>Ga0172381_10005114_pt1 | contig 13382 bp, 12 predicted proteins | sample Leawel6488metaG_FD_119754 | JGI IMG/M metagenome (GOLD analysis project Ga0172381, IMG submission 119754) | Leachate microbial communities from a municipal landfill in Southern Ontario, Canada - Leachate well 64-88 metaG | ecosystem: Engineered > Solid waste > Landfill > Unclassified | place... | reverse complement strand
GAAATCCCGTTCGAAAAACTGCAGCCGCTCACCGCGAGCATCCTGCAGACGGTGTTCGAGCCGTTCATCCCGGGCGTGCGAAAATTACTACAGGAAAAGACACAAAACGCACAGTAGAGACGCGACGATGCCGCGTCTTCCGTCGACATCGGCAGCCCATGTCCTCCCGGTGATCCTTAGAAAGACGTGATGGCATCGCGTCTCTACGGTTATTCCTTGAACACAAAATCCTCAAGCGCCGTTTGCTTCGCACCGTTCACCTCGGCATACAGCCGCAGCCGATCCACCGGAATGTCGAATGCAGTACCTTCAAGGATCTTCATCACCTTCTTCTTCACGACATTGAACCGCTGGGGATGTCCTATGCGCGCCAAGGTAATGTGCGGCGCGAAGGGGCGCCCGTCGGACCACGGGCACGTCTTCTTCACCTGCGCCAGCTCCTCGCTGAATTGAGCAGGAAGAAAGAGCACCTGATCCTCACCGTGACTGCCAAAGGTTTCTGCTCCTGCCACCTGCATCGTGAAAGGCTTGTGGAGCGATGCGATTTTCTGTGCCTGCGCAACAATGCCTCTGTATTCCAACTCTCCTGTGCTGGGCCAGAACATGAGTGTCAGATGCGGTGACTGTGGATTCTGGAAGCGGAGAATATCCGCAAAGGGTTTCAGCTCCTCCTGCAGCGCCTGAAACTGCCACTTGGGATTTCCCTCAAGTGGGAGAGCGAGAAAGACGGAACGGAGGGGAAAATGCAGATCCATGGGCTCATTCTAAAGAATTAATTGGATCGTCGCACCGGTTGGAATAGCATGGAGATACTTTCCTCCCATACGTATGGAAATATGTATCGCCTGCAGCATGCCTCTCGCCAATCCTGCAGAAAAGGGTTGCGAAACGAATGACGGACCTGTGTGCATGCACTGTGCCCGTCTTGGAGGGGGCGTAAAGAGTTGTGAGGAAATCTTCGAGGGCGGTGTGGCGTTTTTCCTGTCTGCAACAGGATCAACGGATCGGGTTCTCGCCGAGAAACTCGTTCGCAAGACGATGAAGGGATTACCCTATTGGCAAAAAAATCCTTGCACGTGCCTGAAGGGAGAGGAAGCGAGCGATGCGGAATTTGCGGCAGCGATGGCAAAACTTTGATCCTCAGTCGAAACGGCAGGAAAGTACTTTTGCTGCGTTCATTTGCCTTCTCACGTAATCCAGAAGATACTTGCAATATTCTATTAATAGTTTACCATATGCACATGAACCACAACCTCTCTGACCACAGCGACTCGTTGAATGCCCGTGTGATGCAAGTGTACGTCTTCCCGAGAGATGGCCAGAAGACAACTGCAAAAATTGATGAGCTGCTGAGTCTGGCACAACAGCATCATGTCAGCACAGAAACCCGTGAGGGAACAGACCAGAAAATCAGAGTCGTCGTGCGCGGCGCGATGTGGGCGGTCGTCACTGCCGCACACGCCATTCGATTGACGGAATCTCTGAAAGACGTTTTTACATCGGAGCTTCACGGAGATTACTCGAAACGACCGGCCGGATCGCAGAAGTGATCATCGCTTCAGCACACTCAAGAAAGCTTCTTGTGTAACGTCACCCCTCGACTCCGCTCGGGATGACGGCTTGTTCTGAAAACCAGCTCTCCGGAACTTAGCGTTTCAGAACACTCAAAAAAGCCTCTTGTGTTAACGTCACCTTGCCCATCTTCTTCATGCGCTTCTTGCCCTTCTTCTGCTTATCCAGAAGCTTGTTCTTGCGTGTGACATCCCCGCCATACAGATACCCCGTCACGTCCTTGCGGAAGGAAGAGAGCGTCTCGCGTGCCACGACCTTGGATCCGATGGATGCCTGAATCGGAATCTGGAACTGCTGCTTCGGAATCACCTCCTTGAGTTTCTTGCAGATCACGGCACCCACGTGGTGCGCCTCGCTCTTGTGCACGATGGTCGAGAGCGCATCTGCAGGCTCGCCGAGCAGAAGGATCTGGAGCTTCACGAGCTCCCCTGCCCTGTAACCAATGGGATCATAACTCATGGAACCGTAACCGGACGTAGCGGATTTGAGCAGATCGAAGAAATCGAGCACGATCCCCTGCAGCGGCACTTCGAAGATCAGGAGCGCGCGATCCGCATCGAGGTAGCTCAAATCCAACTGGATGCCGCGGCGCTCCCCCACCAGCGTCATGGCCGCGCCGATATCCTGCGCCCGACACACAATCTCCAGTTTCACCCACGGCTCACGCACTTCGGCGATGCACGAAGGATCAGGGAAGTCCGCTGGATTACTGATGCGTGCGGTATCCGGTTCATCCGGTTTGAGCAGGCTCGCACGTACGACCTCCGCGGGACGGCGAACCGCCAGCTGCACTTCGTAGAGCACGCTCGGCGCGGTGATGATGAGATCGCAGTCATGCTCGCGCTCCAGTCGTTCCTGCACGATATCCATGTGCAGAAGACCGAGGAAACCGCAGCGGAATCCGTTGCCCAGCGCCGCGTTATGCTCCGGCTCGAACTTGAGAGCGGCATCGTTGAGGGCCAGTTTTTCCAGCGCTTCACGAAGATCGGGATAGTCGTCGGCCTCCGACGGATAGAGCCCCGCGAAGACCATGGGCTGCACTTCTTTGTATCCGGGAAGCGGCTGTGCGTCGCCGATGGCAGAAACGGTATCTCCCGTGCGCACGGAGCGGACATCTTTGGACCCCGTGACGATGTAGCCGATTTCGCCTTCCTGAAGAGCGGGATCCGATGCGTACTTGGGGGAAAAATGCCCCAGATCCAGAATCTCGACGGGCGTTTTGGTCCCCAACAGATGTACTTTGTCCCCTTTCGTAAATCTCCCCTCCACCACACGCACATACGCCACCGCACCGCGGTACGGATCCATCACCGCATCAAAGATCAGCGCGCGGGCAGCGCCCGACTGAGCGAATTTTTTCGGCGGGGGAACCAGCTCTACGACCCGATCCAGCACTTCCGGAACTCCCCTGCCCTCTTTCGCGGAAATGCGCAGGATCTCTTCTTTCTTACATCCAAGCAGCTTCATCACTTCCTCACTCACGCGTTCGGGCTCCGCTGCGGGCAGATCGATCTTATTGAGCACGGGAATGATCGTGAGATTGCTCTCCATCGCCATCGTGAGCACGGCAAGCGTCTGTGCCTGAATGCCCTGCGAGCAATCCACCAGAAGAATGGCCCCCTCGCACGCCACGAGACTGCGGCTGACCTCGTAGCGGAAATCGGTGTGTCCGGGCGTGTCGATGAGGTTCAATTGAATCCCCTTCCAGCCCATGCGCACCGGCGTCAGTTTGATGGTGATGCCACGCTCCCGCTACAGATCCATCATATCGAGGAGTTGCTCTTTCATCTCGCGCTTCTCAAGCGTTCCCGTGGCCTCGATCATGCGATCGGCCAACGTGGATTTGCCATGGTCAATATGGGCAATGATGCAAAAATTACGAATTTCCATGTTTAGTCAGAAAGAGAAGCGCGACTTGCCCCGCACCGAACGAGCGGAGCGAGGTCTGGTGCGGGGTGATGCAGAAGTTGCGGATTTCCATAGTTCAGGGGTGACTTGCCCCTCCGAAGCTTCGAACGAGCGAAGCGAGTGAGAAGCGCAGGGGGGTGCAGAAATTACGGATATCCATGCAGATGGCAGGATATCAGTGCATCTCCTCTTTTGGAATCTGCTCCATCATTTTTAAAAGCTTTTCCCAATCATCCACTTGCTGTGATTGAGCCTGCCGCTCGGCTGGCGGATGTGGACCGTAGTACAGAGAGCGTTCGAACTGCCAACCACGTTGCACATAGACTCGCACATCGGACTGGAATGCCTCAATGGTTTTCTCTAGTTCCTTCATCTCCGCCTGCGACGCTTTCAAGGAGAATTTGTCCTCCTCGCGCCGGACCGTTCCAGCATCGCGAAAACGCTCAATGGGACCGTTACTGTACTTTACTGGGATGAATCCAAATGTAGTGCCACTCGTGTTGACGTTGATCTTGCCGGTCGCCCGATCGCGGGTGAACGACTGCTGGATGAGTTCCTTTCCCGTCTGGTAAACCGGAAACTGTGCGGCGCGCTTGGCATGAAAATCTTTCACACTCTGAAGAAGAGCACGATGACGCTCGCTCAACGCGGTTCCTTCTCTCTGCAGCACCTCGCGCTCCGCTTCCATCTTCTTCCAGAATTCCTCGGGCCAATCGCGCTTCGTCCGAGCTGGAACTGCAGGAATATCCGTCGGAATGCTGCCGCTCTGCAGAAGAAGGGTCAGATTCAAGGAACGTTGCAGCTGCCGGATAATTTCTTGTTCTGCTTCAACCCATGTGCGTTCTCCCGTCGCACTGACAAGATTTAGAGAATGAAAGTACCTGCGATTTCCTCCGGCCATCCAGAATTGGTCATTGCCCAGTTCCAATTTCATCCCATGCACGGCATCGCGCCAAATTTCACGCACGGCATCCAGCACCTCGCGCTCGTTCATCTGCTCTGCATTGGCGGTACGTTCGAGAGATTGAAGAATCTCAGAAACAAGAGCCGCCTCGAAGAGAATATGGCCGACATGCCCAAGAAAACGACTCTTCCATCGTTCCAGTGCAGTAACCTTCGTTTCCGCAGCAACGGGAACTTTTGCCGCAGACAGAGATTCCGGCACAGGAGAAGGTTTGGCAAGCGGCTTCTCTGCCTCTTCCATCGCTTGTGACAAACGCTGTTCAAATCCGGCAGGATCCGGTGCCGGCTTTGGAGAAGCCGCTGGTTCTGATGGAACTGATGGTTTGACCGAAGGTTTCGCTGCAGGCTTGGGTCTGGAACGCAATCCGCTCTCCTCCCCCAGAGCATCCGCGCCGTTCTTCACCTGACGTGCCCCCCACTTCGTGGACTGCCAGGCTGCTCCTGCCGCTTTGCGCGCACCATACTTGGCCAGCCTCAAGGCCACGTACCCTTCCACTCCGATGGTAGCCAGGAACAATACGAATTCCTGCCAGAAGTTCGCCGCCGCATAGTTATGAAGATCTTTGGCATCAATATGAAACTTGAGGTTGGCATTGATCCCGCGAATGTACTCACCATATTCCTTCTCAAAGGCTCCCGAGCCGCCAGTGGCGCGCTCGATGAGCACAAAGTACATCCCACGTGCCTGCGCGGTATCGGCGGCAAGAATATCCTGCAGAACCTGTTCAGAAGTCCGGTTTCCGGGCCAATCGGACGCAGGCTCGATGATTTCTCCGCTCTCCTGTGCAAAGAGTTGCCCGGGTAGCTTCTTCTGTTTCTGCAGGATTTCCTTCATGGGACGTTTCTCTGATGCATCAATGGATGGCGGCGTCTGCGTCGTGAGCAGATCTTTGAGAATGGCATTGGATCCGCGCATGACAGTCATTTCAGGCTGAAGTCTCGCACGAAAATTCCGCACGATGGATCGCACGCTTTCCACGCGTTCCTGAACATCAGACCGCTTGAGCCACTGCGCCTGTTCCGCAGGAGAAAGCTCATGATAGTAACGCGGTTCCTCATTGCTTGGCGTATCCCACTGGGTCGTGGGTGGAAGACGGAAATGTTTGTAGAGAGGCGCCAGAATCTGCTTGCGCCGCCACGGACGTATCTGAGGAGTCCATTTTCCAAGCACGTTCCCCGTCGCCACGCGCAACGGTGCATCGTGAAATTCCCAAACGAACGTGGCCTTCTCTGTTTCGTTGAATATGGCATCGACGCCTGCCGGAACGGCCACGGTCATGAGTATGTCCTCAAACAACTTGTCGATTTCCAACACCTTATTGGAGAGAACACTCTTGTCGATGTGCTCCAGATACGTATCGAGCGCGGCGAGTTCGCGCCCCCGTTGCTGCAGCAAGTCCGTCTTTATCGCTCCTGTAGGCGGAAATTCATGAGCGGGCTTGCCGGATCCCTCCTCCGCGTCAAAGAGCGGACCGGGCTCGATGAAGAGGTGCAGGAGCTGCCGGAATTTGCGAAGATGAATGGCATTGAATTCCAGATAATCACCGATGAGTTCCTGATGCTCATTGGCGAGTGATTTCTTTTCCGTGGAGGAGGCGCTGTCCATTTTCCCGCTCAGTTCATCCTCACGTTTGAGCAGGGCATCAATATGCCGCTGCATGAGTTCGCTGCGCAGACGGAAAACGGGAGAGACGGGAATCGTGCGCTCAACTTTTTTCAATCCCAGCCACTCTTTGCGATGCAGAGGAAAACCGACGGTCACCGAGAGGACCTGTTGAATTTGTGTATCCAGCTTGCTCATGTAGGCATCGAGGTCTTTGCCTGCTTCTTTGGGAAGATGACTCAGAATCTCGCGAATCTCCGCATCGGGCGCTTGGGCATTACGGAGCCGGCGCACGCGTGCGCAGAGCAATAATTGTTCCAGCAGTGGTTTCAGTTGTGTGAGCTGTGTACGTACTACATGTTCCAGTTCGGCATCCCGCGGAAGGCTTTGCAACACAGAAGAACGGGCAATTGCAGCTTCATACCGCTGAACCTCTTCGATCAGCAGATTGATCCAAAACTGCTGGTAGAGAGTCCCTCTGATGCGCCAATCCAGATCTTCGACTTTTTCCAATGCTTCATCCGATGCAATATCCACAGGGACGACCTGCTCCGGATTGCGTGGGTCCGGTCGCAGAATCGTGATCGGCGTGCCCTTCTTCTGCTGGCTCTGCACACTCTGCTGCAATCGAAGCCTTTCCTGAAGCTGAATCCGCAGCACCAAATCGCGTGCCAACGCAAAAGAGAGTGGCACCGCATCATTCGCATCCACCGCCTTAGGAGCGGACTTTTTCCCGGTGAGGATCTTCTCCAGTGCATCGATCTGTCTCTGCAGTTCCTGCTCGTTATATTTCCCCTGACTGGAGTACATGTACTCCCAACGATCCAGTTCCGAAATCGGGTACTCCCCATCTTTCAAAGGATGCCCCTCGTTCACGCGAGAGAGATCATCGGCAGAAGATCGAAGATTTTTTTCTGGCTCTGGCATTTGTGTGTGTTTGAAGCGAAAACTTAGCCCAATCCGGGCGGCAGAGGACTGACGTGCCACGGACCCGAAGGTGCCGGTGGCGGGGCGGGAATGATGGCGGGAGCTTCTGTTGCCCGCCGCAAAACATCGGCAGGAGCGGTCTCCGCAAGGCCGTGCAACCACGCCATGATGGTATTGCCGGCATAATGCCAGGTCGCATATCCTCCGGCGACAAGACAGGCCATGAGAAGAACTGTGATAACCGGATGATGCAGCGCAAATCCCTTCAACCGATCCCATGCTCTGCGCATCACCGTTTTCTTTTCCGGCGACGTGACGTCTTTCATGAATTTTTCTTTGGCAGACACCGCCTCGCCCGCCACTTCGAGCTGTCTGCGGAGTTCCTCAGGATTGAAATCATGAATTTTGCGCAAGTACTCCTCATGCTCCATGAGTTTTGCAAAGAGCTGCTCGCGCCCTCCCACGCTCTGCATCTGTGCAAGCACTTCATCCACTTTCAGTTCCAGAAATTGGGAGATCACTTCAGGCGTCGCCTTGAAGGGCCGAGATGTTTCTACGTCATTCTTTCCGCCTTTGGGCTGCAAGGGTTGGACGGTGGACATAATGCGTTGGTGGGAAATTGCGGAGGAGTCTGGAACTTCGTGATCAATCTCTGCAGGCTGATATTCCGGCTGAGGATTGTCATCGGGAGGAGAAGAAGGAGCGGGAATGGAAGCGGTAAAGGTCATAAGCGTGTTTGTATTGTGTATGTTTGATGATGTGTGAATCACGCAGAGACGTACGATTTCAAAAGAGAATGGCGAATGAGCGCCAGTGCAGAAATGTCCTCAAGCTCTGCATCTGTTTTTGCCTGCAAAAGAAGCCCTGCGATAAGCTTAGAAAGAATGGAAGGCCCGATCGCAAAGGTGAGCTCGGCCAGATCATCATCTTCAACGCCCTTCAGACTCGTCTTCGCCAGAAGTTCCGCGAGCTTCTCGGAAGAGAGACCGACTGCACGCTTCTGCATTTCAAGAAGCTTGGGGTCGTGCAACCGCAAAAGAGCCATACGCATAGAGAGCTTCTCTTCGGAATCCTGAAACTGCCCCTTCTCCTCCTCAATATCCCAGCCTTCTCTGAGAACATCGGACAACTGTGAAAAAATCCTCTTTTCCTGACCTGTCAGATAGATCGTATTCATATCTGTATTTTACCAGATTCGCTCAATACTGGGAATAGCGCGATTCTGAGCCGCCGCTCCCCGTCTTGGATGAGACAGGAAATATCCGAAGATGCCATCCTTGAGAGCGATGAGAGCTTATCCCCTTCTCTCTGGAAAACCGTTTCAAAGGGAATGCCGAGCGCCAGAGCCGCCAACGCACCGTGATAACGCTGTGCGAGGACGAAACCCGCAGCACACACGTGCGAAGCGAGTTCCCCAACCGACCGGATAGGCACGATGACCGCATCGGGCTCTGAAAGCACATGAGCAATGGTGCGACAGACCTCCTGCTCCTGTGGGTCCTCCGGCTGGAGAGAGAGAATACGCACCGCCTCCCATGACCTGCTTTTCCACAGTTGCACCGCTCGATCCTGAAACGAAGATGGGGAATTTTTTCGTGGAATAATCACGAGCAACTTTTGTGAACCACAGTCCTTCTTCTCCGCTGCCAATAGAGAAAAGATTGGATCGAATGTTTGAATAATATTTGTATTCGCCTTCCACGATTTCACTCGCTCGAACGATGCCCGATCACGCACACTCACGCATGCTGCATGAGCCACCGCCCACCGCGCACACCATTCCCCTGCTCCCGTACGGAACGGACCGATCCCCTGAAAAGCGAGAAAGAACGGTTTACCGAGAAGCCGGCAGACAAAAGCGTGCCACCACCAGAGCAGGCAGGCCGACCCCGATTCGCTATCCGTGAAGAGCGTTCCGCCGCCAAAGACGAGGCCGTCACTCTTTCTGAGCGCCCCAAGCGTTCGAAACCACGGGGTTGAGAAGAACGAACGCACACCGGCCGGCAGGCGGGGGAGTTCCCCCGTTTTTGGATGAGCGGAAAGCACCCGGAATCCGGCTTCAGGAAAGGAAGACAGGAAGTATTCCTTTAGAGCTTCGTCACCGAAATTGCCAACGCCGTAATTGCCAATGAGTACATAGTGCACATGAACACTATACACGGCCCAGCGTCACATATGACTCATGCACAACAACCAGTCATCTACGAGTGTTTCTGCCGAAATTTCATAGTGCTGAGCACAGGGCTGTGCAAGTTCGATGAGTACTGATCGATCCAACAAGGAAAGCTCGGAAGAAGAGCCCGACTCAGGATTAATGTCGTTTTCGAGGAAGAATTGATTGAGAACAGTACAATGAAACCACGCTTCTGATGTCACTCCTTCCTGCAACATTCTTCTCACCTTACGATCATCGCAAGCGTACGACTCAGACAACAATCTCAGCTTATCAATTGCGAGAAAGCGATGTTCGCCAGCATCCGAAAGCGACTCATGCATATATCATTCCTTCTTCTCTGCTTTGACTTCGGTCTCAGCCGGCCTGCCCGCCGTAGCTTCAGCGGAGACGGGAGCCTCTTTGGCCGGTTCCGGTGCGGCGGCAATGGAAAATTCCTCAGCCGTGGTGAAGCGCTCACTCAGGCGCGCGGACTTGCCCAAGCGACCACGCAGGAAGTTCAATTTCGCACGACGCACGGCGGCCACCTTCTTGACCTCGATCTTCTTGATGACGGCTGATGAGAGCGGAAAGTTTTTCTCCACCCCGACCCCTGATGCGATGCGACGAACCGTGATCGTGCGATCTGTGGGTACATGCCCGTTGTGCACGCCGATCACAAGCCCCTCGAAAATCTGAATGCGCGCCTTGCCACCCTCATCGTCCTGAATTTGCTCGTGCACACGCACGGTATACCCGGGTTTGATCTCGGGATGCTTGGAAGCGAAGAGGGCGGCCTGTTCGTGGAGAATCTGATGAACCATGTCGAAAGTGGCAACAGGTTACAGACGAGGAATGCGGCTGTAAAGCAAAATACGGACAAAGGACTAAGAGAAAAAGACTAAGGACACTGCTTCAATGTCCTTGCACGAAAAGCACTTCCCTTCGTCCTTCGTCCTTTTCCCTTAGTCCTACTTTTTAAGCGCCTCCTCAATCTGTTTCTGCAACATATTCGTGATGAGCATGTGGCGGGGATCACTGAGAATCTCCGTCACGAAACGATCTTTCAGGCTTAACCGGTAGAGGAAATCCCCCTCCGAGAAGATGGAGTACTTCACGTTCTTGAGGTTCGGATCCTGAAGTAAGAGCGCCTCGAGCATCTCCTTCTTCATGTCTCCGACAATGAGCAGATCCACCTTGCTTTCGGAACCGACGAAGGACCCTGCAAGCAAAATGAGCTTGATGCCGGAGAGCTTCTTCAAGCTCGCCACAATCGGGCTCTCGGCCTGAATCTCTTTGGTGAAGATACCGCGAAGTTCATTGTAGAGAGGAAAATCGGTATCCACGTGATAATACTTTTTACGATTGCGATGACGCGCCTTCACCAACCCGACCCTGCGCAAATTTTCCAGTTCTCTGCGGATGGAATTGATCTGCTCATGGAGAAGACGCGTGAGTTCGCGAATGAAATACTCCTCCTCGGGATGGAGGAGAAATGTCGAGAGGAGCTTCACGCGCGTCTGCGAACTGAACAGTGCTTTGAGAATGACGGATGACACGAGCACAAAGAGTACTCATGAGTACACGGATAGTGCAAGAAAAGTGATCAGACAATTGATCTACGATTTTGTTCAAAATATTGGCTTATTGAAGCCTAAACATTCAAATACTGCCTTAAATGCCTTCACAGCATGAACACTAATTATACTCAACTGTGAAGACATATTGTGTTCTAAGTATACTTTTCATCACGTTTTGTTTCCGTTACCCGCTAGAAGGGTGCCAATTGAGAATAAGAGCAAAATGTGATAGAATACTTTGAAATGCCTACAAAAAGAAAAATCCTCTTAGCAACCCTCTCGCTACTGCTCCTCGTGGTCATCACGAAGATGGAAGGTGCGGGCAGCGTCCTGACCTTCGTTGAACCGGCGCGGGCTGCAGGGGATGCACTGGATCCTATATTTAAGACAATCGATCAGGGACTCAGCTGGATGGCAATCTTTGCTCATTTTCTCATCTACATCCTCACGGCCATTTGCGGGATGCTCCTTGATCCCAGCTTCATCAACCTCAGTACGAATGGCCAATCCATGGGAAGCACTCTGCTGAAGCTCTGGCAGATTTCCCGCAATATCACCAACATCATTCTCGCGTTCATGTTGATCATTGGTGCGATCATGACCGTTGTGTTTGCCGAGGGTGGGTATGTGCAGAAATACGCCGTGAAGTTCGTGCTGGCCGTCATCCTCGTCAATTTCTCGTGGTTCTTTCCGCGCGTGGTCTTGGACCTGGCCAATGTGCTCACGGCAACGGTCTATTCGCTCCCCAGTGCCATCAATGTCCCCTGCATGACCTATGACGAAAAAAATAATCTGACGCAATGCAAAGTGATCGTGGACTTCGAATTCTTTGGGAAACAACCCAACACGAATGAATGGAAATGCCCACTCGATTTCGGCGACAAAAACTCACCCGTCTGTGTCAAAGAAGCAATCTTAGAAGACCAAGCAAATACGCCAAATGCCATCTTCGGCGGACTCATCTACAACCATGCACGTTTTCAGTACTTCACCAGAGTGCAGAAAATCAACAACGTGGATCCTCTCAAGGGACCGGCAACGCTCTCGCGACTTCCGCAGCTGCTGATCTTCTCGCTACTCTTGTCCATTATGGTGTTCTTCAGCTTTGCCCTGCTCTTCCCCCTGCTCGCCCTCGTGCTCGTGTTGATGATCCGCATTCCCATCATCTGGATCACGGTGGCCTTCATGCCCTTCATGTTCATCGGCTTCGTGGCGGGTGATACCGCCGCACTCAAGGTGTTCAATCCCATGGAAATCTGGAACAAGTTCCTGCATGCGGCATTCATTCCCGTCGTGACGGCGATCCCCTTCTCCATCGGCTTCATCATGGTCAACGTGGGCCTGGCAAATCCGCCGGCGGCATGGGACCCTCTGAAAAACCCCATCCTGAAAAAAATGGGGATCTCTGTGTTGCCGGCGGTCAGCAATCTTTGGCAGCTCGTGTGGGTGGGCATGGCCATCGCGATCGTCTGGATGGGGGCAAAAGCCGCGTTCAAGATGGACACTCTCTTCGAAAAGTTCGCCTCGCCCATCATGAATGCCGGCGCCTCCATGGGCCGACTGCTCGTGAAACTGCCGCTCCTCATGCCGCTGCCGCTGCCGGGGGCAACGGGAGCATGGAAAGACCTCAACGTGGGGCAGGCGCTGAATATCGCAAAAGCGCCCGATCAGCTCATCGCGCCCAAATTCTACCTGCCGCCGCTGGGAGGTGGAGCAGGTGCAGGCGGCGGAGGAGTCGCAACACCGGCTGCAATCACCAAGATCGCTGATCACATCAATCTCAATACAAATGTTGCTGTGAACAATAGATTTGCCGATAGCACCCGAGAATTACAGGGAACGGACATGACCAATGAAACACAACTGAAGCAGAACACACAGAAGATGAGAGATGCAATCCACGCGATGGGAGTCAACTGGAACGGCACGAATGACGAATTGAAGACTATCGTTCGAGAACTGAAGCATAAACTTCCTGCTGGTCATGTTATCCATACCTTGGACGAAAACAGAATTCGTTAATCAACAGTCATGGCCGAAACCCAACCCGAATCACCGGCTCCTGCACCCGGGCAGCGCGAGCGGATCTCCGAATCCGAAGTGCGTCAGGCCCTCAGACGCACTGCTGCGGAGAGCCGCCACAAAAATCCTCGCGATGCGGAACGGCAGGATGTGGCGAACCAGAGCGATCTCGCGTTGACGACCATGGCCGTGGAGATGCTTCCCCGCGACGGAAAAATGCTGCAGAAGGAATGGGAAAAGGCAAAGAAGAAAAGCCAGGCCCCCCACCTGATCGAAAGTCAGCAGAAGACACAGGCGGTCATCGGGGCGTACATGACAGGCCTGAAGCAGGATCTGAGAGCGAGCTTTCCGGAGGAGGACTTTCGTACCGCCTCACGCGCGTACGGCAAGAACATCCAGCGCAGGATCGAAGGCATGCTCGATCAGGCGCAACGGGAGGGCCTCGTGACGGTCTATAACGGGCGCATCGCGAACCGTGTGGGCTATGTCGCCGCGTGGATCGACGAACTCGATACCATGCTCGCCGGTCCCAAAGACTCGACGACACTCAAACGCAGTGGCGGTGAAATTCTCACGCCGCAGCAGAAACAGGCGATCATGCGCATCAGGCAATTCTTCCAGCAGGTGCTGGATGGCGATCCGGCTTGGGCGCAGG
>Ga0172381_10005113_pt1 | contig 13382 bp, 16 predicted proteins | sample Leawel6488metaG_FD_119754 | JGI IMG/M metagenome (GOLD analysis project Ga0172381, IMG submission 119754) | Leachate microbial communities from a municipal landfill in Southern Ontario, Canada - Leachate well 64-88 metaG | ecosystem: Engineered > Solid waste > Landfill > Unclassified | place... | reverse complement strand
TTCGTCATTGGAAGTAAATCCGGCGTTTTTGCTTCTGGCCCGGCCTACAGCGTCAATTTCATCAATAAAAACGATACAAGGAGCCTTTTCCTTGGCCTGGCGGAACAGGTCCCTGACCCGCGACGCCCCTACGCCTACGAACATTTCAACAAAATCCGATCCCGAGATGGAAAAGAACGGAACGTTGGCTTCTCCGGCGACCGCTTTTGCCAACAATGTCTTCCCGGTTCCCGGAGGGCCCACCAATAAAGCTCCCTTCGGGATCTTACCCCCGAGGTTGGTATACTTTTCCGGACTTTTCAGAAAATCCACGATCTCCATGACTTCAACCTTGGCTTCTTCCAAGCCGGCCACATCTTTAAATGAGATATTGGCAGCTGTTTTGTCTTTCTCGAAAAGCTTGGCCTGTGAACGGCCCACATTAAAAATGCCGCCTCCGCCGCCTCCGGCTCCTTCCGGACCGCGAGACATACGCCTGAACATAAATACCCACATCAGTATCAGCAACACCGGGAACAGAAGCCAGTCAATGATGCGGCCCCAGTAACTGGAGCGCTGTTCAATTTCCAGTTTGAACCGCTGTTCTTCTGGCAATGTATTGCGCAATTCTTCAAATTGTGTTTCAGCATCAAAATTATCGGTAACAATGAAGTAAAACTGAGGTGCGAACTTGGGAACTTTATCTCCGAACTTGGCTTTGTACTGCTCCAGGGCATCGGGCCTGATATACAACTCGGCTCGTTGCATATTGCTGATGTACACCAGTTTTTCAATTTCTCCCCGCGGGCCCATCTGTTCTTTGACCGTGATCCATTCCGTCTTCACCGGGTCTCCGGAACGATTGGCAAACATGAAATAGACGATAACCGCTATTAATATGATATATACCCAAAAGAAAGGATTCAGCTTTCTTTTTACCGGAATAAGGGGGGGCTTGTTGGGTTTGTTTCTGTTAGGGACGTTTCCGTTCATAGTGCTAATAATTAGTCGTTGTAATTTTGCGTTACCGCATCTGCCCACAACTCTTCAAGTCTGTAAAACAGTCGGTACTCGGTCTGGAAAATATGAACCACAATGTCTGAGTAATCAAGAATTACCCAAAAACGGTTTTCTTTTCCCTGGCTTCTCCGTACACGCCGGCCGGCCTGCAAGATCATCTGTTCCTCCACCTCATCTGCTATGGCTGCCACCTGGACACCCGAATCGGCATGACATATGACAAAATGATCACATATTGTGGTATCCAGCTTTCGCATATCCATACTGCATACACCCTGTGCTTTTTTTTCGAGCATTGCCCCGGCTATAATCTCAACTTCATTCATAATCTATTTTCAAACCCATACAAAGGTAAGGATAAATTAGTACTTTTGCGACCATGTTTGAATGGCATGTTATCCGGTTTGAAGAAATCGATTCCACCAACACGGAAGCTCACAGAAACCTGGCAGTTGCCAAAGAGGGTACGGTCTGGACCGCTTTATACCAGACTCACGGTCGCGGACAATATACGCGTAAGTGGGAAAGTACTAAAGGGCTGAACCTTTTGGCTACAGTGTTGTTACGCCCGGAATTTCTTCCGGCTAACAAACAATTTCTTATTTCAAAGTGCACGGCGCTGGGTGTATGCGATTTTCTTCGCACGTTGGGATTGGATCCCGGCATCAAATGGCCAAACGATATCTACATAGGACCCAATAAAATCTGCGGGATCCTCATAGAACATCAGCTTTCAGGTAATAAACTTACAGCAAGTATAATTGGGTTTGGTATCAATGTCAACCAGACAGTATTCCTGGGTGCCCCAAATCCCACATCCATTGCGTTGGAAACAGGGGAAAAATATGATGTGGAATCTCTTTTACCCAAAGCTCTTATACATATACAAAAGTGGTACCAAACACTTCAAAAAGGGAAAAGCGGCAAAATTGACAGACAATACGAAGCCCTATTGATCAATAAACACGATTACGAAAAAAACGGTGACATAATCCCGGCAAACGACCGGGCTGCCGGACCCGGTCCTTCAGGTGACTGAAGAATGGAACGCGAGACATTGATCAACACGTCTCCCTGCTTTGTACCGGCAAACTTCATCACCTCTTCAACACTACCGCCTTGTTTTCCCACGCCCGGGATCAGAAGAAAACGGTCCGGAGCGGCTTCTCTTACCTTTCTTATCAGTTCCCCCTGAGTGGCCCCGGTAACATACATCAGTCTGTCGTTCCCGGCCCAGGCGTTTGCCGTCTCAATGATCTTACGGTATAACGGCATCCCGCCACGCAATTCACACATTTGAAAATCTGTTGCGGAAGGATTCGAAGTAAGCACCAGGAGTATGACCCATTTATTCTTATATTCCAGGAAAGGAGCTACGGAATCATACCCCAGGTAAGGAGAAAGGGTCACGGCATCAAAATCCATCAGCTCAAAGAAAGTTCTGGCATATTCACGGGCTGTATTCCCAATATCTCCCCTTTTTGCATCTGCTATCAGAAAAAGACCGGGATACCTGTTCCTGATGTAAGAAACCGTTTCTTCCAGACATTTCCATCCTTCCCATCCGGCCGATTCGTAAAAAGCCATGTTGGGTTTGTATGCTACGGCATAAGGAGCCGTTTGGTCAATGATCTTCTTATTCATCTCCAAAGACACCGGGGAAACATCCAGACCCACGCACAGACAGCTCTTTTTGTCATGTATTTTCCGGTTAAGCGTTTGACGTGTCATCTTTCAATCTTTCGGTATTTTCTGCTATCTGTAAAAGTTCAATTACTTCCTGTATCTCTCCGTCCATGAAAACCGGCAAATTATACATCGTATAATTGATTCGGTGGTCGGTCACCCTGCTTTGGGAATAATTGTACGTCCGTATCTTGGCCGACCGGTCTCCCGTAGACACCATGGTTTTTCGTTTGGCCGATATTTCGTTCAAATACTTTTCGTATTCCATATTGTAAAGCCTGGTCCGTAACTCGGCCAATGCTTTGTCGTAATTCTTCAACTGGGATTTTTCATCCTGGCACTGAACCACGATCCCCGACGGAATGTGGGTAAGGCGAATTGCCGAGTAGGTGGTGTTGACGCTTTGTCCACCCGGTCCCGAGGAACAAAACGTGTCCTTGCGAATGTCTTTCTCGTTCAGCTCCACATCGAATTCATCCGCCTCCGGAAGCACAGCCACCGAGGCCGCCGAGGTGTGCACCCGCCCCTGGGTTTCGGTCTGGGGAACACGCTGAACCCTGTGTACTCCGCTTTCGTATTTCATAATTCCGTAAACACCCGTCCCCGTTATCTTGAAAATAATTTCCTTGAATCCCCCTGATGTCCCTTCGGACATTCCGGTGATCTCCAGTTTCCATCCTTTTTTCTCGGCGTATTTTGTATACATGCGGAAGAGATCCCCTGCAAAAATGGAAGCTTCATCCCCTCCGGTACCGGCCCTTATCTCCATAATGGCATTCTTGCTGTCCTGGGGATCGGCTGGAATCAGCAACAGTTTGATTTTCTGCTCCATTTCCGGGATCTGCTCTTCCAGTTGCGCTATTTCTTCCTTGGCAAACTCCCGCATTTCCTCGTCTTTTTCAGAAAGCAGAAGTTCTTTGGCGCTTGCCAGGTTTCCAATGGCATTTCTATACTTATCTCCGGCCTGCATAATCGGACCTATCTCTGCATATTCCTTGTTCAGGGTTATATAACGTTTCATATCCTGAACCAGCGAGGGATCGGATAACTGCTGCTGCAGTGTTTCGTATTTCCTGCGGATACCTTCCAGTCTTGTCAACAATGAATTTTCGGGCATACTCTTTCTTTAACGCGCAAAGATACTTTTTTTCGGGGAAACAAAAAGGGAGTGTCCCTGAATGGCACACTCCCTTATCTTTACAAAAACAGCGAATTATTCGTATTTTTTAAGAATATCCTTGATCATAGCCGGTTCCAGGCGACCGTGCACTTCTTCTCCAACCATGAGAACGGGAGCCAGTCCACAGGCACCTATACACCGGAGGCAATCCAGTGAGAATTTTCCGTCCTGAGTTACTTCACCCACTTTGATTTTCAACTCTTTTTCAAGAGCTTCCACAATTTTCTCTGCACCTCTGACATAACAGGCGGTTCCCATACATACGGAAATGGGGAATTTGCCTTTAGGAGTCATGGTAAAGAAAGAGTAGAAAGTTACAACACCATAAATTTTTGCCAGAGGCATATTCAAATTAAGTGCAATTTCCAATTGGACAGGTTCGGGTAAATATCCGAAATGTTCCTGGCACCCGTGCAGGATGTTGATCAGTTCACTCCTCTTGTTCCCGAAAGATTCACATATCTCTTTTATTGTCTTTTTGTGACAATCGTTTATTTCAAACTTGGTCATAAGAATAGAAGTTAAAGTTTATTGTTTCGGGTGACTGAAATAATGGGTATGCAGCAGTTTGTGCGATTTCTCACTGAGCGGTTTACCCAGGAATTCCTCGTAAAGCTGAATGATTTCGGGATTTTCATGTGATTTACGGATAGTCTTATTGAAATCTTCTTTGTAAATAGCGTCCATACGAGCTTTCAATACAATGGAATTACCCCTGTGCAACGGTTGTCCTCCACCTCCTATACATCCTCCGGGACATGCCATGATCTCTATGGCATGGAAATTATACATTCCCTTGCGGATCCCGTCAAGTAATTTCCTGGCATTACCCAGAGTATGGGCAATCCCAATGTGAATATACGTTCCGTCAAAATTCACCGAGGCGGTCCGGATACCTTCCATCCCCCTAAGTTCATGGAAATCCACTTTTTCCAGTTTCTTTCCTGTGAAGAGTTCGTATGCGGTACGAGTTGCTGCTTCAATAACTCCACCGGTTACACCAAAAATTACACCGGCACCGGAAGATTCGCCCATGGGACGGTCAAAATCTTCTTCTTTAAGCGTCTTGAAATCAATGTTGCCTATCTTGATCAAATGTGCCAGCTCGCGGGTTGTGATGGCGTAATCCACATCGGGATTGCCGTCAACTTTAAACTCGTCTCTCTGGCATTCGTACTTCTTAGCCAGACAGGGCATCACGGAAACCACTACCATATCTTCCCTCTTGACTCCCAGTTTTTCTGCCATATATGTTTTGGCGATCGCCCCGAACATTTGCTGGGGAGAACGTGCCGTTGAAGGTACGTCCAGCATGTCGGGATAATTGGTTTCAAAGAAATTCACCCAGGCAGGACAACAAGATGTCAGGATGGGCAAACGTACGTTCTTGTCTCCGTTCAAAAAACGTGTGATCCTGTCCAGTAACTCGGTACCTTCTTCCATAATGGTCAGGTCGGCGGCGAAATCCGTGTCAAATACTTTATCAAAACCTAATGATCTTAAAGCAGCGACCATCTTTCCGGTAACCGAAGTTCCGGGAGGATATCCGAATTCTTCTCCCAACGCCGCACGTACTGCCGGTGCCGTTTGTACAACAACAAATTTATTGGAATCGGCCAAAGCCCTGATCACATGGAATGTGTTATCCACAGCGGTAAGTGCACCGGTGGGACAAACAGCGACACACTGTCCGCAGAACGTACACGGCGAATCGGTCAATTCCTGTTCAAAGGCTGGTGCCACAACAGACATAAAACCACGGTTCACGGCACTCAGTGCTCCAACAGTCTGTATCTCGTTACACACCGTCTCGCAACTGCGACACATCACACATTTGTCCATATTGCGGTTCAACGCAGGAGAAGCGTCCTTCCGGTAAGTAGACATGGCCGCATTTTCAACGGAATTGATCTCGCGGATCCCCATGGTAATGGATAATTTCTGCAGCTCGCAGTTTCCGGAAGAAGGACATATCAGACAATCCTTGGGATGGTCGGAGAGCAGCAATTCAACAACAGTTCTGCGTGCGTTGATGGCGCGCAGGGAATGCGACAATACCGTTATTCCGTCGGTACATTCGGTGGCACAGGCGGGGACCAGGTTTTTTCTTCCGGGGATCTCCACCACACACACCCGGCAACTTCCGGGTTTGTGTTCCTGGGCCAGGTGAGGCAGGTTCATATAACACAGGGAGGGAATATTGATCCCGGCCTGATGTGCCGCCTGGAGTATGGTGGTTCCCTTGGGAACTTCTACATGTCTGTTATCTATGGTTAATTTTACAGTTTCCATCTTTTCGCTTATTCAACAATGATTGCATTAAACTTACACTTCTGGTAACATACGCCGCAATGAATACATATTTCCTGGTTGATGAAATGCGGTTCGCGTTTTTCTCCTGTAATGGCGTCAACGGGACAATTCCGGGCACAAATGGTACATCCTGTACAAACATCGGGATTGATCGTATACCTTGCCAGGGCTTTGCACTGCTTGGCAAAACACCTTTTTTCCTTAACGTGAGCCACGTATTCGTCATAGAAATTTTCCAGGGTGGATAGCACCGGATTGGGAGAAGACTGACCCAGTCCGCATAAAGAAGTGTCCTTGATCACGTAAGCGAGATTGCGAAGGTGGTCCAGATCTTCCATATTTCCTTTTCCCTGTATGATCTTTTCCAGGATCTCCAGCATACGCTTGTTGCCGATCCGGCAGGGCGTACATTTCCCGCACGATTCTTCCACTATAAACTCCAGGTAAAATTTGGCGATGGAAACCATACAGTCATCCTCATCCATTACGATCATACCGCCGGATCCCATCATGGAACCGGCAGCCAGCAGGCTGTCAAAGTCAATTGGGGTATCCAGGTGTGCTTCCGTAAGACAGCCTCCTGAAGGACCTCCGGTTTGCACTGCTTTGAATTTTTTGCCGTTCTTGATGCCTCCTCCGATCTCGTAAATGATCTCGCGAAGGGTAATACCCATAGGTACTTCAATAAGACCTACGTTATTTATCTTCCCTGCCAGGGCAAACACTTTGGTCCCTTTGGATTTTTCTGTTCCAATGGCGGAATACCATTCGGGGCCTTTTAAAATATGACGGGGACATTGGCGAACGTTTCCACGTTGTTCACGTTGGTGGGTTTGTTCATGTAGCCGCTTTCTGCAGGAAATGGAGGTTTAACCCTGGGTTCCCCGCGCTTTCCTTCCATAGAAGCTATCAGGGCCGTTTCTTCCCCACATACAAAAGCACCTGCACCGTAACGCAGTTCCATGTCAAACGAGAATTTGGACCCGAATATATTATCTCCCAGTAGCCCGTATTCACGAGCCTGTTCTATAGCTATCTTAAGTCGTTTGATGGCCAGTGGATATTCGGCCCGAATGTATACCAAACCTTTTGTAGCCCCTATACAATACCCGCAGATAGCCATGGCTTCAATAATTGAGTTGGGATCTCCTTCCAGGATGGAACGGTCCATGAAAGCTCCTGGGTCTCCTTCATCGGCATTACAGACAACGTATTTTTGATCCGATGAGAATTTACTTGTGATCTCCCACTTCAACCCTGTGGGAAATCCGGCTCCGCCCCTGCCCCGCAATCCGCTTTGTTTTACCATATCAATGGTCTGTTCGGGGGTGAGATCGGTAATAACCTGTGCCAGTGCCGAATACCCGTCCCGAGCTATGTATTCATCAATATTTTCAGGGTCAATAACACCACAATTCCTGAGTGCAATTCGCATTTGTTTCTGATAGAATCCCATGTGTTTGGAATCAACAATGTGTTCCTTGTTTTCGGGATCTTCATAAAGCAGACGGCTTACTTTTCTTCCTTTCAGGATGTGTTCGGCAACGATCTCTTCTGCATCTTCCGGTTTGACCTTTGTGTAGAACGTGTTGTCCGGAATCACTTTCACAATGGGCCCTTTCTCACAGAATCCGAAACATCCGGTTGTAACGACCTGTGCTTCTTCTGTTAATTGGTGAGCCTTCAGTGATTCATTCAGTTTTTCTACAATTGTTGCGCTCGCGGAGGCCCGACATCCGGTCCCGCCGCAAACAAGTAATTGCATTTTATACATTATGATTCTTTATTTTGGAATGAATTAAATAGTCTGGTAATTCGGAGGCAGGATCCCGTCAATCAATTCATTGTTGAGAATGTACTTATCAACGATCTCTTCTGCTTTTTTGACATCGACATAGGAAAACACCACGGGATCAAATCCCGGTTTTGTAACTTCAACTGTAGGTTCGGCATAACAATATCCCATACAACCGGTTTGTGTAACTACAGCGGGAATATTTTCTTTTTTGATTTTTTCCACCAGTGCGTTCATTACCGTGCGGGCTCCCGAGGCTATACCACAAGTGGCCATCGCAACCTTGATCTGAACAAGGTTTTCAGGATGGTCGCTCTTCTCCCTGATTTCCATACTTTGTTCGAGTTGCTGTTTTTTTTGCCGCAAATCGTCCAATGATTTAATCTTTGTCATATCATTATATTATTTAAATAAGAACCAAAAATGAATCCGCAAAGTAAGCCCAAATTATTCATTTTGGCAAACTTTCAGGTCATTTTGATTCTCCTTGATCATTTCCTCAACCATTTCCATGATATACAGATCGTTAAGGGGTGCTCCATCCAGTGCATCCTTTAGTTGTCTGGTCGTGATTTCGTATGATTTTTCATTGTACGAATACCTGTATGCGAAATCCACGCCGGGATTCGCCGAGATCATCAAAACAATGGCGTTAGCCATGTCTCCAAGCGGAGGTCTGTCCAGGTGATCGTATAGAAAACGGGCTGTAAGACAGGTCCCCTTACCCGGTTGGGAAACAACTTCCAGATTGCCTCCGCTCTGTTCGGCAGTTTGACGTAAAAGAGGGACACCCAAGCCTACGCGCCGGGTTGTACGAGAGGTAAAAAACGGATCACTTAGTTTTTTTAATTGTTCTTCATTCATGCCGCAACCATTATCTTCCACAGTTATCAGTAAAAAATTTTCACGGGGATTTTCCTCTATACGGACCGCAATTAATGTTGCTCCCGCTGCCAGTGAATTCTGAACAATATCTAAAAGATGCAATGCCAGATCGTTCATTTTATTGATTTCAGGGATGTTTCCAATCCTTCAAATCCCGGTTTTTCCATTTCAAACAAAGTAAAGACGGCTCCAAGATCATCAATGTAATGGGTATCTGAAGATTGAATGATTTCGTATTTTTTTAGTTCCGGATGAAGTAGCAAAAAATCTGCCGGGCGGGTGCGCCGGGAAAGTTCCAATGCATCGGTTCGCAACCCGGGAGGCACAAAACCCAGTTGACTGAGTAGTGAATTCCTGGGTCTTTCTATATGTGCAGGAACAAAAAGACCTCCAATAGCGTGAACGAATGTTTCCACCTGGTCAATAGTCTGATCCAGAGCAGAGATCAAAAGATACGGTGCTTCACCAAACACTTTTTCCTGTTCATCCACCCAGAGCTGGTAGCCGAAAATTTCCGGATCATTGGGTATTTTAGGTAAATGTTGCTCCAGGTATGTCTGCAATTTCACGCGTTGTGTTTCCGTCCCCACGTATGCCAGGCAATGCACCTCCTCCCGGGTGGTAATTTCGGCACCGTATATTACTGCCACCCCTTCCCGTTGTCCAAGCCTGAATACCTCGGGGCCCTGAAGTGTGGAATTATGATCCGTAACAGCAATAAGATCCAGTGCTTTTTCCCTGGCCTTCCTCACAATATTCAGGGGAGTCATCCCAATATCCCCGCAGGGAGATAAAAAAGTGTGAATATGCAGATCGGCTTTGACTAACATGATCAGGGATTGAACAGCCCGTACAAACGTCCGGAAATCTCAAATGCCTGTTCTGTGGTACCAAGGATCGGAATTCCTTCTTTCCCGGCAAGGGCCTTTGTATCCTCATCGGGTTCAAATCCTTTGACAAGCAACACTGCGGCCAGTTCTTTAAGGGACGCTATGGCCATAATATTCTTATGAGTTTGCAGGGTGATCCAGACCCTGCCGGCATCGGCATACCCCATAACATCGCTTAACAGATCGGATGTATAACCGCCTTCCACCGGATTATCCAGTCCCTGTTCACCGGCAAAAATTTTTAAATGTAATGAATCAATGATTTCTCTTACTGTCATTTTTTTATTTGTTTCTTAACAAAACGTTCTTTTCCCCATATTTTTTCCATCATGTCGGTATCTACTTCATGTGCGTGCATTAGCACACAATGTTCCAATGTAGCCCGGTTGCATACTATGTCATCTGCCAGGGCTTCGCAGGAAGGGGCTCCGCAGGCACCGCAATCAATGTCAGGAAGGATTTTCCTGAGTTTTCTGGCTTCTTCCATTCGTTCCAGGGCAATGGTAAGGTCAGGATGGTATTTGACCATGGCTTTGGGTTCTACCCGTTCCATGGGTATGTAGCCGGAACAAACCTGCCGGAACGATTCATCCAGGGCGTGCCGGGCAGGCAGTTCTTCCGCCCTTTTATCTATCCGCTCTTTAACCAGGAAACGGTTGTCCTGGACAAGTATTCCACCGCAACAGGACATATCACAGGCCCTGAGTTCCAGAAAATCTACCCCTCTTATTTCTTCGTTTTCCAATCGTTCCAGGAAATCAATTACATTGGGCATGCTGTCAATGGCCAGGGACCTCCCCCTGATATTGGAGGCTTCCCCGCCGGTTGTAGCCCAGCGGATTCCTGTAGAAGAAAGGGATGAATGGATCAGGTTGCAATATTCATTTTCGTTGGGCCCTTTCTGTTTGTATGTCAAAAACACTTTATTATACAATTCTGACATATTGATCACGCCGTTGATCGGTGAGCTGTACCCCCCGACAGGAGCTTTTATAGCTGCTATTTTAGCGGCACAGGGCGTTACATAGAAGATGCCAACATCTTCCAGGGGAACTCCGTTTTTTTCGTATTCGCTTCTGTAATACTGAGCCGTTATTTCAAGCGGCGGTATCAGACGCATGATCCTGTCTGTCATAGACGGGAACCTGACCTGGATAAGCCTTACTACAGCCGGACAGAACGAGGAAATGACCGGTTTTTCTCCGTCAAATTCCCGGACATATTTATTGATTTCATCTACCAGCAGATCGGCACCCTGCTCAACGGTACATAATTCGGTAAACCCCATTTCATAGAGGATCCCTTTGATCGCATCCAGTGTCAGTTTTTCTTCAAATTGTGCAAAAAAAATGGAAGGGACCAACAGAATTCTGTGTTTAAAGCTGAATATCTGTGAAATGTCATCATCTTCTACAACAATGGCTTTCACCGGGCATACATTAAAACATTCTCCGCAATCAACACACCATTCCGGATGGAGCGTTGCCTTGCCGTTAATTACCCGCAAGGCCTCGGTCGGACAAACGCGCATACAACGCGAGCATCCTATACAGACTTCCTGGCGGATGCGCAAAGCATGATGGAAAGGCTTGGTATGTATATCTGAATTCATTTGATTTGAATAGTTATTTCAACAGTGGTGCCTTTTCCCGGAATGGAATGAATATTAAAAACATCGGCATTCCTACAGATATTGGTAAGCCCCATTCCGGCCCCGAAACCCATTTCCCTTACTTGCTGGGAAGCCGTTGAAAACCCCGGCGTCATGGCTTTCTCAATATCGGCTATACCAGGCCCTTCATCCACCAATTTTAAAAATACCTGTTCCGGATCTATGGAGGCCGTTATCTGTCCTTTATAGGCATGTGCCACAATGTTTACTTCCGCTTCATAAAGAGCAATTACCACCCGTTTAATGACTGAGGCATCAATTCCCAGTTCTTTCAGGGTACGGCGCACTTTGGATGAAGCCGTTCCCGCGGAAGTAAAATCTCCTCCCAGGATCTGAAACGTTAATTCCATTAATATACTCCTTTCAGGCCGGCCTGGTATAATATCCCGGATGTTTTAAATAACGAGTAGGGGCAGACAATTAGTACCATGCCGTTATCTTCAGCAAGTTCAACCATTTCCTGCGTCGGGGTTTTGCCCCGTACTATCAGGACGTATCTCAGATCACTCATTTCGGCGGTCCGGATACTCTGCATATTGGATAACCCCGTGATCAACATAAAATCGGACCGGCACACGGTCAGTACGTCACTCATAAGATCAGATGCAAAACAATACTCCACGCTGTCATTTTCATTAATTTTTCCGCAGAGAACGGTAGCCCGCAGCAGTGATACTATTTCACGGATAGTCATTTTAATTATTTATCAATGGATTTAATATAGCACCGTCTTCTCGTATGCAGTTTTGTGTCGTATTCTTTCCATACGTCAATGGCATGATTGGTTTCCAGCTGCGGATTGGTCACAGCCCACCTCAGTTTTTTCCTGATAGCAGTTTTGTTGGTGTGGTAGTGATATATGGAACTCAACCCTTTTCCTTTCCAGTCAGGATGCGCTCCATTCATCATCAGATCAATATCTTTATAGAATAATAAGGCCTTTAAAATATGGAACCATCCGAAGGGAAAGATGCGTCCTTTTGCCTTTTGCAATGCGCGTGAGATGCTAGGAAATGAAATAGAAAAAGCGACTACTTTGTTTTCACTGTCCACTACAAAACAGGATAATGCCGGGGTGATCAGCTTTATGTAAAATTTAATGCTGGCTTCGATCTCTTCAGGTGTCAAAGGAATGAAATTGTGTACCGTCATGAAACTTTTGTTATACATATCAAAGAAATCATCCAGATACGGTTTGAAGTCCCGGGGAGTTCTCCATTTCAACACCCTGAGTTTGTATCTTTTCAGGATCATCTCGTTTATCCGTTCCACTTTGTCGGGAATGGGCTGCTTGGCAGGCATAATATACTGGATCCAGTCTACTTCCTTGATAAAACCCAGTCTATCCAGAAATTCGGGATAATAGGGATAATTGTACAAACAATTGAATTGAGGCAGGTTATCGAACCCCTCTACAACCATACCCTGCTTGTTCCATGTATTAAAACCCAGGGGCCCGTGAATTTCAGTCATTCCTTCCCGGCCACCCCATACAGCCACTGTGTCTATCAGTGCCCGTGCCACTTCAAAATTTTCTATTACATCAAACCACCCGAACCGGACCCTTTTATTATTGTAAATGTCATTGGCGCGGGGATTAATGATCCCGACGATCCTTCCAATAACGTTATCGCCCTGATCACAGGCGATCCATATTTTCCGTTTGCAGTAAATCAGACTGGGAGAATCAAGTATATTGCTTATTTCATCGGCAATCAATGTAGGTACATATTGCGGATGATTTTTATAGAGTTTCAGCGGGAAACGAGCAAAGCGTTTCATTTCTTTGCGCGAGGAAATTTCCCTGATTTCAAATTTCATTATTTTGTTTTTTTTCATTTACAAACTTAAATAAAATCCGGTGATTTTACGTCCGTTCAAATAAAAATCAAGACCACATACTAACTTTAAAGGCAAAAGCGGACATGGCATCAGAGCCAGCCGCACGAATAAGTTTCACGA
>Ga0172381_10005111_pt1 | contig 13391 bp, 15 predicted proteins | sample Leawel6488metaG_FD_119754 | JGI IMG/M metagenome (GOLD analysis project Ga0172381, IMG submission 119754) | Leachate microbial communities from a municipal landfill in Southern Ontario, Canada - Leachate well 64-88 metaG | ecosystem: Engineered > Solid waste > Landfill > Unclassified | place... | reverse complement strand
TTAGATTCATCAATCTAATTGTAACAAATTATCACTTTTGATAACTTAGTGAAACGTATTTCATGTGAAATCGGGATACTTAATTGTATACTATCCCCACATTAAACGCATCAGCCGCCCTTTCGAGCGGCGTCAGATTTCATTCTACACCTAGTAGACGAGGCAGCCATCTCTTATTCCCATGTTCGAGATGGTCAAGACCCTGTTACGACCCTATCACTAGGTCTGGGTCAGGGCTAATGTTGCCTGCATATCTACATTCTATTCTCTCTCACATCAAGTACTATACAAATGATGTTGGAACACCCACCAAGAACCGCGCCTGGTAGTAGATCGGGGGGCTGTAGTCATCTGCCTTACCGCAAATGTCGCGGGCTTTTCCGAGTCAATGACTATGCAGGATGGTAAGGTTCTATGGATGTTCAGGTCGCTCACTGTTTTGAGGTATCCTATCGCCAAAAGGAGGCGAGTGTTGTCCTCTAACTATGCCATCAATGCACCCAATTTCATTATACAGCACTTTTTATATTTTTCAATAAAAGAGTAGGAAAGTGTTCTGTTATTCCCTTTCTCGATCATCGTCATATAATTTTCCATTGTAGAGATCATTTCCAGTATTGATCGGTTCCGCCCCTTGAACATCTGGTATGAATTGGAGTTTTACTCTGCCGTTGTGATTCCGATGATTTCCTTCCATAGAATCGAACCACATTCTCATCCACACACAACCGATTGGTTTTGGAACTCCACCCCTGGTTACTTCCCAGCCACGCGAACCATCTCCATATTCCTGTTTATAGCCTGGTATTCTTATATGGTGTTGAATATCCATAAACAATTTTCCATCACGAGAAATTCGTTCTCTGGAAATGGGAACATAATATGATTGGTGATTATGTCCATTAATAACAACATCTGCATCAGGCAGAAAAACCGCTTGTCGGTTGGTTTGGATCACGCCTCTTGTAACCGGCGCTTCAGCTCCTGCACCGTGAAAATATTTTACTTTTATACTTTGCCCGCCTTTGCCTGTCGTATCTAAATAAAAAATTATCCATCCACCATAACCGCCATGAATGATACTTACTCCGGTTTCTTTATTTAGATCATAAATAAGTCTATCGGTAAGATTGATATTTGCATTTTTTAATGTAGCCATTTCGTGATTGCCGTCAGAAATTATATCAATCAGATTTGTATAGGGTAGAAAGAATTTCGTGCAGTCCTGTACTACAAGGTCATAGTAATTGGAATGTCTATACTCCGGTCTCAATTCATCCATGTTCCGGCGCGGGTCAAACCTTCCCTGCATGGCATCAAAAAAATCGCCAAAGATACAAACTCTGGCGTTTCTTTTTTTGGCTTCTTCAAGATGTTGCTTTTCAAGGTCTCGATTGCAGTAGATAGAATCGTGATGATTGTCGCTCATTAGCAGATACCACTGTTCCCAACCGGCCTTGATTTCGTTGATACGGATACTTGTTACTGCTCCATCCACTGTTTTAATGTATTGGTCTTTAATTTGTTTTACCAAATAAATCTCCTGTCTGTTAACCTATGCGATTATTATACAGCAAAAATCAATTAAAAATCACGCTAGCTTGCCCTGTGATGAGCGACCAGATGAGAGCCACAATTGATCCACCAAAGGCAACCAGCACCCAACGGACAATCTTCAAAGTTGCGCCAGATTCGATCACAACGCGTTCCAGAGCCTCGTGGCGCGTTTCTAAGTCCTTTGTTGACATATTTGTGTTCAACAAGCCAGAAGCGAGTTGTGCGATCTTTTCGTCTTGAGAAACGTCTTTTTTCTCAAGACACTGAATACGAACTTCGTGTCCCTCAATATCTTTCTTTAATGCTGCCGTTGGGAATGCTGTCATGTTCACCTCGTAATGTTTTCTAACCAAGTTCGATTTTTCTTTGATAACGCAAAGATACGTTTCTTGATTCTGTTTTCTGCAATCTGTTCTACCTGGTAGGGGATGGTTCCGTCATTCTTATTTATCATCGCATAAAAATCACTCTCGGATCCCATCCAATAATTGCCATCCATTGAGGGGCAACCAGGAACAGCTAGTTTATCCGTAAATTGGTGCATGATAATATTCTTCACTGATCGGTTGGTAAGTTTCGGATACTGCGCCAACCAGAATTGATAATCATCTGACCATTTTGGATTACCTACCTGATTCACCCAGAATCCGTTACGAGTATAAATAATAGGTTTCCTTCCACTTATTTCTTCCATGCCTTCCAGCATGACTTTCATTCTTCGCTGGATTTCATATTGCCCCATCCCATCAGTATCTTCTACGTCCAGCACGGGCGGAAAATCGTGGGGGTGTCTTTTCCATAGTTCCTCATAATGGCGCAGTTGTTTAGAGTCGCCTGCGGATGGGTGATAATAATAGTATGACCCATGAGGTAATCCGGCGCTCGAAAGCGCCGGCATGTTATAGTCAAACTGTTTATCGTCAGTGGCTGGTTTTCTTTCATAATTAATCCAAACTTCACCAGCCTTTACAATGGCAGCAGAGATACCAAAGGCTATCAGTTTTTCGGGTTTTATGCGCGACTGCCACTTAGAGTAATCGACGATTAATATCATTTATCACTCCTTATATAATCACGTACGAGAAATTAAATGTATGCGTGCGAATGGATGTTCCTGCCGCAACAAAAAGCATGCGCGCTCTGTTGTTTGTTGTTTCTGCATCAATTCTACAGATAACATTGTCATTAAAATTTGCTCCCATTCCAGCACATTGAGATTGATTAGTAAAGTTTGAAGCTATTGGAAGAGAAAGGTCTAATTCGCATAGTCCGGCAGCCGTAGCACCGATGTTAATTTCTCCGAATACGCTCACATTCTTGCCAACGCGTGTAAAATATGTGGTAAAAGCGGTAGCGGTTGCAATGTTTTGTACATTTGTGAGAGTCGGCGTATAAGAATTGGAATAGACAAGACCATCGGTATCTAAGATTGCAGTTCCTGCTCCAAGTTTTATAGCAGTTGCATAGAGTCCTATAAGGTCAGGAGTTACAGTGATCAATCCATCCGCTGTATTACCGTATGCGCATAATAATAGTTGAGATTGATCCAAAGTTCCGGAGGTGTTATACGAAGCAACATATGTGGTGGTGTAGTTAGTAACAGTATTAAAATTTGCAAAAACTTCTCCCGATAATGAGCCGTTGTTATAAAATTTTATCTTATCTGTTCCCGCATCAGTTTGATTTATGTTAATTCCAGATGCACCCATTTCCACCGCACCACTACCGGCAACAAATCCACCATCGGAATTTTTCGCTCCCCATTGTAATGTTCCATTGTTCATTCCGCCTATATGGTAGTTTACTGAACCAATGGTATATCCATCTGCAGACATGAAACAGCCGGTATAATTTTCACCATCAGGATAGCCGGATTCATCATTGGTAGCTAGAAAATTTCCGGCCCTCTGATCGCCTAGATTATCTGTTAGATCATCCAAGGCATTAATGCTTGCGGTTTGATTCTGCAATCCCTTAAGTGTTTTTTCCAGTTTTTCAATTCTATTCAGGATGTTTTTCTCATCCATTTTGGCGAGTTCGCCAGATAGTTTACTCATAGTATTTCCTCACAATTCAATTCAAGTTTATTTTCATCTTCTTGATATGTCATGCCAGTTATTCTGATTTCTGTATCCAACCCTAATGCGCCATGCTGAAATCCAACATTGCGCATTTGTAAATACATTTTATTTCCTAGATTAATATTTTTCCATGTATCTCCTATATCCAGAGCCACCAAAGAAAAGGTTTTCTGTGGATTCTTTTTGTTGCTCAACTCCGCTTTTGTGGCTATGGCAACCGCTTGATATTCTTTTTCGTTTATCGTTAGTGACGTTTGACGCAGACCATAATTTTTTATGGATGTTTGATCTTTCGTAGTTACTTTTGGTTTATTTGCTTTTGTCGTTCCAGTTCCTGTACCTAAAATATCATTTGCTATTTCTCCACTCTCACTTATGATTGCATTTCCAGACTCAATATTGAATCCTTCTTTGAGCAAGAAATTTGTTTCAACACCCAGCTCTTTCGCCCACTGTGCCAAGAATTCCAGTTCTCCATCAACCACTCGTGGCACTAATATCCATTCATTTTCTGTATCTTCTGCCAACCGCGTAACCTCATCATACATATCCAAAAGATTCAGTTCCCAAGCAATTGATTCCTCTTCAGATAATGTATAATCTTTCTTTATCCTTGTATCGCCATTTCGATTCGCAACATTGATAATATAGTTAAAAATATTTCCTGGCGTATTCGTCAATTCGTTTATAGAATCATCTCTTCGAAACTTCAAAATGTATTCCGCAGAATAAGCATTTATAGTTACTGTATTTCTATTCCATTCACGCGGTACATCAATAACGCCACCCCACGGAGGTAATTTAGGATGATCTATATAAATCAGATTTCCGAATTGTAAATTCTCTTCAGTACACTTCAAATGATTCACTGGTAATTCAAATACGCCACGTCCATATTCGCCAATTTTCCAAGTCCTACTAGCATTAATATCTAATTCGGCTACCTTTATTCCGAAGTGATCGAACAATTGGACTCGACTCATAACATTCTTTCTTCGTAGGTCGTTTGAATGGTCAATCCACTTGCACCATTTTCGTAGAAACTAAGAACATTTGATTCTCCAGGAGCCAATGTCAACCATTCATCACTAACTGAATTTATGGTTGTGAGTGCATTAATTAGATTATGGGATTGTTTTTCTCCAGCCACCTCCAGAGTAACGGTCTTGTTTTTACAATCAACAATCAGAGTATCATTCGCTCCCATTGTTAATTCTAATTTTATTTTCTCGGTTGTATTTACATTTCTGATATAGAGATTTAAATAATAATTTCCATTTTCTATTCCCAGGTTTACATAGGGATATTTATCCAGATATAAATAAACATTATTTGCTTCCAGGCATGAAATATTGAACGAGGTTGCTTTTATCGATCCTTTTAGCCACAACCACCAATAAGTATGTGCGCTTCCGGCAGTAACGGTTCCGCCCCATGCAGTCCATGTACCCGCCGTTGGAGCATAAGTATTGACAAATGTTGGCTCTTCCAGAACAGCATTTGAATAGCCCCACCCACTGATTCGTTCTGGCCATGAACTCGTTGTCGCCATGTATTTTTCACCAGAATAGATAAGCGCCGTTGCTCCGGCTGGTTGATATACTACCCAGTTTACTTCTGCCTTTTCCGCTTGCCAATTATTCCCACTTTTATATGCTTCAATGGCACAACCCAGGTCTGTAAATGGATCTGTCTTTTCCGTACCTTGATTTCCGGTATACCAGTGTGATTCTCCGCCCTTGCTGATAGGTTTGCCTGGTCTCCACGGACACGTACGCAATCCACCATAAGTACCAAATTCTGAATAATGCCAAACATTATTCCGAGATGTATTTCCATTCAACATTGGTTTTCTATCTTGCGGAATAGTTTGAGAAACCACTGTTGGATAACCATATACCACCCATATATCATGCGGTAGCCAATTGAATGTTCCTCCAACAGAATGTGTTGCAGCGGTAGTTAACTTTGCAGCTCTGGTAACCCCAGATACATTATAATTTTTATAGTCTTTTGCATCATAATAAAATACTTCTCCGGCATTTTCCAATAATCCTTTTGCCGGAATCGATTGTAATGCCGTTTTATTAGCACTGACTTCTTTGAACCAAATAGTACCAGGGAATGAACTAGTGCCAATGGCTGTAGCTAAAGTCATTTCTTGTTTTGGAGGAATATTAACATTCGCCCAAATTAAAGTTGTACCTGAATTAACTGTTCCGCCAAAATAATGATATGTTGGTTTTCCGTCAACAAAAACTCGCAAATCTCCGCCATTAGAGAGTAATTTTGTTCCGGCTACCAAACTTGAACCCGCAATGAAAGCAGTTCCACTGCCGTTGTCCGTTAAATTGACTGGATAAACCCCTAAATTATTGGTGGAGTTATTATATAAAGTAACAAATCTCCTGTAATCATAGCCATACAATTTTGAAGCAGTTGGGGTTATTCGGATAACTGGTAGTGCATATTTATTTCCTCCCACCGTGGTTGTTCCAAATACAGAATCTGTTCCCATAGAAACGGTCAGTGTGCCTTGAATAACTGATTTCCAAACAGGATCATCCGTATTCAATGTATAGGTAACCGCATTAGCTTCCCATTCTTCGTTAATCGGGGTTGCATTGATATACCATTGTTTGTTTGAATTGTTTTCATCCTTACAAATAAAACTATGTTGTGAATAATCCGAAATATTAAAGATTTTCTTCACATTCTCTATTTGTGAAGCAATAGTCCCTTTCATATCAACAGCAAGGAATAAATTCTTTGATTGAAGCTCTTTTCCGGCATACAGAGGAAAGTTATTTGTGCGCCCCAATTCGATCACATCCGCTGCACCCTGATTGTGCGATGTTTCGATCAACTTTGAAATATAATTTGTTCCATCATTGATGGTTGAACCATTGAATGTAAAAGGAGTTAATTTCATAATTGCAATGCCTTCATTACGTCTTTTGCAGTGGTTTTATCTATTTTCAATGTTACCGGACCGTAAAATCTATTTACGGTTGCCCCCCCATCATTTATTGTTTTATTTCCAGCAGGAGTAACATTAAGTCTTTCTCCACTTCCTACCCACACCGGCATACCATCATTAGAGAATCCAGGGGGAACGATACCACCATGAGCCAGACCAACAAAGGAACCACCATGTTTCGCATTAATATCAAGCGGTTTGTTTATATTCACTCCGCCAAATCCACCTATCATATATTTAGAAAACGAAGTAAAGTCATAGGTTGGTATACCATTTATAAGAAAATTAACCAGAATATTGAGAGATTTATCTTGAAATTTTATATTATCCACTTCATTAAAATTATTATAAATGTCCAATATCTTTTCAGCGGTTTCTGTTGCTCCCAGTCCCAAATCTTGAACTTCTCCAATTGCAGCAAATAAAGCCATAGACATCTTATCAACTTCTCCAAACTTCATGCCAACCGTCATGGTTGCCATCGGATCAAAACCAAGAGATTGCATGGTATCGAGAATGAAACTTTGATAGGATTCATTCAAATCATCAATGGCTGTCTTTTGTTTTGTTGTATTGCGCCCAGCTTGCTTCATTGCTTCTGCATAGGTTTCATGGGCTTGCGCAATTTCTCCAGATAATCCAACCATAAGACTTTCTTCATCAACTAAGTCAGAGAGTGCATAACCAAATTTATTGGTGGCTTCTGTCATGCCTCCTATTTCTGTTTTTAAATCTTTATAAGCATCGTACTGCGCAGTCAAAGATTGGGCTTGTGCAAATTGTGCCTTTGTTAATACTGGATTTGTAAAGGTCATTCCAGTTTCTGCACTGTATGTTCTGCCTTTTTCTTCACCAGATAGTCTTTGATATGCTTCCACATAATCCGAATAGCTTCCAGTTAAAATACCGTATGAAACGGCCTGTTCCCTAATGACATCCGCCTTTTTTTTAGTAGTAATTATTGACAAACCTTCATATGCAATTCTTTGTTTTATCGTATTCCAGAATTCGTCATAGGCTGTACTTACTGCCTGATATGGGGTTGAAATATCCTCCGCCAAACCCCCTGATTTTTCAAGTTCTATATTGCCCTGTTTTAAAATCTGATTGAAAAGAGCGCGAACCCTCATCTGATCAGTTAATTCACTTGTTTCAATTCCCAAAGACTCTGCATATACTTTATTGGCATGCGTAGCGTCAGCCGAAAAACCCAGATCGTCCAGAAGTCTTGTGCTTCTTCGACCTATACCGCGTGTAATCCTATCAAAGGATTCTTCTGTTGTTATTCCAAATGCACGCCCTCTTTCAATGGCAATTTCCATAAGATTGGCAATTTCTGTAGCATCAGTGCTGACACCCATTGTCATGGCAAGATTAGCGGCTTTCATGGCATCATATTCAGTAATGGTATTGAAAGATGCGGCTTTAACACTTGCGACAATGGATGACATACTTGCACCATAAGAATCTGCTAGTCTATATGATGCTTGTTCAAGGCTAGCAAACCGCGATCCTTCTTCTGCAAAATCCCATACTTGTTCAACTGCTCTGATACCCTTTTTGACCAATTCAAGACCTTGATTAATTCCGGCCAATGCAATACCAAAGTCTTTAAATCCCCCAAATATTGAAGACATTGATGTATCAATTCCTTGAGCTGCCTTAGATGATACGTCCGCAGTAGAAAGAATGTCTCGGTTGAGCTTTAAAAAATCATCAGATACATTAGAAAGTCCAAGATTGGCGGCTGTCTCTCGGATTTTTTCTAATGAGGCAATGCTTTCTTGTGCAGCTCTTTTTAAATCAGAGGCATCACCACCAATATCAACCCAAACATTACCAACTTGTCCCATTATCTTTTATTCCTATCAGATAAAGATTTCATAGCATGCGCCTTGCCATCTTCTATCTGTAAATATTCGTGTAGTTTAGCCATTGGCAAACTGTCGATATATTCCAGAGTCCAGCCGAACCGTTCTGCCATACTCCAGCAGATCAGTTCATAGGGTTGTGCATCTCCCCAAGCCAGCGCATTATAAACACGCTGGCTTAAGTAGGGTTTGCAAGAGGTTGCGTTCCGAGTCTAATAAAAGCGTCAATTAACATACGATAATCTGGTTGAGGCATCGTACCCAGTTCTGCTGCCGATAATCCGGTGGCTTTCGAAAGAATAGTAAATTCTTCCTCATCCTTCGTGCCGGTCTTGATCGCCTGTTTCCATTCTGCTGTTGAAACCTTCATCATATCAAGCACAACTTTTTGACCACTAAAAAGCGTAACAGTCGCCTTGAAATCTTCCGCAACCTTATATTTTGTTTCGTCCATAATATTCCTCCCACTATTAATTAGGCCGTACCTTCGGCATGTGCACCATTTTGCTGGAAATTAACCGTTACTTCCACAACATTTTCATAGGGATAGCTTTTTGCTGCTCCCTGTGAATAAGCTGGGATAGATTCATACGGATAGCCAGCAGTAGTTCCTTCTGGATACCACTTAAGAGTACCAAGATTGCCTTCTGCGCACGTTGAGAAGGTTGATGTTCCACCGGCGCTAGAACCACTTTGCATATTAGCATTGAAAGTGGCATTTCCATCCTTGACCCCAGGAATATAGGTCTTATTAGCATCCGCCCCAGCCGTTGAATCAATGAAATTGATGGATGGGGTATAGGTCATGCTTTTGTGGTCTCCGGTCAAAACGGTTGTTGCCGCCGCCTGAATCCACTGTACTACGAGAGATGATCCTGCATATGTTGGCATTTTTATTGCTCCTTATGTCTTTTCAATTTTTATACGGTACATATCACCTTCCATCCACACCTTTTTTGTGGATGTAAGGTTCTCTATGTTTTCAAGATGTGCTTCTTTTTGACACCAAAAATTAGCGTAGCCAGATACTGTCAATGTTTTCTTATGTAATAAGTTCCTTATCTGTGCATTGATCGAACCTGCCTGCGCTGCACTGGAACCGGAGTATGCGCGAACAAACTCCAGAACGTTCTCCCTTTCTTTCGGGGTGAAATTATCTGCCCCACCCCCCGCATGACTGAATACGACATAAGGCAGAGTAGCATTGTCCGGCGCTTGCAAATGATAAATGGAAGTAGTACCCGCCAGCAATGAAGTGAGCGCCGTTCCGGTTGATAATGTCGTGCATAAAGCAGTATTTATCTCATTCATGATTAATCACTAATTCCCATGTATGAACCAGTTATATAACCACCATAAATGAGTGGTGTCCACGTTTGCGGGGACATAAACTTTAAAGCCACCTGTTCTATTGCCGGAGAAAGGAACGGATGAGCAGCCATCTTATAAGTACCTAGTTCCTGGTAAACATCATAATCTGCATTAGACTGAATTCGTGCAGTCGTATCGCTTATCATGGTGCTGTCAATGGTGTTCTTCAAATAACTAGTATCCACAGGTGCAAAGACTTTTGCATAACCAGATACTTCTAATCCAGCTTCTGCCACGATCTGTGGAGTAACAACCGTGCAGTTCTCGATAATGCGTTCTAGTCCAAAAAGATTAGCTTTGACTGAAAAACTTAATTGCATTAGATACGCTCCAAAATACAACGTACACTTGCCTTCCAACTCTTATCTGTGTCAACGGATGTGATGTTGTAAAGTTGTCCGTCTTTAAGAAACTGGTTATTGGTCGTGATGGTCGTGTTATAGGGTAATGTCAGGATGAATTGTTGGAATGACACCAGAGCAGCTCCTGCCACCGATTCACCACCTTTGAGCATATTTATCATCCTGCCATCCAATCGGCATGACACAGTTCCGCCAGCCGTAACTGCCGTTGAAATAGTCTGACCACCCTGCCCATCCGGTGTATTGGTGATGGCAATAATGTATCCGGTATCCGGCAACAAATCGTCAATATCATTGCGGATAGAGGTCAGTTCTTTGGCAGTCAATCCAATGCTCATATAGAATCATTCCTTGTAAGATCAACCGTCTTTGCGGGAGCCATCATTGCATATTGTTGCGCCATTTGTAGGCATTGTTTAATGGCATCACCTCTATTCACGCTCATATTGTCGGTCTTGAAATTGACCGCTTCAGCGTACGCACCCGCTTTCATTCTGTAAATATCCGCAGCAGAACCATACAGGTCATAACTGAAACCAGATAGATAACGGGATGAACCCGCCTGATCTGCACTGAAGGTAACAATTCCATTGGCATAATCTGCTGTGTAATTACTGGTTCCGATGTTCGCTCCGGTGGAATCCTCAATAGTGAAGATAGTCGTTCCGCCACTGGTTTCCTCGAAGTTCCCAAAATGGGAATGGAACACTTTATATTCGACCGATCCGCCAGTAATAGTATTTACCACTTCCAGTAATTCATCTTCAATTACCGTTGTCTTGTGGCGATCCAGGATGGTCTGAACGTGGTCATCATGCCAGAATACAGAAGTACCCAAAGTGTAATCATTTGTGCCTAAATTACACATGCCCCGCATGGTGCTTATCAGTGTACTCATTCCGGTACGAGCCATATTATTTCCTTACCTTTGTTCCATACTTCCGCTTCCACTTCTTGTAAAGTTTTGGCTTATTTATGCGCATCCAAGTGCGTTGGCGTTTCGATTTAAACGGCATTTCAAACCCTATAAACTATGTGATCCTCAATACAGTCAGTCCGCATTAGACCAAATCGATCAATTACCGGCATAATGCCGTGATAGCCTTTCACGACCGGCTTCTCAACCATATTGACATTCACAGTAGCATTCCACTTATCGTCAATTTCGGTAACAATACCAGGCATGCTTACCAGTAAATTATTGAATGAACCTTGTTCAGCCCAACGCGGAACGCCAGGATAACTGTCGTACCATGCCTGAATGAACTTACGTGTTTCGTCTGTGTTTCGTAGATACATGACACCCACATTGATATGGCGATCTATTTTCATGCTTTTCAGGAAAGGAGATTTTGCTGGATCATGCACGCAAGCTCCGATATTAATATCTTTAACTGATTCTCGCAAGTCTGTATTAAAGTCCATAACGACTGCATCCGCATCAATCCAAAACACATATTCGTAATCTTGTTCCAGCGCCATCTTCATAAGATCGATCTTCGCCCATGCACCGGCTTCCATTTTGTGTTCTTTCTCAAGTCCACCTTGAAAAGCCCAGTAATCCATATTATGACCATTGGCGTATGCCATGTGTCGTAAAGTAGTTAAACGTAGCATATCTACAAAAGCATTGCCGAACATATCGGTTTTGGTGTAAACGTGTTGGAGAATAACCGCATTGTTTTTCATTTTGCCCTCGCTTCGTCTACTTTGGCATACCGTTCTTTGATCTCATTCAAATCCTTTTCAATAGCCACAAAGGTTGGTTTCAAATATTTTTCAGCAACGTTCTCAATACTGTATTCTTCTGCCAATCTGCGCGCCCGTTCTCTATTTGATGGTTTATCCCGTTCCAATTCCAGTGCTCGTTCGATCTGCCGAGTATGAGGGATGTATTGATAGGATGCCAGTCCAGTATAGTTTCGCAAGGCATCTTTCTTGTCAATCTTTTGTCCGGCGAAACACAACTCACCAGATGCGGTCCAATCACCCACGATAACAGGGCAACCACACGCTTGTGCCTCTAAAGTTGGGATCCCAAATCCTTCGCCCATTGACGCCAGTAAATGAACGTCCAACGATGAGTACATGAGTGACATCCAGTTATCGTCATAACCCATGAATTTCTGATACTGGTCGGGCAGGAAAATATCCTTACCCATTCTCAAGCCCAATTGGTTGGCATATTCGGGAATATTAAACGATTGATTGTCAATTCCCAATGCTTCGGTGTGCAGATAATAAATAGCATCAGTATGTCGTCTTTTGAAATTGGCAAATGCCTCTAACATGGGAGCGAAGTTCTTTCTCGCTGGCAGTCCCTTATTCATAGCTACTGTTCCGATAATAAAGGCGTCCTTTGGCAGTTTCAATTTCTCGCGTGCTTCCAGTTTATCTATTGGTTTGTAAAGGTTCGTGTCTACTGCATGGGGTAGGTAATAACAATCCAAACCTGCTTTGTGTGTTTCCTCTACCCCGAACTTACTCATGGCTATCCTTGCGAATGCCTGTGAGATATTAGTGCGTACTTTCTCCGGTATTGGTTCGTGATCGACAGGATAATAACTTATCCAGGGTAATCCGCCGGTCGCTCTCGGATCGAAGACCCATGCGTCCATCAGTGAAACTATAATGTCGCTTTTAAAGTTCATGGCATGAGCAGCTAAAATATCCATGCCATAAGGATGTGCTGCCTTTGGATAACAAACTATTTTATTGAAATTTATTGCCCCGCCCTCAAGACCGTAATAACAAAGACAGGCTAAGTCATGTCCCATTTCCTGTAATTTTGACAGGAATAGATTAGTCTGAACTCCATAGCCATTTTTTGAAAACGGTGCGTTCGATACCCAAAAAATTCTCATTTCATGTTCCCTTCATGCTCCCATAAACAGGTGGAAACCGGCGGGAGGGGTTCCGGCTTGTCGGTTCGCGAACCTATCCACCTGGTTTTAATTAGCGTCCTTGCTGCCAGCCAATACAAGCGCCAACGGTCGTGGTTCCAACCGCCAACACAGCGACTTGTTTGACCTCAATAGCCAGGTGTGCATGACTTTCGTCTGCATCAACCCATGCGCTAGTTACAACGGTTCCGGTATTAATGAATGATGTTCCGCCAAATTGCGAGGCAGATGCGATGTTCATTACAGTGCCGTTGACTGCATTAGCA
>Ga0172381_10005110_pt1 | contig 13395 bp, 13 predicted proteins | sample Leawel6488metaG_FD_119754 | JGI IMG/M metagenome (GOLD analysis project Ga0172381, IMG submission 119754) | Leachate microbial communities from a municipal landfill in Southern Ontario, Canada - Leachate well 64-88 metaG | ecosystem: Engineered > Solid waste > Landfill > Unclassified | place... | reverse complement strand
TCCGCAATAAAGCAAAACTTTTCTATGAAGAAATCGGTGACTGGCTTGAAGGTAAAACCGGTGTTCCCGTATCAGTCGAGCGCTTAGCCGGCCTCCAGGAGCAATTAGAGCTGCAGGATGAAGCAGCTAAACGTTTAAACAAATTCCGTATTGAGCAGGGAGCTCTTGAATTCGATACCATTGAAGCTAAGCTGGTCATCCGCGAAGAAAAAGTTATTGGGCTTCTTGTTCCGGAAAAGAACCGCGCGCGTTATATTATAGAAAATTTTATGGTTGCGGCTAATCTGGCCATGTCGCAATTTTTGAAGAAAGCGGGAGTTCCGATGATTCAGCGGGTCGTGCGTGTTCCGAAAAACTGGCCGGGTATTGTTGAGGCTGCCGCTTTTTACCATGAGACATTACCGCTTCAACCTGATGTCAAGGTGCTTGCGCAATTCCTCCGGAAGAGAAAAACCGCGGATCCAGAAAAGTTTCCGGATCTTTCTTTGACCATTGTTAAATTATTGGGGCCGGGGGAGTATATGATGCTTCGGCCGCAGGCATCTTCTGTCGGTCACTTTGGGCTGGCGGTAATGGATTATACTCATGGAACAGCGCCTAATAGGCGTTATGTTGATTTAATCATTCAAAGGCTCTTGAAGGCGGTTTTAAATAAAAGTTCACTTCCTTATGACGAAAATGAATTGATTGATTGTGCTGTTAGATATACAGATCGTGATAAAGCCGCCAAAAAAGTTGAACGCTTTATGCGTAAAGCTGCGGCCGCGGTGTTGTTAAGTGATCGAATCGGTGAATCCTTTGAGGCAATAGTTACGGGGGCATCTGATAAGGGGACATATGCGCGAATTTTGAATCCTCCGGCTGAAGGCCGGATTATGCGTGGAGAAAAGGGATTGGTTGTTGGGCAAATAGTTCGAATTCGTTTGACCGGGATGAATCCCTATAAGGGGCAGATTGATTTTGAGAATAGCCTTAACGCCGATTGATTAATAGCGAGTGTTGTTTTGGTAGAAAAAAGTCAATAGAAAGTAGATTGAGCCAATATACATTCTTTAAAATAAGAATAGTATAATTTACCATAAACTAGGCAACAGCGGAAAATAGATAACTAGGTCTTAACTAATTAATTAAGGAGGTAAAGGGCGATGGGTGAGCATAATTGTTATAAAAAAAACGTAGAGGAATGCATTAAGAAGAAGGCTTATGAATTATGGGAGAAGGATGGATGTAAACAAAGCCATGATTTGGATTATTGGATAAGCGCTGAAAGTTCGGTAAAGGCTCAGGCAAAAAATAACAGTTTTAAAGACCGGGCATAGAGTGAAGCCTTTCTGGTCTAAACTTTGGGGCTTACTCCCGCAGCAAAATCTATTCCCAATTTTTTCTTCCTTCAGGATAAATCCCGGGGATTTTGCGGAGTGGATTAAAGAGGGTAAAATGAAATATTCCAGAGACGTAATTATAGGAATAGCGGTATTTACGATAACTATTTTGTGCTTCGGGCCTACATTTGCAGAAACGGGAAATGGAGAATATAGGCAGAGTAACCCTAAAAAAGGAGAAAAACCGATGGATAATAACAAGATTGAAAATATATCTATGTTTGTATTGCCGGCCCTGCCCTACGCGGAGAATGCGCTGGAGCCTGTAATCTCGGCCAATACGATTTCTTTTCATTATGGTAAACATCACAAGGCATATGTTGATAATCTAAATAAGCTCATCGCGGGGACTGAATTTGTCGGTTTGACCCTAGAGAAAATTATCGCCCGCACGTCCGGCAAAACTGAAAAAGCCGCGATCTTCAATAATGCTGCTCAAGCCTGGAACCACGCGTTTTATTGGCAGAGTTTGAGTCCTCAGGGGGGCGGTGAACCGCCTGCAGCCTTAAAGCAAAAGATTGAAGAATCCTTTGGAACCGTGGATGCATGTAAGAAGGAATTAGCGGCTGCGGCAACTACCCAGTTCGGTAGCGGATGGGCTTGGCTGGTCTTGGATGGTGATAAACTCAGGGTAATTAAGACTGGTAATGCGGATTCGCCTTTGACTAAAGGTATGAAGCCGTTATTGACCATTGATGTCTGGGAACATGCTTACTACCTGGATTATCAGAATCGTCGTGTTGACTACGTGAATGCTATTATCGATAAGCTGATTAATTGGAATTTTGCGGCAGATAATCTAAAAAGCAGCTGAGGATTAGTCAAGAGGACTAGGTATAATTTGTGAAAACAATTGTTGCAGGATAGGTGGGGGCAAATTGTATCAAGAAAAGATTTGTGAATTATGGAAGAGAGGGTACGTTGAGTAGTAATCGGGGTGTGGTCTATCTGGCACAGAATAAGATAGAAGTTCAAAACATCGCTTATCCGAAGTTTGAAGATCCGCGTGGGCATAAGATTGATCATGGCGTTATTCTGCGTGTTGTCTCGACCAACATTTGTGGTTCAGACCAACATATGGTCCGCGGGCGGACTACTGCATCGGCGGGTCTGGTTCTTGGCCACGAGATCACAGGTGAAATTATCGAAGCGGGCCCCGATGTAGAAATGCTTAAGGTTGGAGACTTGGTTTCGGTGCCATTTAATGTCGCTTGCGGCCGGTGCCGGACCTGCAAGGAAGGGCATACGGGTGTCTGTTTAACCGTCAATCCGGCACGCGCCGGAGGTGCTTATGGCTATGTTGATATGGGTGGCTGGATCGGTGGACAGGCCGAATACGTTATGGTTCCTTACGCGGATTTCAATTTGCTGAAATTTCCGGATCCTGACGCGGCTCTGGCGAAGATTCGTGATCTTACTACTCTTTCAGACATTTTGCCCACCGGTTATCACGGCGCGGTCAGCGCCGGTGTTGGTCCGGGGTCGACCGTCTATATTGCCGGTGCCGGACCGGTTGGACTGGCTGCGGCCGCTTCGGCTCAGCTTTTGGGTGCCGCTATCGTTATCGTTGGCGATGTTAATCCGGTTCGCCTGAAGCATGCCCGTAAAGTCGGATTTCAAACCGTTAATCTTTCCATGGAGGCAACACTTAGCGAGCAGATTGACCAGATCCTTGGCGAACCGGAAGTTGACTGCGCAATCGACGCCGTGGGCTTCGAGGCGCACGGCCACGGTTTGCATGATTCAAAGGTAGAAGCTCCGGCGACGGTGCTGAACTCTTTGATGACAGTTACCCGCGCTGCCGGCAAGATCGGCATTCCCGGCCTTTACGTTACGGAGGATCCGGGTGGGGTTAATGCTGCTGCCAAGCGTGGGAATCTTAGTATACGTTTTGGCCTTGGTTGGGCGAAGTCACTTAGTTTCTATACCGGCCAGACTCCGGTAATGCGCTATAACCGCGCGCTGATGCAGGCGATCTTGTGGGATAAAATCAAGATTGCTCATATCGTCGGCGTCGAGGTTATCAGCCTGGATGACGCGCCGAAGGCCTACGCTGCCTTTGATTCTGGCGTGCCAAAGAAATTCGTTATCGATCCACATGGTATTATCGCTAAGGCCAGGTGAATTCATTTTGTTTTATAGATGTTCAAAAGGAGTAACGAAATGAAAAATGTTGATTTATTGAATTCTTATAAGCTGGGTAATATTGATCTAAAAAATAAAATTGTTATGGCACCGATGACGCGCTCTCGTGCCCTGAATAATACTCCAAACGCATTAATGGCTGAATTCTATGGCCAACGGGCTGGCGCCGGATTGATAATTACTGAAGGAACTTCTCCTTCGCCTAACGGACTGGGTTATTGTCGTATTCCCGGTATTTTTAGCGGAGAACAAGTGGAGGGGTGGAAGAAAACTACAAAGGCCGTGCATTCCCAAGGTGGAAAAATATTTGTTCAGCTTATGCATACCGGACGTATTGGTCATCTGGCGAATATGCCTGAGCATGCAATTATTCTTGCCCCCTCTGCTGTCCGGCCTGTCGGACAAATATGGACCGATGCCCTGGGATTACAGGATTATCCGGTTCCGACAGCAATGACTGTTGAAGAAATAAAATATGCGCAACAAGAATACGTTTCTGCCGCGGTGAACGCAATGAAAGCGGATTTTGACGGGATTGAACTTCATGGTGCGAATGGATATCTCATAGAGCAATTCTTGTCTCCCGTGAGCAATAAAAGAAATGACTCCTACGGTGGGAGTATTGAAAACCGCTGCCGTTTCCTGCTGGAGGTAGCCGAAGGCGTAGTTGAAGCAATTGGAAAGGAGAAGATCGGTATACGGTTGTCTCCTTACGGTGTGGCAAACGATATGCCGTATTATCCTGAAATAGATGAGACCTATAAATATCTTTCTGAGCGAATCAATCATCTGAAGATTCTGTATATTCATATTGTCGACCACAGCAGTATGGGGGCGCCGGAGGTTCCTGTTAGAATAAAAAAAATTATCCGCGATAACTTTCTAAATACCATTATCCTTAGCGGTGGATATACAAAAGAACGTGCTGAAAATGAACTCCAGGGTGCTCTTGCGGACCTTATCGCGTTCGGCAGGCCTTTTATCAATAATCCCGACCTGGTTGAACGGTTTATCAACGGCTGGGAGCTTTCAAAAGAACTTGATAAAGATACATTTTATTCTCCGGGTGAAAAGGGATACATAGATTATCCTATGTATGTTCAGTTATCTATTAAATAATCTTCTGTTTAAATACTAAAGGATTTTGATTATTAAAGAAGAAGAAATAGAAAACTCCATGCCGGCAGGATAGTTATAACCTTTGAGTAAAACTGCACGGGAAAATTTAAGGGATGCCTTAAGTTGAAGCAATAGAATTGATGCGTGCGGCCCATGTAATGTATATATACTTAGAAGCCACGCGCGGCAATATTGAAGTTAAGCTGTTTGCAGGCTGAGTAAAATATGAATAAGGGAGAGTGAGATGGGCAAAAGAGAAGACTTTCGTCTTCTTAAAAGGAGGTGTCCGAATGCTATATTTTCTGACAAGATGGTTAATCAATTCTTTGGCGATTTTTATTGTTACTCATATTGTAAAAGGGGTTGAGGTTTCAAGCACGTCGATCGTTGTGGTGGTTGCTTTGGTTTTAGGAGTGATTAATGCTTTTTTAAGACCGTTTATTATTTTGATCACTTTGCCGATTAATATCCTTACTTTAGGTTTTCTGACGCTTTTTATCAATGGCGGACTTTTTTTTCTTGTATCTAAAATTGTCAAAGGTTTTGTGATTACGGGTTTCTGGCCGGCTTTCTGGGGTTATATTCTTTTTAGTATTATTAGTTTTCTATTGAGCCTTCTTATTGTAGAGTCATTTTAAAATTACGAATAAACAGAGATCTATCAAGGTAAATGGAATAGCCTGTCTTAGTCCAGAATAGACAGCGTGATTTTTATTTTTTTGTTTTCGGGGGTGGTAAGCGGTCTGACTATCTAGGCTTTAGTGGTGAGTTTTAAATGATAAATATTCTAAGAAAGTAATTCCGGAATTTAACCCCGGGAGTATTCGTTGGTGAGTTCTTTAGGGAGAAAGATATGGCCAAGATCTCTGGATTAAAACCGAAGGTTTCGATTATCGGTTGTGGTAATGTAGGCATGCGTTATGCCTATGCGCTGATCATTAAAGGGCTTGCCCGAAGTATAGTTATAACCGATATGGACAAAAAGCGGTTGGAAGGGGAAGTCATGGATTTATCTCATGGTGCGCCTTACGTCTCGCCGGTGGAAATTATCGCCGGAGATTATTCCGACATAAAAGGTTCGGATTTAGTGGTGATCACCGCTGGTAAGAAGCAATCCCCTGGTCAAACCAGACTGGCGCTTGCCAAAGACAACGTAGGTGTTTATCGTCAGATTGTGTCTAGAATAGTCAAATATGCCCCTGAGGCGATTATTTTAGTGGTCACTAACCCCGTAGATATACTTTCCTACGCGGCCTATAAATTTTCCTCCAAGCCGGCAAAGGAAGTCATTGGTGCCGGGACGGTTTTGGATTCGGCGCGCTTCCGGTTTCTTTTAGCGCAGTATTGTAAGGTAGATCCGCACAATGTCCATGCCTATATTCTTGGTGAACATGGAGATAGCGAATCGGCTATTTGGAGCAATGCTGCCATCGGCGGAGTTTTATTCAAGAACTACTGCTTGAGTCATGGTGACAATTATACCTGTCATTACCGGAAGGACTCAGAAAAGATTTTTTCCGAAGTAAGAGATTCGGCTTATAAAATCATCGAGAAAAAAGGGGAAACCTCATATGGAATTGGCTTGTCTTTGGTTAGGATAACTCAGGCAATCCTCCATGATGAAAACGCGGTTTTACCTGTTTCCAGCTTGATTACCGATTATCTGGATATATCCGATGTCTACCTGAGCTTTCCAGCGATAGTTAACAGAAATGGCGTTAGAGAGGTTTTGAAACTTGAGCTTGCCGGAGAAGAGCAGGAAGCGCTTAAGAAATCCGCCGCCGCGATTAAAAAAGCAATTAAAGAAATCGGGTTATAATAAGGATAAGAAGCGGAATCTCCCCGTGGGTTGAAGTCTGGGGTTTTCTTCTGAAGCAAGATCTGTTTTTCAATTTTCTATCCATTAAGGATAGATCCCGGAAATTTTACGGAGGGATTAATAAATTTGAGTGTAGCTAAAATTACTTTATAAAAATTATTTGACGTTTTTGTCTGTGTAAAGTAAAATATATCCTAGATTATATATATCTAGGATATATTTTGTTATTGAAAGTATTATCAAGCAAAATAAAAATGGTGAAGAAAAAACAACCTAGAACCAAGCCTGTCCCGCGGATTCCTAAGAAAAATAAGGTTATCTTAAGTATCGTAAATCAAAACAAAAAATTGCTATCGGAAAGTATTTCCCGTAACGGTGAGCGTGTGCGTCTTGAGAACGTAGTCCAGCAGCAGGCTAAAGAGCTCAAGATTAAGAATGGTCAATTACACAACGGGACCGAGAAACAAACAAGGTCGGAAGAGCAGATTCACATCCGCTCCAAAGCGATGGAATCTACGGTCGACGGTATCTTTATTATTGACGCCCAAAAACCCAATCTTCCAATTATTTACGCCAATCCCTCTTTTCAGAAAATGACGGGTTTCACAAAAAAGGAAATCCTGGGCCAGGATTATTTTTCATTTTATGGTCTCGATGCGGATTTTCATAATGCCCAAGAAATAAAACAAGCGATATCTAAAGGTAAATCTTTTTACGGGGATATACTTAATTCTAGGAAGGACGGCAAAAAAGCCTGGAACACACTACGCCTTGCTCCGGTGCGCGATGCCCGCGGGACAGTTACCCATTATGTCGGGGTTAAGACCGATGTTACCTTAATCCGGGAGAAAGAACTAAAGATCGATGAACAGCGCGAAGAGCTTCTGCATGTCACCCGGGTAGGAAAACTTGCTGAATTTGTTTCGTCTTTGGCCCATGAGATTAGCCAGCCGCTTACCGCTATTCTTTCTTACGCCCAGGCCGCTCAACGTATACTTTCAGATCGGGAGCCTGAACTGCAAAAGATCCTTTCTTACATTGTTAATGATGACCAGCGGGCGGCCGAGGTTATTCAGCGGTTACGTTCGCTGTTAAAGAAGAGCGCGCCTGAAAGAAAACCGGTAGATATAAATGTCCTTATTCATGAAGTGGTTGGACTGATTACTACTGATGCTACGGTAAGAAATAACCTGATTAAAACCGATTTGGATGCTAACCTTCCGCTTGTCCGTGGTGATCGCATACAATTACAGCAGGTGCTTCTGAATCTTGTGAGTAACAGTTTTGACGCTATGGATAATAATCAAAATTCCCGTGAAATTTTGATTCATACAGCGCGTAAAGACGCGGATATGATTATTGTGTCGGTAAAAGATTCCGGATGTGGTATTCCCGCGCAGAATTTACCCAAGCTTTTTACGCACTTTTTTACGAGTAAGCCGGATGGTTTGGGGATGGGCTTGTCTATTAGCCGCTCCATCGTTGAGTCGCATGGCGGAAGATTGGATGTAAAAAATAACCCTGATCGCGGGGCAACCTTTTATTTTACCATTCCTGTTGAAAAGGATGTTTAAGTGAGCAATTGTGAACCGATTATTTATGTCGTTGATGATGATATCTCTGTATGCAGGTCTCTATCGTTATTGTTAAAATCACATGGGTTTAGGGTTGAGACGTTTATGCGCGCGACAGATTTTTTGGCGTTTAAGCGCCTTAAATTACCATCGTGTTTGGTCCTGGATATCCAGTTGCCAGACATTAATGGGCTTCTCCTTCAGGAAGTGATGGAGCAGAGGGGTATTCCTATTCCGGTTATTTTCATTACCGGACACGGTAATATTCCGATGAGCGTTAAAGGGATGAAGGCGGGAGCGATTGATTTCCTCCCCAAGCCTTTTGCTAAACAGAAGCTATTTGAGGCCGTGAAACTGTCTATCGCAAAAAATAAACTTCAGATTAAAGAACAAGCCACAATATCAAAAATCAAACGCCGCATTAAAACTTTATCTCCGCAAGAGCTGGAGGTTTTCCGGCTTGTCGCTAAGGGCTTGTTGAGTAAACAAATTGCCCGAAAGCGGGGAACTGTTCTCCAGACGATTAAAGTCCACCGCAGCCGGGTTATGCAGAAGATGCAGGCTAAAACCGTAACTGAACTTATTCATTTGGCTCAAAAAGCAGGCATTACTTCCTCCTAAAGATATACCCAGGTACAATTGATTTAATTCCGGTATTTTGTTAATAATAGCATTATGCTGCCGGAAAAAATTTCCTTCGATTATTCGATACCAAAAACACTTCTTATCAAGCTAAACGGGGATTGGCGGATTTCCGCGGGTTTTCTCTCCGAAAGTACAGTTACTTCAGAGTTAGCCAGCCATCCGGATATCCGGCAGATCAATCTTATCGCTTCACAGGACCTCAGATGGGACAGCGGACTAATTTCTTTTTTACTGAAGTTGGTCCGGGAGTGCGTTCAGAAAGATATTCAGGTTGTTCGTCAAGAGCTGCCGCAAGAAGCCCAGAAATTGCTTGCCTTGGCTTTAAAAGTAGACAAAAAAAGTATTTCCTCCGGAGTAGCCGCTATCGTAGAAGCAAAAAAAAATAGCCGCTTATTATCGCATCCAAATAACCCGGATCCGGTTGTCTCTGAGTCATTCTTGGAAAGATTCGGACAAAAAGCTTTAGAAATTACCGAAAGTTTACGTTTAGAAATTGATTTTCTCGGGGATTTGGCTGTTTGTTTCGGCCGGCTGATTAGAGGCAAATCATATTTTCGCTGGGATGATTTTTTGCTCATTGTAAAAAGATGCGGGGTTGATACTTTACTGTTAGTTTCTTTGATCAGTTTGTTAGTCGGGATGATTCTTGCTTTTGTGGGTTCAATTCAGCTTAAAATGTTCGGAGCGCAGATTTTTATCGCCTATATAGTCGGAATCGCCATGGTGCGCGTATTATCAGCAGTGATGACTGGGATTATTATGTCTGGCCGTATCGGGGCTTCTTTTGCCGCCGAGCTTGGGATGATGCAGACAAACGAAGAAATCGATGCGCTTAAAACATTAGGCGTTTCTCCGGTTGAGTTTCTGGTTGTCCCGCGCGTCCTGGCAGTAGTAATCATGATGCCGATTTTAACCATTTACGCGGATCTTATGGGCGTATTGGGAGGTTTTTTGATTAGCGTGGGGATGCTTCATCTTAATCCGGTAGAATATTTGAATCTTACCCAGAAGGCGGTAAAACTTAATTATGTGTGGGTGGGGTTGATTCATGGTTTTGTTTTTGGCGTAATTGTCGCGGTTGCCGGTTGCCTGCGGGGTATGCAGTGTGAAAGAAACGCGGCGGGGGTGGGTGTCGCCACTACTTCAGCGGTAGTTACCGGGATAACCGGAATTGTCGTCGCGACGGCGATAATCACATTTATTTGTCAGGTTTTGGGGGTATAACTTATGGATCATTTAATGAGGCCGGTTATTGAAGTGCGGAATCTTGATTTAGGATATGGGGATTACGTGGTAATGCATGATCTAAATTTTAGCGTGGATAAAGGCAATATTTTTATTGTTATGGGGGTAAACGGATGCGGAAAGAGTACGTTGCTTAAGAGCTTAATTGGCCTTAAGCCGCCGGAGAAAGGCGAGGTTTTATATTCCGGGAAGAGCTTTTGGGATGAAAATGAAATAGGCCAACAGAAGATTATGCGGCGTTTTGGGGTGCTTTATCAAAATGGAGCGCTATGGAGTTCTTTAACCATCCAGGAGAATGTGGCGCTTCCTTTGCAGTTGTATACAAAGTTGTCCTCCCGGCAGATACAGGAAGTAGTCTCTTTAAAGCTTTCGCTGGTAGGGTTGGATGGGTTTGGAGATTCTTTTCCCTCCGGAATCAGCGGAGGAATGCGCAAAAGAGCTAGTCTTGCCCGGGCAATCGCGCTTGATCCGGATATTATTTTTTTTGACGAACCTTCTTCGGGGCTTGACCCCATAAACGCGCGCAAACTTGATGATTTAATTCTTGAATTAAGAGATGTTTCGGGCGCGACGATAGTGATTGTTACGCATGAACTGGCCAGCATTTTTGCCGTTGGGGATAACTCCGTATTTCTTGACGCGGAAAGTAAGACGATGATTGCTACGGGTGAGCCTAAGGCTTTGTTGGCCAATTCTAAGGATCCCAGGGTTATTCAATTTTTAACCAGAGGCGCAGAGGCAAGCCTGCCAGGTCAGCAGGCAGGGAGTCTAAACCATGAGTAGAAAAGTGAGCAAGGCGGGTAAAACAGTAATCGGTTTATTTGTGATCGGGGCGTTGGTTTTATTGATCATTGGAATAGTGGTTTTTGGCTCAGGAATGTTTTTTAAGCGCACAAATAAATTCGTTTTGTATTTTGATGGTTCGGTTAAAGGCCTTTCGATCGGGGCCCCGGTGGTGTTCCGGGGCGTAAGCATAGGCAGCGTCAAAAACATTAATCTGATTTATGACTCCAAGGCTGGGACGATTATGCTCCCGGTAATTGTCGAGATTGAGCAAGGGCGGATTAAGGGCGCCCCCAGTTTTGGGGAAATAGGTGGGGATAAAAAAATGATTGAGCTTGGTTTGAGGGCTAAGCTTGAAGTGCAGAATTTTTTGACCAGTCAGTTGATGATTTCATTTGATTTCTATCCGGATAAACCGGCCCAACTTCGCGGTATCCTGAAGCCTTATCCGGAGTTACCCACGCTTCCTATTTCTCCGGATATTTTCGAATTTATGAATGAAATACCGATTAAAGAAATCGCCAAGAATCTGGAGGCTACCGCTAAAGGGATTAATAAAATGGTAAATTCAAGCGATTTACAGGGGAGCCTTTACGAAATGCGTAATACTTTTCAGGAGACTAAGCAGACAATGCGCTCATTGCGTTTACTAAGCGAATATCTTGAACAGCATCCGGAAGCGATTTTAAAAGGGAAGGGGGATAACTGATGAAACACCAGATGATAATTAGTTCTCGTATGCTGATGATTGGAATTTGTTTTGTTTTTATCTTAAGCGGTTGTATCTCTGTTAAAAATAGCCCGGCCTCACGGTTTTATCTTCTTGGCTCCGCGCATGAAGATCCGGTAAGCCGTGTTAAGGGTTACGCTTTAAACAAACCGGAGCCCGGCTTTAGCCGGGCAAGTAAAAAAATAAAGTCTGCTTCTGATTTGTTTATCGGTGTCGGCCCGGTTAAAATTCCGGAATATCAGGATAGGCCGCAAATCGTGACCCGGGATAAAAAAATGACACTTAAATTCGCGCAATTTGACCGTTGGGGAGAACCCCTGGATCTTGGCCTGGAGCGTTTGATCGGAGGGAATCTTACCGAGATGCTTCCGGGGGCGGAATTTACTTTGCACCCCTGGAATTTGTCTATACCGGTCAAATACCAGGTAGTTGTGGAGATTGTCCAATTGGATAGCCAACTCGATAAGGATCTTTTTCTTATCGCGCAATGGTTAATTATTGATTTGCGAAATACACAGGCCTTGGTTATTAGAAGGTCGGAATTCCGTCAGCCGATCAAGCCGCAGGATTACCCCGGTTTAGTCAAGGCATTAACTACGGCTTGTTTTTCCTTAAGCAACGAGATTGCCGAGGCTTTGGCTATGCTTGAGAATCATCCTGAAAATAAAGATGAGTCTCTGGCGCCTTAGGGTTTGACGATTATACCTGGGTACAATTGATTTAGTCAGGGCATACTTTTATAATCTGATCATAAGGCTGTTTGGCGTCCAAGCTTCAGTAAACATCCGTTTTTGTGGTTATCCTTTCGGGAAAGTACTTAAATGTTTTTCTTCGGCGGCAACAAGCCAATCTGCGTTTGCTGTATAAGGAGGTAAGTGATGAAAAAAATAATAATTTATTTATTATTGATCGGGCTATCAGGATGTGGTTTTGTCTTTCAAAATTTTAACGAAGGCGAACATCAGAATTTGACCTACGGAATGTCTAAAGAAGAGGTAATCCATAAGATCGGCCAGCCGCAAAAAATAAGTAAGATGGTAATCGACGACAGAGAATACGATGTCTGGGAATATCCGAATAACCATCGGTCAAAGGTAGAGAAAATGAACGCGTTGGGAATTATCTATTCGAAAGTATTCTTTCTAAACGGAAAATTAGTACAGCGTGATAAAGATCGGGTTTATGGCCAGCCCTCATATGAATATTTAGAGTCGATTAATCCGGAAGGTGGAGTTAAGGCAGTTCAGGCTCCTGAACCAAAATCCAGGCTCAAATAATAAACATAGCGATCCCAGGGAAAAGTGTATGGCTAATTCCTTGTTTGAAGAAAAAGAGCTTTACGAGCGCCTCCGCAGGGAAGGTATTCTAATTGCTAAAGATACCTGGGATTTTGCTTATCGCCGTCTTCAGGATAATGCCAGTGCGATAATTCTTATTTGTCAGTTTTGGCTTGATAATAAAGAAGCGATGCCGGTTCAGGAAGCAGGCAAAATCTTATCCTGGACCAAAGAAATAAAAAATACCGTTAGTTTGATAACCTCGTCATCAAAAGAACAGGCGTCTTCGCAATTCCCAAATACCGGTTTGCTTAATCCTATAGTCCAGGAATTAATTACGCATCAGTTCGGTTTTGACATCTACGCCATTGAACTGTTGGTGCAAAATGCGATTGATTACCTGAATCCCGCCCCGGTTTCTCTGGAGATCCTAAGAAAAATCATTGTTCATACGCAGGAAATTGGAGGGTTTTTGAAGAGGTTTAATAATATGCTTTTGTCTAAAGACTCAGAAGAAAAATACAATGATTTATATGATTCATTTCGTGATGGACTGGTGATGATTGATATGAAGGGGTATATCCTTGATGCCAATGAGGCTTATGCCGATATGCTTAATTATACAAAAGAAGAAATCGTAAAGCTTGCTTATCAGCACTTTACTCCGGAAAAATGG
>Ga0172381_10005108_pt1 | contig 13398 bp, 13 predicted proteins | sample Leawel6488metaG_FD_119754 | JGI IMG/M metagenome (GOLD analysis project Ga0172381, IMG submission 119754) | Leachate microbial communities from a municipal landfill in Southern Ontario, Canada - Leachate well 64-88 metaG | ecosystem: Engineered > Solid waste > Landfill > Unclassified | place... | reverse complement strand
TATCTTTTCATTGATGGACGTAAAGACTCCGTTCTTCATGAGTTCCGCTAAAACTCGATTAATCGGGATACCGGCCAATTCGGCATAAGCGCGCACCGTTACCACCTTAGGCACAAAAATAGTCTTCTTTTCCTTAGGCAAGACTTCATCCTGTTTTTTCATGGCCGCGGCCATCTTTTTCTGTTCCCATTGGCGTCTTAAAAACGGCCAATCCTTAATTATTTTCTTAGCGGTATTATTATCTACCTTGATTGCTTTTTGACCGATAGCAAAACCGAGCTGGGGCAATAAATCGCGCAGCTCTTGGGGAGGAATCCTTAAAATACGGGCTAATTCCGTGATATTCATGAGATTGATTTAAATATTTATCTATTCTTTAAGATTACGGTATTTTTACTCTTTAGTCAACCAAAAACCCCCTGAATTCCTTAGTTTTTTAAATAAAAAAGCCGTACTGTTAAAAATCGGTACGGCTTGAAAGCAATAAATTTTTACTTTATCGCAAAGTGTGGCGATAATTTTTTACTTGGTTATAAAGGCAAAATAGCTGTTCTTGGGACAGCCGAATGTTTTGCCCGTGACATCGAAAACGAAACGCTTCGCTCTGCGATTAGCGGGGTGCCGGGGCGAAAATATTTCTTTATCCCAGATACAGATTTGGGACAGATCCTTAGGCGCATACCGGGGATTGGTAAATCCGATAAGCCAGGGGCCTTTATTAATTTTATCATTCTCTATTTTCCAGATAAGCAACAACGTCTGGGCATCAATGAGGCGCCCGTCCTGACTCTCAATAAAATCCAGAACTTCCTGAGAAGAGGCAAATCTTTTCAGACTATAAATACGGATGGTCTTTCGCCCATCCAGCTCGGGATTGTGACAATAATTTTCATCCGACAATAATTCATTGACGGCCAGAAAATCACGACCGTTGCTTTCCAGCATTTTATCCAACGAACGTTCCGCCGGAATATCCATATCGAATTCATCCCAAAGCTTGAGCCAGGCCGGGAGAATTTCATGAGTTTCGCCTAACGCTGCCTCTACCGGACCCTGACTTGGGCTGATATGCGTTCCTCTAACCCATTGGGAGTCCTGAGCGAAAAGCGGCCCGCCAAATATTAAGGCCGCAACTGATACGATAATGATCTTTTTCATTTTTGTGAGTATTAAGTGATGTTAAAGTACTAATATCTGTCTATTTGTTTATCTTTAATCTTTTGCTTATACTAACATAAACGATTAATTAAGTCAACAATATAAAAAATAAAAGGCTAAGTTTGCCCGCCTGTCAGCTCTTCACAAATATCGAAATCAATGCTAAAGTAATCTTGTAATCTAAATAAATATTAATTAACTCTGTTTTTAGAAATTATTGAGAGAATTAACCACCGATCAGCCAAGAAAAAAATTATTTTCGAGAGTCAAACCATTTATGTTTTACCTGATTTTTAATCTAAAATTAGCTAAAAATCAAGCGAGTTTTCGCTCGCCTCTAAAATAAGGCGCCGATTTCGGCGCGTGGTTAAATTTTTCAAAATTTAATACTTTCACTTTTTGCCATCCGATTTCTAAAGACAGACACTCTTTATATGGAATATTTGAACTATGTCTTGTATGTGGTCTTTATCGCGGGTGGTTTTTTTATTGGCTATCTTTTCTACAAAAAATCAGCTAATACTAAAATCAGTAATGCCGCCGAAAGAGCCGACAAACTGATTAACGAAGCTAAAACTAAAGAAAAAGACCTGCTCCTGAAGGCTCAGGATAAGGCTTTAAAAATTATTGAAGAATCCAAGAAAGAGGAGGCCACTCGTCGTAATGAAATAAACAATCTGCAAAAGAGATTGGAGCAAAGAGAAACCTCTTTTTCCCAGAAACTTTTGGATTTGCAAGAAAAACAGCAAAAACTGTTTGACAAAGTTAATGAAGTCCAAGAAATCAAAGAAAGAATCAAAACCATCAAGGCCGAGCAAGAGGCTAAATTAGAAAGTGTTTCCGGACTCAGTCAGGCGGAAGCGAAAGAACTCTTGCTTAAAAATATAGAAACGAAAAGCGCCGAAGATTTAATGGTTCGCATTAATAAGCTGGAAAATAACGCCGAAGAAGCGCTGGGCGAGAAAGCTAAAGATATTATGGCACTCGCTATGCAAAGAATGGTCTCTAATTATACCGTAGAGCTGACGACTACAACCGTTGATTTGCCTAACGATGAGATGAAGGGTCGGATTATCGGCCGCGAAGGCCGGAACATTAAAGCGATTGAGAATATGACCGGCGTTGAGATTATCGTTGATGACACGCCTAACGCCATTACCGTTTCCGGCTTCTCGCTGATTCGCCGTCACATCGCTAAAAAGACTCTTGATTACTTAATTAAAGACGGCCGCATCCATCCGACTAAAATTGAAGATGCGGTTGAGAACGCTAAAAAAGATATTGCTCTGGATATTAAGAAGGCTGGCGAGGAAGCGATGTATGAAGTCGGCGTTACCGGCTTTGATCCGAAGCTGGTCCAAATTTTAGGCCGCTTAAAATATCGCACCAGTTACGGTCAGAACGCTTTAAAGCATTCGATTGAAGTCGCACATTTAGCCGCGATGCTAGCTGAAGAATTGGGCGCCGACGTTACCCTGGCCAAGAAAGGCGGATTGCTCCATGATATCGGTAAAGCGGTTGATCATGAAGTTCAAGGTAATCATACCGAAATTGGCCGCGATATCGCCAAAAAGTTTAACCTGCCGCCGGAAATAATCGCTCCCATCGCCACTCATCACGACGACAAGCCGGCGACCCTTATCTCGGTTATCGTTAAAGTGGCTGACGCTATCTCTTCCGCTCGCCCCGGAGCACGTAAGGATAATTATGAGAACTACTTACAACGCTTAGAAGAGCTGGAAAAGATCGCTTTAACCTTTGAAGGCATTGAAAAAGTCTATGCTATCCAGGCCGGCCGCGAAGTCCGCGTTTTTGTCCAGCCAGATCAGATTGATGACCTCCAATCTCATAATTTGGCTAGAGATATTGCAAAAAAGATAGAAAGTGAGTTAAAATACCCAGGGGAGATAAAAGTCAACGTAATCAGAGAAATGCGGGTGACTGAATATGCCCGATAAACAAAACCCTGGGAAAAAGCCTCTTATTTTCTAAAGTCATATTTAAAATTAAGCTAATAACAAAAATATGAACAAGGCACAACTAATCGACAAAATTCATCATGATGTCGAAGGCCTCAACAAAAAGCAGGCGGAAAAGATGCTCGATGTCTTAACCGACACGATCGTGGACGAATTGAAAAACGACCGCGAAGTGACGATTGCCGGCTTCGGCACCTTCTTGTCCCGAGTCCGTTATTCTCGCGGCGGAGTCAATCCCCAGAAGCCGACCGAGAGAATAACCATCCCGGCGGTCAAGGTAGCTAAATTCAAGACCGGCTATCACCTTAAGCAGGCTTTGAAAGGAAACAGATAAATATCACGCCCAGAGCTCGTCCTAACGAAACTCTCTTCCTTATAACAAGGGCGTATTATTAGCGCTCGTAGCTCAACTGGATAGAGTACTTGGCTTCGGACCAAGGGGTTGCAGGTTCAAATCCTGCCGGGCGCACATAGCCGAATTCGTTCGGCGTTTGGCTGGGTAGCTCAGCTGGTTAGAGCGTAGCACTCATAACGCTAAGGTCGCGGGTTCGAGCCCCGCCCCCGCCACAAAAAAGTTTAAATCCGGCTGAAAAATCGGGCTTGCGGAAATGAAAAAATAATATATAATAAAACAGTAATGCGCTCATAGCTCAGCTGGTAGAGCAGTTGCCTCTTAAGCAAACGGTCGCAGGTTCGAATCCTGCTGGGCGCACATATATTTGAACTTCGTATGAATCTCCTTATTTTTGGGCCTCCGGGGGCTGGCAAAGGAACCCAGGCCTCTCTAATCGCCAAGAAATATAAATTAACCCATTTATCCAGCGGGGATATTTTACGAGCCGAACTTAAAAACGGCGAATTGGGCGCCCGTATAAAAAAGTATCAAGACGCCGGGAAACTCGTTCCCGACAGCCTGATAATCGCCATGATGGAAAAGGCGATTATTAAAGGCGCGAAGCAAGGCGGCTTTATTTTTGACGGTTATCCTCGGACAACCAAACAAGCTAAGGCTCTGGATAAATCCCTGAAAGCGGAAAATATAAATCTAAATGCGGTCATTAATCTGAACTTGAGTGAAACTGAAGCGATTAATCGTATCCTTAAACGCGGCCGGACTTCCGGACGATCAGATGATAATATCAAGACTATCAAGGCTCGTTTTGCGGTCTACCATACTCTGACCGCTCCGCTCCTGAAACATTATCAAAAACAAGAAAAAGTTATTAATATAAACGGACGGCCGCCTATAACCGCTGTCTTCAAGACAATCACTCAATATTTAGGTAAATAATTATTTTAAAATAAAAGAATAACTGCAATAAATAAAAAAGAGGGCTGACAAGCTACCCTCTTTTTTGTAAATCATCCTATTTTAGCCTCCGATAATAGTCCCCTGGAATTTTTCTCCTTGCAAGCATTTCTTAATATTCTCCAGATTGCGCCCGTTGAGAATGATGACTTTCATTTTAGCTTTAGCCGCGGCTTGCGAAGCGATTGAATCGAAAGGAGCGTTGGCTCCCGGTTCCCAGCGATTGCCGACAATCTTGCGGAAAGCCGGCCAAGAAACCGTTTCTAATTTCTTGGCGTTCTTAAAGCGGCGCGGATCCTTATCATAGGCATAATCAATATTGGAAAGGTTAATGACGGTCTTGATGTTATTATTATGCTTAGCTAGGAGGACGGCAGCATAATCGGTTGACCGGCCGGGCTTATAGCCGGCGGCAATAACGATTGCCTTTTTAGATATAATCTTCTTAGTCGGATTAATGATTATCTCCGGATGAGCCGCTACGCCAAAAGACGCTCTTAGTAATTGGGCGTTCAAATACGTCGCGCCGATTCCGACCCAATCGCGATTGGCCGGACTTATCGGCGCGATTCCGGAAGCGGCTTTAATATAAGTGCGCGCGGTCATGCCGCCGCCGACTACCAGATAAAACTTATATCCTTTCTTAACTAGGCCGAGAATAAAAGCGCGGAAAGCTTTGATAAACCTGATGTCAATCCCGCCAGACGTGACCATTAACGATCCGCCGACAGACAGAACAAAAAATTTCGGTTTTGGCAAAGGCTGGCTCATATTTTTAAAATCGCCCCATCCGTTATTAGCCGGCAGAGCGATTTTTAAGTTAACTTTATTTATTTTCTTCGACCTCCTTGCTCTTAACCTCGGCTAGAATCGCCTTGCGGATTTCCGCGGCCAATTTCTTATCATCCTTAATGGTTTTTTTGGCGGTTTCACGGCCGGTTCCAAGCTTCACTTCCTTAAAAGTATAGGAATTGCCGTTTTTCTTAATGACATTATATTCTACGCCTAAATCAACCAGGTCGCCAGACACGGAAATGCCCTCATTATACATGATATCGAATTCGCAGGTCCGGAAAGGAGCGGCGACTTTATTCTTGACGATCTTGACTTTGACGCGATTGCCGATAATCTTCTCGCCCTGTTTGATTTGAGCGGCGCGGCGAACCTCGATGCGGACGGAGCAATAAAATTTCAAAGCATTGCCGCCGGTCGTCGTTTCCGGATTGCCGAAAAAGACACCAATTTTATTCCTGATCTGATTGATGAAAATAACCACTGTCTTCGTCTTAGCGATAACCGCGGTCAATTTACGCAGAGCCTGGCTCATTAAACGCGCCTGCAAGCCCATATGCTGATCGCCCATTTCACCCTCAATTTCTTTCTGCGGGACTAAAGCGGCGACGCTATCAACAACGATGACATCAACCGCATTAGAACGGACCAGGGTTTCAACGATTTCTAGGGCCTGTTCCCCGCTATCGGGCTGGGATAACAGCATCTCTTTGACATTGACGCCAATCTTGGCGGCGTATTCCGGGTCAAGCGCATGTTCGGCATCCACGAAAGCGGCGATGCCCCCGGTTTTCTGCACTTCTGCGACAATATGCTGCGCTAAAGTCGTCTTGCCGGAAGATTCCGGTCCGTAAATTTCAATGACGCGTCCGCGCGGAACGCCGCCGACGCCGGTCGCGATATCCAAAGATAAGCAGCCGGTAGAAATGGCGTCCACATTAGTCTTCGGCACATCGCCGAATCTCATAATCGCGCCTTCGCCGAAACGGGTCCTAATCTGCTCAATGGCGCTTAAAGCCGCGTCATTACGCTTGTCTCTATTATCTCCTTTTTCGGAAACAATCTTTTTTTCTTTTTCTTTAGCCATACATTTTATGTTATTTTTTATTAATAGATTGATTATAGCACACTACCCATGATCAACGCGTTAAAAAATCTTAAATTATTTATAAATATCTTTTAAGGTAATGAATGATAACCGGCGTCGGAAATCCTTATTATTTCGGCCTATTTTCCTTTTTTTGACGTTTATCGCACCCAAAACTTAAACGGCAAGCCAATTTTATGTTCCTCACCATTTTTACCCTTAAAAATAATTTCGGCGCCGAATGCGGTTTTTTGCCATTGCCAGATTCTGCTTAAATCTATTTCCGAAGCCGGGCCTAATTTCCGCCCGCCCTCTTTATCCCATTCTTCGCGGATACTGACACTGATTTTTTTAAATAATCCGGTTTCCGGAGTCTGATCTATTTCTGCGGCTGAAGAAACTATTTCGTTATTCTTATGTTCCTTGCCCAAACCGATATCAGTCGCACCCTGAAGAGCGACCCAGGCATAATCCATGGCCAGCTTCGTATTGCGCGCCAAAAAATTCTGTTCCAGCCTCACTTTCTGATCCGGGCCGCCGCTATACAAAACCGTGGCGACGGCTATTAAAGCTAAGAAGACAACGACGATAATCAAACTGCTGAGGGCTTTTGAGGGTTTGGCCATAATTTAAATGTTTTTATAATAAAACCCGCTGCTTATTCTGATCGATTTCCGAAAAAATGTTTATTCGGCCGTATTCGCCGTCATAACCCGGCGCGATTATTAATTCTCCCGCCCGGACGCGCCTAAGACCTTCAGTGATTCGGGCGTCAACTCCGACAATCTTTTCCAAATTCAGCTCCAATAAAATAAATAATTCATTGCCAAAATTCTTAATCATCTGCTGATATTGTTTTTGAACGGCGACTGAACTGCGGCTCTTGATATTTAGAGCCTCTGCTATAATCTTATCTAATTCCACGAGTTTTTTAAAGGGAACGGCTGTTTCCGGCCTAAAACCGGATTTTCGGTCGGCTAATTCCTCAACCCGATTCAAAACTCCGATAACCAACGGTTTATGGCATTTCGGGCAGAGATTCTTATTCTGCCGGCTAACGACCGGCTCGCAACTGAAATTACAAGCCCGATGGCCGTCAAAATGATACATGCCTTCTTCGGGATAGAACTCTAGGGTCATAATCATTCCCTTCTTCTCCTTGATATTATTATAGATTTTCTGATAAGAAACCGGTTCGGAAATTTCCATAATATTGGCTTCGCGGGCGATATTATTAGGGCTATGAGCATCGGAATTAGACAGGCAAGTCAGCTTGTCCAAAGCGGATAAACGCCAATTCATTTCTGGGTCGCTGGACAGGCCGGTCTCATAAGCGTAGATATATTTGGTCTGGCCCTGAAAGCATTCTTCTAAAGTATTGAACCCAGATTTTGATCCGAAGACGGAAAACCACGGCGTCCAGATATGCGCCGGGTAAACCAAGAAACGGGAATCGATTTTTAAAACCAGTTTAACAAAATCCGGCGCGGATATGCCCAGTATCGGCCGACCGTCGGAACGGATATTAAACTTCTTATCCAGTTCTTTATTAAGCGCGGCCGCAGCCGCTAAGCTCGGCGCGTGAATAACTAAATGGATACGCCGGGCTCTGACCTTATCTTTATATATCAGCGCCACTTCGGTACTGAGAATGAATTTAATCTTATCGTTCGGAGCGGTTTTTAAAACATAGAGGCCGGAACCGGAAAAAGTTTCTTTCAATTCCTGGTTGATACTTTCAAACCAGGCCGGATAAGTAAAATCTCCGGTGGCGATTATATTTACGCCCTTGATACGGCAAGCGGCCTCGATATTTTCTAAGGTCAATCGAGGAGAGCAGGCCCGCGAATAGCGGGAATGGATATGGAGATCTAAAATCTGCTGCATATTTAAATAATCGGCCGCCTATTTAAATTAAACTTTCCGCAATTGTTAATTCTTCTAAGCTATTTATGCCGATGGCTTCATGCGGTCCGATATTTATCGCTCCGACCGGTTGACCGCTCTCAAACGCGACTTTGACCATATCAGTCAGATAATATTCCTTGGACTTATTCTCATTAGTCAGATCATCAATATTTTTAAACAGCCAATCTTTATTAAAACGCATAAAACCGGGATTGACTTCCGTGATTAGTTTTTCTTCGACGCTGGCATCCTTGAATTCCACGATCTTTTCTATTTTCCCGTCCAACCCTCTGACCATACGGCCCCAATGATAAAAATTCTGACGCCAGCCCTCGAAATCAGGCAGGCTGGTAGGCATAATGGTTAAAACTTCGGAATTGATCGACGCGAATTTTTTAATGGATTCGCTCGTTAGGAAGGGGTGGTCGCCATAAAGCACAACGATATTGTCTATTTTTCTGTCATCCCTATCTAGAACGGCGCGCGCGCAAGCGACGGCGTGGCCGGTGCCGAGCTGTTCAGCTTGGACAACATACTCCGTTTCATAGTCCTTTAAGGCGGTCTGAATAATCTCTTGGTTAGACGGGGAAACTATTAAAATCGGGCGCGGATCAACGCCGGCGGCCTTAACAGCATCCATGAGATATTGAATCATAGGGCGGCCCTTCAGCGACACGAGAACTTTCGGCAATTCTGAATTCATGCGCGTGCCCTTGCCGGCAGCCAGGATGATAATGCGAGTCATATTTATAGAATAATATACTTAACGATTTAGCTTAATAAAAGGAAAATCCCGAACGGATTTCCCTTATATTTTAGCATTTTAAAACTCAAGAAACAAGCTTAAATTTATAAAAAAATATCATTATAAATAATGAAAAATCAACGACAATTCTTGTTAAATAAGTCAAAAGGTGTTATAATAATTGGTCAACCAAACCAATTGTTTTTCTTAATTTATAAGTATTTCCATGTTTTAGAAGGGCGGAATAGGCTAAAATTTTAGATTGTGCTAGATTTAGTCTAATTTTCTTCAACATTCTATTTTTAGTAACGGGTCTTAATACACGATGGTCAGTAAACTGGATCCAGCCCAAAAAATCAACCCCGCTGGCCAGTGTTTTTAAAAAGACTTTCTTGGGATGCATGCTTAATTTAAAATGTTCGTTTAAAAAGTCATCCAAACGCGGGCGCAAACTGATTAAATCGTCTTTCTTCTCGCTTAGAAAAATAAAGTCGTCGGCATAACGCACATAATACTTAATTTTTAGAGACCGCTTTACGAATTGGTCAAATTCGTTCATATAGATATTAACCAATAGCTGTGAAGTTAGATTGCCGAGAGGCAGGCCAGTCCCCGGCTTCCCGTCCGTGTCAAAACTGTCAATTACCCGGCCAAATAGCCATAACAAACTCTTATCCTCTACATACTGAGCAAGTATATCCTTTAAAATCTGATGATTAATGCTCGCGAAAAATTTTCTGATATCGCATTTTAAAACCCAAACCGTCTGCTTATTATTCTTGGAAGCCTGCCCGGCGAATTCGGCGAATCGCCTGACGGCCCGATGCGTTCCCTTATTAAGGCGGCAAGAATAAGAATCATTAATAAAATGCCGATCAAAATATTGATAGGTTTCCCGATACAATAAATGATGGAGCAGGCGGTCGCGAACATTGGCTTTATGGATATTGCGCGGTTTGGGGTCGGAAATGTTAAAAGCTTGATAAATTCCGTGCTGATAAATTTTTTCTTTAAGATCATGGTGGAGATCGAAAATATTATCCATTAACCGTCTTTGAAAAACCGCCACATCGTTACGTTTCTTTTTTCCTCGCCAGAATTCTTCCCACGCTAAAAGTAGATTTTCCGGAGTAATTATTTCTTGATATTTTTTACTAAATTTTTTCATTAAATTTTATGAGCACGACGCTCCGGCCACCAATCGTACTCGTTAAAACTAAAGAAGCCTATGCCGCCTGGTTTAAAATTCTAACCAATTTTCCAAAAGTGCACCGCTACAATCTTGGCGGAAAAATTGAAAACTCTTTCTTGTCTCTGATGGAAAATACTTTCATTACCGCCTATTTATCGGGCGAGAGAAAGCGGATACAGTTGTCTGTCGCCATTACAAAATTAGACAATTTAAAATTTTTTCTGCAGCTGGCCTGGGAAAATAAATGCTTAGCTAATGCGCCTTATACCGGCTTATCCTCGCAACTTGATGAAATAGGGCGAATGCTGGGCGGTTGGAAAAAGGGTCTGGAAATGAAAACTCCTGCCAGGCCGGCAGGAGAAAGACAATGAATTGTGGGAGAAAACCCGGTTGTCGGCGTTCCACTTGTTCGGATTCTCGACCGAGTTCGCATTCACGTTCCAGCCATCGTCGTTCCAGTTCACGTTCACAGCGCGAAGCGTCGGTACTGTACTAAAAACCGTCTGCTGCACCGTCCGTCGGCAATTGCCCCAGGACTGAATCTTATTCGGGACTTAAAAGTCCGCCAGTTCTCAATACCAATTCTTGTTTTTTTTGAAGAATCCTTTTCTGCTCTCGCGCCAGGCGTACCCGGACGCGACTCTGAGACAAAGAATTCTGAAGCCATGGCGCAGTAGCCGTGGCCACTGCACAATTCTTGGTTTCATATCAATATATCATGGCTAGCGGAAAATAAAAAGACCCTTTCAATCTCTGCGAGAAAGAAAGGGCCAAAGGTACTAAGAACCAAAGGATCAACACTAATTGGTCTGAGGTACTAAGAAATTGCGGGAGAAAACCCGGCCGACGGCGTCCCACCTGACCGGATCCTCGACCGAGCTCGCAATCACGTCCCAGCCATCGCCGTGCCAGTCCACGCTCACAGCGCGAAGCATGCCGTTAATATCTTTTATGTAAAAGATATTTGCCCAACCGTTGTTGAGCAGATTACCGCTTTCACCATTAGGCTGGGTGGCCATCGCGGCGTAAAGCTCCGTTAATGTGGTTTCGGCTACTTCATTGCCGCCCAGCTCTGCTAAAATTGGACCATCAACTGAATTCTTTTCCAACTTGCGCCCATAAACTGTGCTGCCGGCGAATGGATCTTCTGTCTTACCAAGAAACCATTCTTTGAAGTTGCCGCCAAGATACGAAATTTTAACCTTGGCTTTTTCCCCGATGTCTACTTTAAATTTGTCTTTGGCAACAAATTTTTCGGTCGTGGCCGGAACGGTGAAAGTGGCGATGATAGCGCTGAGAAGAGTTATGACTGCCTGGGCAACAGTTTTGATGCGATTAGCGACTGCGGTAACGACCAAAGCTACTGCTTCCTTCCCATTCATTATTACCCACTGGGCGTCTTCGGTGGATAAATTTTCAAAACCTTCCTGAAATTCTGTTAATCTTGCAGCAACGACAGGAATTTGTTGTTTAGTGGCCATAATGCCTCCTATTTTTACAAATTGTTAATAATACTTTTTTCACACTTCCCGGTGAAATTAGGGCAATACTCAGTATTTGAGCATTAAAAAATTATATCACAAAAATTATTTTGTGTCAATATATATAAAAATCAACAAAATCATTTAATATAAGCCAAAATTTTCTCTTTGATTTCTCTTATCTTAGCAACTGCGATCTCTTTATCTTTCGCTTCGGCATAAATCCTGATAATCGGTTCGGTATTGGAAGCGCGCAGATGAACCCAAGAATCAGGCCAATCAATCTTAATGCCGTCAATATCAGTAATTTTTTCCGTCTTATAAACGTCTTTTATCCGACTAAGTAATTTCGGAAGATCCAAACCGGCAGTAAGTTCGATTTTATCCTTAATCATAAAATAATCGGGAAAACTTTTTTTATAGTCCGACATTGTTTGGCCGTTTTCAACCAAAGCCGATAAAAATAAAGCAATCCCAACTAACGCGTCGCGGCCACAGTGAAACTCGGGGAAAATCACGCCGCCATTGCCTTCGCCGCCGATAATTGCTTTGAGTTCGCGCATCTTCTTCACGACATTAACTTCACCGACCGCCGCCGCTTCATACTTCCCGCCGACTTGTTCAGTAATATCTTTTAAAGCGCGGGACGAGGAAAGATTGGAAACCGTCGCTTTATCATATTTACCGGGATTAGCCGCGTTAATCGCCGTGAAGTTTTTTAAAACATATTCCGCCACCGCGACCAGGGTATACTCTTCGCCGAACATGGCGCCGTTTTCATCAATAAAAGCTAAGCGGTCAACATCCGGGTCGATAACAATACCTAAATCCGCTTTGGCGGCGATAACGCGCGCTTTAATTTCCGTCAGATTCTCATCCAACGGTTCCGGACGGTGAGCGAACTTGCCATTTGACTCACAATTTAACTCTATCACCTCACTAACGCCCAGAAGTTTTAATAATTTAGGAACCATGACTCCGCCAATAGAATTTATCCCATCAACGACGATTTTAAAATCTCGCGCGGCGATTTTCTTTTTATTAACTAGGCTTAATTTTAAAATGTCTTCCAAATGTTCGGCGGCCATCACCTGATTAAGAGAATAACTGCCTAAATTATCTTCGGTTTCAAAGTTTAAATCTGTCTTATCAGCTAATTCTAAAATCTTCCGACCATCATCAGCCGTCAAAAACTCGCCGGCCGCGTTCAATAATTTCAAGGCGTTCCAGCCGCCGAGATTATGCGAAGCGGTTAAAATTATCCCTCCCTGCGCTTTTAATTTCATAACCGCGATTTCCACTGTCGGAGTAGTCGCCATTTCCAAATCAATCACATCAATCCCCTGGCTTAAAAGTGTCCCGATTGTTAAATCCCTGAACATCGGCCCGGAAATCCGCCCGTCGCGGCCAATCACAACTCTAATCTTGATATCCGGGTTATTCTGTTTTAGAAATATCGAATAGGCCGCCACAAACCGCACCGTATCAAGGGGGGTAAGATTATCGCCGGCTGGCCCGCCGACAGTGCCGCGGATGCCGGATATGGATTTGATGAGAGACATATGCTCTTATTATATAACAAAAAAGCCTTTTAATAAAGGCTTAAATGTGTATTTTCGCCAACAAAAAAACACCATTGTTCTGGCGGCGACCTACTTTCCCAGGGCTCAGGCCCAAGTATCATCGGCGCTGGAGGGCTTGACTACTGAGTTCGGGATGGGATCAGGTATGACCCCTCCGCTCAAAC
>Ga0172381_10005107_pt1 | contig 13399 bp, 12 predicted proteins | sample Leawel6488metaG_FD_119754 | JGI IMG/M metagenome (GOLD analysis project Ga0172381, IMG submission 119754) | Leachate microbial communities from a municipal landfill in Southern Ontario, Canada - Leachate well 64-88 metaG | ecosystem: Engineered > Solid waste > Landfill > Unclassified | place... | reverse complement strand
ATTTAAGGAAGCTGTAGATGCTGATGCGTTTGTAGGTAAAACGGAGTAACTATGGAAAAAGGAAGACTTCGCTATGCTTTGCCCCGAGGAGAATCCTATCTCAGGATTGTGCTGTCCAATATCTATCGCAATTTGCGCAATGGGAATGCTGCTACTATTCGGCAGTCTCCACTGATGCAGCGGGCATACACTATAGTAAATGAGGTTGGGGTACTGCCGTATCAGGACTATAATATGGAGGTTGAGTTTAAAGAGGAGCCAACATTAAATGGGAAATAGTCCAACAGTACCTATTCAGAGTAGTGAGATCGTTGGAACAGTGAATAACATAAATTCATTGTACAATCCTACAGTAGGTCGTGATGCTAATTCTAATGGAGTATTTGCGACCTTTCCCATGTCCTCTCCTAAATATGCTCGCCATCGGCAATTTAGACATCACGAGTACATGGACACTATGGCACGTATGTTTATTGACGTGCCCCCTGACATCTATACGAGTTTTATTAACTCATTGGAGGATGGTCAAACACAGGATATTGCCAGGGTCCTTTGCGGGGATGGAGTTAATAAGGGTGGTCGTGGCTATTTCGATTTTCTTTTGCAGAACGCTAATCATTCGTTGAATGAGAAAGTTCAGATTGTTGAGACTTTAGAAGATAGTTATGTTGCGTTCTTCTTTGGCACTAGTCCTCCGATGTGGCGATACAGTGGTACTTTGATGAATACGTACCAGGATGACTGGACCATGCGTATGTTCCGTATTTATGACCAGTTAGCTCGAGGTACTCAACTAGCTCGAAGGGCGTTTAGTCTTCGTCTCAGGTACGATTCGATGATCGTATCTGGAGCAATGACGGATCTAAACTGGTCGTTGCAAGGTGGATTGGAGACGTATTGTCCTTTCAGTTTTACGCTATTAGTCAAGAGTGTGACTATTCTGTATGGTGGTTTAGGACGCCCTACAAAGTTACCTAAAGACGCACATTTTCTGCCTGAAGGATTTGTTTATAGTGAGCCTGATCCCCCGGTACAAACAGATATTGAATGTTCTGCTGCTCCGGAGGGAGTGCAGCAAACGTTAGTAGATACCCGAGAGGACTGGGAACTCAGTCAGGAAGAATGGGATGCTAAACTCGGGGCTAACCCGGATGCAACTGGGACAGTAATAGAGTCTCCGGAGTTACAATTAACGGCGTCTTCTGCTATTTCACCGGAGAATTTAGAATTATTGCGGGAGGAGTACGAGAATGCAGCCGGTGAAAATTTAGCACAAGCGTTACGTATCGGGAACATAACAGAGGATAGTTTATCTAGGTACATGTCGTCTAATAACACACAACTTGAAAAGTTAATTCCCAGGGATCGATTAGCGGGTGCTTTGCGTGCTCGAGGACTGTTTTAGGAGATAATAAATGTCAGCTCTTTTTAAGATAATACAAGATGGGGCTACTCCGGGATTTGGTGTTGCTCGACGGGATATGCAATTTTCTTCTGTAGCGGGAGATGTTACCCTGGAAGCACAAGCTGTGGGTGTAACTTATTCTTGGACGGTAGAAAGTGAACCTAACGGAAGTTCGATTATCGTTGTTAATCCTACAAGTCAGACTGCTACGATAACGCTTCCAGATGTTGCTGGGGGTTATATTGTACGGTTAGTTGTCGATGCTGGGTTGGAGACTGAGGATGTTTCGGAGTTGTATTTAGGGATTCCTTTGGCTCATCTGGCTCTTTGTATTCCTGCATTTAACGAGACCATCCAGGATAACAGCGAGGGTTCTGACTATTACGGGTATGAGCGAAAACTAACTGCAATTTATAAAGCTTTGGATGCGTCTACGGGTGCTGTTTTTTGGAGTAGGTCGCTGGGGGTATTAACACCCGTTAACGCCGGAGATGCTATTCAAGTTGTTGGGGCTACCGACGATATACTGCTACAATCCAATGCTGCGGTAGTTCTTACTGCCGGGACTGAGTTAAGTTTCGTTGGTGCTAATATTACGCTCGATGATGCTAATAGGTCTGGTTCTGCGTATACGACATCAATGCCTGTATCCTCTGCGCAGAGTGAGTGGGATGACTTCGTAACTAACTATGGTGATGGGACATCGTTTATTGGAGCAATGAACATAGCGTCGTTATCCAACGATGTATTCATTCCTGGCGTAGGTAGTGGTTCTGCTTTACGGCGTAATGCAGGTAATACGGCTGCAGGAGTTGGTGCTTTTGCTATGGGTTCAGGGTCAACGGCTTCAGGACAAAATTCTGCTGCTATTGGTGATGGGTGTATTGCGTCTAATCAGTATGCTTTTGCTCAGGGAGGTAATGCACAAGCTACTGGAATTAGTTCGGTTGCTTTAGGAAGTGGGGTATACGCCATAGCGGACTATGCTTTGGTTGCTGGCGCAGGTTCTACAAGCAGTGGAGCATATGCTGTATCACTCGGTGGGGGTAACGTCGTAGCGGCAACGTACTCTTTCGCTGTTGGTTCCGGGCAGAGTTTAGATGTAGATTCTACATATGCTGCTGTATTCGGGTCATCGCAGGCATTGACAGGAGCGCCGTATTCAGTTGCGGCAGGTAGTGACAATATTATTCTTAATGGTAGCAACTGTCTTGTTATGGGGGATAGTAATGCTATCACAGGGTTGTCGCCGAACGAGTCGTACTGTAGTAATGTCCTAGGATATGATAACGAATTAGTTAGTGGAGATTTTTGTACGGTAATAGGCGCGTGGAACGTTGTGGGTCCGTATACTGGGGGGACTATTCCTAAGGGTTGTAACTATACGTTTGTTGCCGGCCAAACAAATGTTGTTGAGGGTTCGGATTCCAGTTTTACCATGGGTTATGGAATCTATCATCGTGGTGGCGAATCGTCTCTATTGGGTGGTAGGTCCCATGCAATACATTCTGACGCAGGAGTGGATGAGGTTTCGGCTAATGCTAGCTTAGTCTGGGGTGCTAGTCATGAGATTTCTAACATTACGGGGTGCATACTTGCTGGAGGTTTTCACAAGTCTATTGCTAGTAGCTATAACGCGATATTTGGATCTTATCATAAGGTTGAATACAGCAACTCGTCTTGGAATATCTTAGCTGGGTACAGTAATACAATACAAAACGGTAACAGTTATTCTGCTATTTTTGGTGCTGGTAACTTCGTAGGTCCTGGAGGAGGCGCGTCGTATAACTTTATCGCGGGACAAAACAACATAGTTCGTGATGGGTCATCCCACAATACGATGCTAGGGCAGTCTCATTTATCGGAACAAGGTGGTGGTAGTAGCGTACTGGCTGGTACGGGTAACAAGCTGTCTAACGGTGCGGGTAGTAATTATTTATTTGGTACAGCAAATCGTAATTATGCGGGTGGCTCTGGATGTCTTATTGTAGGGCTAAATAATGCTGGACTGACTTGGGATGTTGGTACGCAGGTAACTCTAACTAAGGGTACCGGCGATGTCATGTATCTTAATAACTCCGTTGGTGCTGGGTATTTTAGTTCTGCATGGGTGGGTAAGTCTATTGTTATTTCTGGTGCAACTAATGCAGCTAATAATGGTTCTTGGACTATAGTATCGGTGCCTTCGGCTACTCAGCTAGAATTTGCAATACCTGCTGGAGCGGGTGTGGCGGAGTCTGGTAACGATAGCTTACTGTATTATTATGCGTCAGCGTTTGCTACTGGTGCGCAGTATGAGTTTATTTCTGGTGTACGGAATATGGCGCTTAGTTCTAGTTATGGGGCTGTAATTGGGTATAATAACTTTGTAGTTGATTCCAACTATTCTTTAATCGTAGGTAAAGACCATAGGATTGAAAGTACTGGTGTTGGGGAGGCTGGTAGCTATTCCCTTATTGCGGGCGAAGGGCACCAGGTTGTCGACGATAACACGCATAATATTATTGCAGGGGCTAGTCACCAATGCATACTTGGAGTAGGTAACGATTATAACGCTATATTTGGTAACAGTCATGCTGTGAGTGGTGGTGGTACTAATTCTAATATTGTTGCGGGGTCCTCGCATAGTATCAATGTGGGTGGGCACAGGGCTAATGCGGTATTTGGAGCTGATAACGGCGTCTATGGAGGCGGAGAATCTTACAATATATTAGCGGGTGCTGCGCACGCGGTTCGGGGTGGGTGTAGTAATAATGCGCTGTTCGGTTCGAATCAGCAGGTGAATAGTGGCGTAAACTATACTGGAATGATTGGTTTGACGAATAGAGCAGCCAGTGGGGCTAGTTACTCATTTGTCGTAGGGTCTAAGAATGGTATAAACCCTTTTAATATAGGTACTACTATTAGCCTAGCATTTAGTACAGGCACGGTGGTGCTGACGGATACTGCTGGACTGTTTAATCCGGGAGTAGCGGGTCAAACTATTAGTATAAATAACGCCTCAAATTCCGGTAACAACGGGTCCTTTTCTAACATCACGTACGTATCAGCAACGCAAGTATCTTTCGTTAATGCCTCAGGGGTTAATGAGACAGGTAACGCTAATTTAACGTGGAGTATTGGTGGTGGGTCTAGTTATACCATGATAACGGGACTTAATAACCTAGCTTTTAACAGCGGAGGATTATACTCTATAATCGCAGGTAAAGACAATTCGGCGGTTGGTGGCTTAACTGCAGGTCTGATAGTAGGACAGAGAAACCGAGTTATAGCTAGTGGAGGCGACGCAGGTATCATATTTGGGGAAGATAATTACGCTCATTCCAGTAGTGTACGTTCGTTAATTGGTGGTCAGTATAACGATGTACAACACGGGCACGCTGACAGCTTAGTAGTCGGTCGGTATTGTCGGGCACAACAAAACTGTGAACTATCCGTAGTTACTGGTCGGTTAGCCATGGCTAATAATCACCGGTACATGCATGTTCATGCCGGAGGTCATGCATCTGATAGTGCGGATACAGCTACTCCTGGTGAGGCACAACTTGTGGATAGGATTCCGCATTCAGGACAAACCATTGGAGCGAGTATTACACAGTTGTATTTGGATGGTGCTCGAAGTTCGGTATCCTGGAATACACCAAATGACCATGCGTTTACGCTCGTAACATATGTTGTAGCTAAGTGTACAGCTGGCCCTTCTTCTGGGGGTGTTAAGGGCTGGAGATTAGAAGCGCTTATTAATAATACAGCAGGCACTAATGTTATTGTTGGTACTCCGACGAAATTTAATATTGCGTCTACGGCTGTGAGTGGCGAAGGTTCTTGGGACGTAAATATAAGAGTTTCAGGGGCTACTATTTATATAGAAGCTACTGGGGGAACTAGTGATATTATTAGTTGGCAGGCATATACATTCGGTCCCGAAATTGGCATAGCATAAAGGGAGATAGCAATGCTCATTGATTTTACAGCAGTCGGTCAACAAGTTTCCATCGGGGAATTTGATAAAGATGGGTTAGGGTCTGTTGGTGGGGGTATGGTGTCTGAAGTCCTTATAGCAGAGACCCAGACAACTGGGGCTGATACCGATAGTGCCGTATTGAAGTTGGACCCTACAGGTATTAGGGGATTAGTTCCGGCAGTCGGGGATGTAGGTTATTTAAACGTAAAAATTATTTGTGCGTCGTTGCTTACACAATCGGCTTTGAATACCTGGGAGGCAGATATCGCTTACAAGGTGGGAGCGTCTGTGCAGGCTATTTATCCTACAGGTGGAAGTTTATCCGCAGGATTTAGTGAAGGGGATGCTACCCAAAAAGCAATGCCCTCCACCCCCACGATAGCTTTTGCGGGGAACGAGATTCAATTTCAAGTAAGTCATACTAGTGGAGGTCCTGACGCGCATTTTCGTTGGGTAGCTTTGGTTTCGGGTCCTCACATCCATAATGCCTATGGGTCTTAAGATGTCGCGATGGCCAGTATATGTGATTAATCTTCCACGGTCTGCGGACCGATGGGATCATATGCTGGAGAAGTTTCCTAATGAGAACTTTACGAAGGTTGCTGGCGTAGACGGTAGTGCCTGGGGGAATGGGGAGTTATCCGACACTGGACGGCCAAAATTTAAAGACGAGTATTTAGAGTTATTGTTGCGAGATGGGGTTCTTACGGAATGGTCTTTGAATATTTGGCCGTGGATTCCAGCGGAAGTTGGGTGCGCGTTTTCACATATGAGAGCGTGGAGGCAGATTCTAGACGAGAAAAACCCCTGGACTATAGTGCTTGAAGATGATGTTGCACCTTCGGATATTTTGACTGGAACGTTACAGGAAGGGTTGCTGGAACAAGTAGGTATTCCTGATGATGCTGAAGTTATTTTTTTGCATGGACCTTCGAAAGAGTACGAGGTTGTTATTGACGAGGATAACCGGTTATTGCGGGGGTGGGGTAATATGGGATATGCGATTTCATTGCCGGGAGCGGTCAGGGCGTTGGAGTCTATGGTGCCTATGTACTTGCCTTGTGATATTCAATGGTGGGCTAGAGCGTTTAAAGGTTTAAATATGTATATCAACATTCCGGAACCTATGATGGAAAAAGGCCAAGCGTATGCTATGACTACACCGCTAATTGCCCTCTCGAAACATTCGTATATAAGTACCCTTACGGAATCGGGTAAAAAACCATGGAAGCGGTTACCATACTAGGAGGCGGTTATGGCTGAAAAAACATTAGAAGAGTTGGAACAAGAACTAGTGTCTTTAACAGACCGGGATGCAGATATACAGCAACAAAAAAATATGCTGCGTTTACAGATTCAAGAAAAAATCTTAGCAGCACAATTAGAGGCAGTAGCTACTGATAAAGCTGTGTGGGATCAGCAGCGTGCAGCAATTGCGCAAGCTAATCAGGATTTGGAGGCTCAAATTTTAGCGGATGCAGCGATTGCTAAACAAGAACAGGATGATATTTTAGCCGCAGCGGAAGTGCAGCGTATTGTAGATCAGGGGGCTCGAGATCAGGCCTTAGCTGATTTGCGATTACAAATTGCGGCAGATATCGCCGTAGCTACTGACCCTGCGAATTGGACATGATATTTTTTATGGACAGGACGTAGGTATGTAGCTATTATCATCAGTAAATTTACAACACGGGGAGTTTTGTACTATGAGAAAAAAAATAACACATGAGAAAGTAATGATGGTTGATTCTATTTTAGCTAGACTGGGTACGTCTACAGAACCTTGGTTTGCGTACTCAGTCTCACAGAATAGAACGCTGTTAGAGCCGATAGTTAATGCTGTGAAAGCGGCGCAGAAACGGGCTCCGGAATTTGAGAAGTTTGAGGAGCATCGTAACGAATTGCTAAAAAAGCACGCTAAAAAAGATGAGAATGGTAAGCCTATTGGACATACCCAGAATTACGGAGGGGGGATGTCTGGTATTGTGTATGATATTGAAGACCATGAAGCATTAAAGGCTGATGTAGATGCTTTAAAGGAGACTGACGAGTTTAAGGATGTTGTTGAGACTGAGGATGCTCGCCGTCAGAAGCTCGTAGCTCTAATGGAAAAAGAGGTAGAGGTGGAGGTGTTTGTAATCAAAATGTCTGACGCCCCTGAAAAATTTATCACGGGTAATGAGATGACATTGTTGACACAAGCTGGAATTTTGGAGTGGGATTTGCAGCGTGAAAAAGTAACAAAAGAGGGCGCTAAGGACGAGTAATCGACCACATAGTAGTCCCTCTACGGAGGACTGTACATGACTTCTCTTTACGGTGGATACGGACAAGCGGCACATGGGAGGTCACAATATGGCAGTCCTAGCCCTTCAAACGTTCTTGTGATAGAACCTCGCTTCAATATATCAAAGCCGGTAGACGGGGCCAGGAATGTTAATCCTGCTGTTTGGGCGACTTTTGATGTGTATTATTACACTTGTTCATACCCCAAACCGGTGGAGCATGCTCATTGGGGGTTAGTTCCTACGATTAAAGTGGAACTTAGTCTAGATGGGGGCCAGAACTATCTTACTGTTTTTGATCCTGAAACTATGGTTGCAGATGCTCCAGGATATACAACTAGAGTAAGGTATAGGGGAGGTCAGCGCATTTGGGCTATCATTAAGAAGCTCACTGGGTGGCCGCTCCAGGGAGAAGTTAAAATACGGTACACTGGTCCTGATGAGTATGGCCAGGCGGCTACAAAAGAAGTACCCATACACTGGAGTTAGCCGATGGCTTTTGACTGGCATTTTTATACGGGTGAATACCCGGTAAACCCAACGTCTCGTCGTTGTTTTCGTGGACCGATGATTGATGTTGAAGTTATCATGTCCAAACCGTTTTCGTTTTTTGAGCAATACAACACATTACGGGTAGCGGTGATGGATCACGTAGTGGATACTACGTTAGTGTCAGTACGTACTCGAGAGATTGTCTTACGTACTCTCAATAACATGCTGGGTCCTATTTTTGCACGCCTCACACCACAGAAAAAAGCATTACAGGCTATTATTTGTGAGAAGAGGGATAGTGTAAGCATTGATAGTAAATTAGCGTATTTGGACCCCTATTTCAGGACTGCTATCTTAGATTTACGTAGGTATTCTATTCCGCAACAGCAGGTTGCTTTGTTACTATCAGCTTTTGAGTCTGCGAGTCCGGTATTGCGAGTAGCTGGAAGATGTGCGACCATACTCTTATATTCGTATTTAGAAATGGACGTACAGAATGCCTAATTACACTGTAAATCCTCTACAGCAAGCGGCGTGGTTGGTGTACATAAATGGTTTGGAGATACCGGTTACGCGAGTGGATACAAGCTTTGGTGTATGGCAAATGCCTACATTGTCTTTACAGATGGTACCGCACCAACTCCTACAGCGTATTGGAGCTGAAGATCGTCTGCAAGTAGTGGTGTTTTATTTAGATACACACTGGAAACCCGAAGAACCTACATTTAGACTTCTTGGAGAATTTGAAGTTGTTGGGTGGGGCTATAATAATACTCCTGCTGGTAGATTCATACAGTTGAATTGTGTATCTCAATTACAGATTTTTGAGCAACTACACTTCTTCTACGTAGCATCTATGAACGATATTGCTGCGGCATGTGGTGAATCTGTTGGAGGGGATACTGCGGGGGCTACAGTAGTGAAGACTATGTACCCTGCTGCGTTATTTTTGGAAGGTTTGACAGCTCCTGAGTCCGTTTTAACTTCTACTGGGAGTGCGCCTACGCTTGAGGAACTACGACAGCGGACATTGACTAAGACGTCCACAGCAGGTAGTAAGTTTATCAAAACTCCAGTTGAATTCGTAGTGAACATTTTTCGGTCGATACTTCGACCAATGACTACGGTGTCTTCAAGTGCTACGGGTGCTGCAGCTACTGACGCGGCAGCTTCTGTTCCTGCTGGAAGTAAGGAATTGCCTAGGAGTGCAACGTCCGTTCCCGGTAAGAATTTTTTTGCTCGCTGGTTAAATATGACGAAATTTCATCGGCGTTGGGTCTCGCTACCGGTATTAGAGGATGCAGGTACAGATGAGTGTTTTCCTTTATTGAAAGCGGCGCAGGATACGCAAACATTAATCGCGTTACAACAGCAAATAGGTCAAAGTGTGGGTAAGGCGGGTAGCGCTTGGCAATTATTGCAGAAGGTTTATGGTTATATGTATATGGAAGTAGCCACCATACCGTGTCCTCCGGCGGCTATTGTAAATAAGAATACTGGAAAAATTGAAGGTCCTATCACGGGATCAGCAGGTAGCCAAGACGGAGCCACTATTCCCACTTTTTTCGTTAAGCCTCAGTGTATGTTTGCGATGCCTCCGATGTGCAATGTGATTTTTCCTTCGATGTTATCTAGTTATGCAGTTAAGGAAAATTATATGCCACAGCCTACTAGGGTTTATTTGAGTGAAGGCTTTATGACTAATATCTTAGCTCAAGGAGCTTCGGCATCTATCTCTACTATTGCGCAGGAGGCTATGACTACAGGGTACCCTTACGTGATTAAAAAACGGATGTGGGACCTGAAAAATAGCCCGCAGTCAAATACCAAAAATATGCTTATCTTTCCTGAGGAGTTTTTTAAAGGACCTATTACGCGGCGGCTTAATGCTCCGCCATGGATGTATATGTTGAGTCAGCAAGATAACGCTAATCCTAATGTTACTGAAGGGCCGGAACCTACGCTTGAGGACTTGCGTAATAGGACTAAATCTCAGGCGTCTGAGGCTGCTAGTGGTCCTCTAAATATCATTTTTGATAAGTATGCTGAGTATGAGTTTTATCGTTCTAGATTTGCTGAACGTAGTGGTGGGGTAAGCATGGCGTGGAATCCCTATATAGTTCCAGGATTCCCGGCTATGGTGTTTGATGAAAGGTCTGAGGGTTTTGATACCATGGCCTATGTAAACAACGTAACACATACTATGTCAGCGCAAGGCCAGATGTCTTCTAACGCATCACTGACGTTTATTCGGACTTTGAACGAGTTTATTGGTATTCTCTATCAAGGTTTGAAGGCTGAAACATCTACATATTTACCTGATGTAGCTCCTACGGAAATTATTCCGGATGTAAGTAGTGCGTTTCAGTATGCAGATACCACCGGAGATTTATATCGTCGGTTATTTCACGCGGGTAGTACTGATAAGGCGGAAGTTGTGTTCAATTGGAAGACCATGATGGACGTGTCTAATCAACAAGGGGAAACGGTTGATGCTACTTACGAGCAGTGGAAGATAAATAAATATGTACGGTTAACGCCTAAAGCTCCATATGCGCAGTTGTTTAAATCGTACGAGGCGGCTATGAATTTTATATCACGTCCGGCCTGCTCTTTGAGAGAATACATAGAGATTTGGCATGGGGCATCGATTAGTGAGTTGTCTGACACTGAAACCATTAAAGGAGCATACCGGTCGTTTTATTCCCCAGCTAGTGATCGTACTGGGGCACAAGGTGCTGTATTCTGGGGTCGTATCTATAAGTTGATACAAGGTCCAGGAGATACCCCGAGTAAAGAAGTTACTAATATTGGTGCTGAACCTGAGTACGAGGCTGCGGGAGATGACGTTATTAAATTCGTAGGTCCTGCTACGGGAATGCCACAGACGCGAGAAGATTGGGATGCAATTCTCGAAGAATATCGTAAAATTGTACGTAGTGAGGGTGGTAAGGTAGCACCTCAGGATTAGATATGGAAACAAGGCAACAAAAAGATTTGGAATTATGGCGTGAGTGGAAAAGGACTAAAAATCCAGATACTTTGGATAAGCTGTTAGATCGTCTCCAACCGCTCATATACCGTGAAGTTAGTAAGTGGCAGGGGTCTATGCCCGTGGTTGCTTTGGAGTCCAAGGGGAGGATGCTAGCGGCTGAGGCATTAGATTCTTATGACCCTACGCGACAGGCTGCTATCGGAACACACGTAACAAGTCGTCTGCGGAAACTGTCTAGGCATGTGTACCCCTATCAGAATGTTGCGCGGTTACCTGAAAATAAGCAGTTGCTATACAATACATTCTCTGTAGCGCAGAATAAGTTGTACGACGAACATGGGCGAGAGCCTACGGCTGAAGAGATGGCAGATGAGTTGAGTTGGTCCCCGAAAAAGGTTCGGGACTTTTCTCGTTCGTTTGGCCGCAGGGAGTTGGTAGAGTCTGAGGGTGCGTTTATGGACTCAGATGACAGCCCGTCAGTCCTTACAGATTTTTTCTATCATGGACTAATGCCTGATGATAAAAAATTGTTTGAGGACATTACGGGGTATGGAGGTAGTAAGCCGTTAAATAATGCACAGTTGATGCGTAAGTACAATTTGACTCAGGGGATGCTAAGTTACAAGAAGCGTAAGTTCATTGACGACATTAAGCGTATTCAGGGAGGTGGGTATTAATGGGTGGTATGCTGACCCCTGAACAGAAATTGAAGTTTGAGCAGTTAAAGGCTCAGCTCCCGGCAGACTTAACTCCGGGATATTCAGTTTCGTCTACTGGGACAGTTGACCCGAGGTCCTCTTTCGTTAAGGGTATGAGTCGGTTTGCTCGAGATATGGATTTGAATGCTGCTGCGTATTTTAATTTTACGGCTACGGGTAAAGGAGCTTTGCCGCAACGTAAGCGTAAGCCTCAGCGTATCCTAAGCCCGGAAGGTTTTCCTCCGTGGGTCTCTGTTACCTATGCGTATCCTCCGCCTTTCGCGTTTAAAACTCCAATGAATATACGAGATGTGAAGCATTTTGTATTTCACTCATTTGGGCACGCTTGGCATGCCACTTCTAATGGAAATGGTTGGATGAACTCTACGCGGCAACAGCGAGGTGTTACTCCCATTGAGTTTGAAGACCGCACGGTGTTTATTCCCAAGGGGTCCGACGCGGAATCATTTGCGCATTTTACTAGATTTTCTGCGGGTCTCCGAGCTTGTTTAGGTTCTGCCGCAAAGGCATCGGCGCATTTTTTTATAGATAGAGCGGGTAATCTTCTTGTAGTAGGTGATTGTAACGATATCTTGTTTACGTCCCAAGGGTTGAATGGTACGAGTTTAGGGGTTGAAATTGAAGAAGCATTCTACGTCCTTAAAGACACCAAAGGAAAAGGTAACAAAGCGAAATGGCGACCAGGAGGAAACCCTGCTGGAACTGCTGGCAATATTGAGTATTTTGCATACTCACCGCAACAAATGCTGACCTTGAGTGTTCTATGTAAAAAACTCGAGTTAGTTTATCCGAGGTTAAAAGAGCGAAATATTCAGTTTGTAAGACAAGGGTTAGGTCCGGACGGTCCTCCTGGGTACACAATGCATGATTTTATCCGAGGGTCTAAACACTTGGATGTGTCTCCTCATTTTCTGCAACAGCCATTATGGGATGCCTTTTTTGCATTAGTAGATTCGCATGAGCATTTGAACCCTACAAACGTATTTAGACCGCGCCAGAAATGGACTGATGGGGGTCAATCGTTTTTAGCTAAACCGGTAGCGGAATCTGCAGTGACTGCTATGACCAGCAAGATGTTGGAGTATGCTAAGAACCATGGGTTAGCGGCAGATCGTTCTGCACAGATGGCTAATTTACCGCGTAAAGCTGGGAATAATATTGCAGCAATCCATTCTGTAGAAAAATCAGAACAGATAGAAGGGCAGGCTGCAGTGACTACGCAGATCATGCAGCAGACACAGAGTTGTCCTTTGGATTTGCCTGCTATAGCGCAAGCGGTTGGTGTTACGGGGTCGCAAGAAGGTTCTGATGATTGGTGGTAATAATGGCTGATAAGTACGATATATACATTCAACCTGTAGCTGCATCCTATGTAAAAGGGTATAGGTGTTACGAGTTTGGATTTGCAGCAGCGTTGAAAGTTCGAGGACCACAAGCGTTGGTTAACCGCTGGGCTAAAACCTTCATGACCCCTAGAGGTAGTGATCCCCTTTATCCTGAACAAGGTACAGCTTTTGGCAATTTACCCGGGTCAAATAT
>Ga0172381_10005106_pt1 | contig 13400 bp, 20 predicted proteins | sample Leawel6488metaG_FD_119754 | JGI IMG/M metagenome (GOLD analysis project Ga0172381, IMG submission 119754) | Leachate microbial communities from a municipal landfill in Southern Ontario, Canada - Leachate well 64-88 metaG | ecosystem: Engineered > Solid waste > Landfill > Unclassified | place... | reverse complement strand
CGGGCGTGATTGCAGTGTGTAGCGTGTCGCTCCCCGGCGGTTCAGGTCGTCGCGATAGACGAGAAACCCGATATCGCCCACCTTCCATGCGTTGCCCTCGTAGTCGGGATAGTTGTTTGCCCAGATGTTCACTGCCGGCCTCCTTCGGTCCATTGCAAGTCCCAATCTTCTCCCCACAGTAGGCGGACAGATTCGAGCGCGTCCTGGCGGCTTCTGTCGGTCTCGTAGAGGACGGGCTCCTCGCCCCTGGCCTTGGCGTAGATGCACCAGACCCAGTGGCCGTCTCTTGATTCGCGCGCGACGTATATGGTGGCGCGCCTGCTGGTCTCGCGGTCGCGGTCGATCTCGATTGTGGCAACGGCTCTCACTGCTGGCCTCCTTCGGCTTTGGCGATTGCGGCATCGGCGGCCTGCATGATGTTCGTTATGACCGGCCCGGCCCATTCCCCGCCTGTAATAGAATCCCATCGTTCATTCCAGCCTTGGGATACCAGCAGGGTGGTGCATTGCTGTATCGCCGTCTTGCAAGCGCCTAGCAGGTCCGGTGCAGCGGCTATCAGGCGGGCGTTAGCGTTGCCCGTCTCATCTTGGCTCCATCTTGGTATGTTGTCGTCGGTCTTCCAAACTTCGGCCACAATGATTGATTTGCCGTCGAATGGTGTTCCTGTTCCCGCTGGCGCGGTTATTTGCGCTGTGGCTCCTAGATCGACACCCGGTATATGCTCGATGCTCCACGGTCCCTCAGTATGCTTGCTCATCTCTCATCCCTTCTCCCCGGCAGGTGGCCGGGGATTTACGGTGTGTTCGGTTAGGCGGTCAGCTTCTCGGCTACCATCTTGGCGGCATAGCGCCCGTTGGCGTTCAGTTGCCGTTGCCATGCACTCTCGCTCGGTGCCCAGCGAAATCCCCAGCCCTTGAGAATCGAACGGGTAGCCTCGTCGGGCTTGCCGGGGAAGATGATCTGTATGCGGTTGGCGTCGGCGTTCTCGCAGACCGTGAAACCGTCATACTCGGTTTCGGTAGTCTCGGCATCTACCGTAGCTTCCACTTGCTCTAGGCGTTGCTTCAGGCGTCGGATGTTGGCGTTGTTGTTCTGTAATGCGTAGGACGGGAAACCGATGCGTCCGCAGAAATCAGGATCGAACAGCTTGCGGGCGGCAGCTTCGGATGCGCCCATTGTCACCAGGGCGGCTATCTTCTCGTCTGTGGGTTGGTTCTTGGGCTTGCCTTGGATGATCTTGTTCGCGGCTTTCATCTCCTGTTGCCGAGCCTCCAGTTTTGCGATCTTCTCGTGCAACTTCTCGGGCGCGTCCGGGTCATCTGAGCTAATGCTGCGGTTCTTTGCAGCGGCTTCGGCGCGGCGTGCTAGTTCGTCGGCCTTGCGATCAAGCGCCATTCCCCGGTCTATTTTGCCAACGGCGCGGTTGCGGTAATTGCGGTCTCGGCTTTCGGAGTAGTGCCCGATTAGTATCGGTTGGCCTAGCGGTATGTGGGAAAGGGCCTCATCGCCTGCCGCTATCAGTCGCTTGGACTGTTCACGGGTGCGGGTTGCGCGTTCCTGTAGCCGGTCTATGCGGGCTTGTCTGCGGGCTTCGTATGCGCTCATCGTATCCTCCCTAAGCTGCTCTAAGTTTCCGTTTCATGGCGCGGTTGCGTTCCTGTTTGTCTGTGGTGATCCGGTAATAGGTCCGTCGTCGCTAGTCTTGGTATTGCCTATTGCCTATTGCCTATTGCCTACTTGGTCGCGCGGATCCTCTCCGGCCGGAATGCCCTGTACCCGTGCGAACCGACCACGTGAATCGAGACCGCTCCGGATGTCGAGAGTGAGACGCCGCGATAGCGGTACGTGCCCGCCTCGCCTATCACGCGGACCGGCGCGCCGGGTACAATGACACGGCGTTTCGATAATCTGTAGGGCTCGGCTACTGGTGGCGACATAGTCTGCTCCTCCCGTGCTTGTATGTCCGCTCATGGGCCCGGCTTGGGACGGGCCCTGCGGTTTAACCCGGCCGATGTCGGCCGGGCCCCTCGCCTAGTCGTTTAGTCTGATGGGCATGAGTACAGCAGTTTGACCGGCATCTTCCACGAGGAGCGGCCGCAGTGCTCCGTTCAGTCGCAGGTGGATAGTGTCTGCCGCGAAACTATCCAGGACATCTCGGAGAAACTCTGGGTGGAATCCAATGGCGAGCGGTTCGCTGTCAGACTCGCACGGCATATCGACCGCATACGTGCCGACGTCCGTCTTCTCAAGTGTGAGATTCAGGTGGCCGTTGCCGTTGTAATCAACCCTGAGTGGCTCGTTGCCCCGCGAGCCCGAAAACTTCAACGCGGCCGCGGCATGGTCTCGGAGGGTCTGCCGGTCGATGGTAATGGTCTGCTCAGTGTCGGCCGGTACCAGCTGCTGCCACCTCGGGAAGTCCCCCAACTGGAGCAGCCCCACGAGTGTGAGTGGGCCAAACTCCAAACAACAGAGGTCTCGCTCATCCTTGCCCCGGGTGACTACGTGACCGACGGACACTGTAGCCGCAGGATCCTTCAGTTTGAGGACCCCTGCGAGCGTGCTGCGGCGGATGTTGACAGGTGGGAGCCATTCAGCGTTGGAGACTGGAGCGACGTGCAGACGATAACTGTCACATGCTACCAGCCGGCCGTCTTCGATATGCACCGAGCATAGCGCCAGCCGGGTCTCATCGGCCGACACTGCCGGCCACACAGCCCGTAGTGCAGTTACGAAGTCAGGTATGTAGCCCGCTTCGCATGGTACGTAGTCGGGGTGATGCGGGGCATCCTCCGAGGGCAGAGTGCGCAGGACTGTACCTGCTAGGTTGAGTGAGTGTTGCTCTATATCATCATCGGCCCAAAGGTTTAGAGTGACTGTGGGCGTTTTGATGTTCTTGAGCGCGGCCATGAGCGGCTTGAGCGGTACTAGTGCCGTGCCGTCGCCATCGCCGCCCAGTGCGTAGCGTGCGAAGGTTTCTAGGTCTGTGGTAGCAGCATACTCTGCCGTGAGTTTGACGGCCGCAAGGCAGGGGTTTGTAGCCTTGAGGTCAGCGTAGGGCTTGAGGGCTTGAAGTGCTGTCTTGAGAGTCTTCGTCTGATAGGTGAGTGTGCCTGTGTTTGCGGTGGCCATGGTTCCTATCCTTCCGTGAGTCTGTGGGCCTGTCGTGGCCCGTTGGAGATACAATACAGCATGTCTATATAGAGAGTCAAGCGGACTGCGGACGAATACGGGCGCGACTGATACCAATGATTTATCGGTCGGCGGACGGTCAATAAAGGATGTTTATAGGTTGCAGGACCGTCTTACGCCCACAGTGGCCCGTCCCCAAACCGTTACACTCTTCGCCGGCTGGGTACACCGATACTTGTGTCGGAATCTCCTGATAATCGATACGCATATGCGACCGTGGCCCCGGACCGGCCCCGAACCGGCCCCGAACTGGGTATGGGGTAGACTTCCCGAAGACCCCGCCGGGCCTGCACCGTACCTAGGGAACACGGGGGGGGCCAAAATCAGGTGTATCTGCTTCGCTTCCCCCTGAGAAACCAGCAACCTACCAAGCCCAAAAAACCATCAGATCGGGACCCCGGGCCACGGCCTGGGTGTCTACCGGAGCCCGGACCCTTGCCATGGGTATCTCCGTCGCAGGGGGGGCCGACTGCGCCCCCTCGTGGGGTGGCCGACACCCTAAAGCCCGTCAAAGGGTATCCGACTAGAATACACAGATGCCCCAAATCGGCGCTGAGATGTGTCTAGAACGCGTCGAAATGTCTCGCTGGTAAGATTCTACCCCCCAGACCTTCCTGGGCATCTCACGAATGGTTTATTTGTAGACCAATGCCCCGAGGAGCAGACCATGATCGACCACGAACCCAACGGGGCCAAGCGCCTCACTCCCGAAGAAAGAGCCGCCATACCCGCCATGTACGCCGCCTTGGGCAGCAAAGAGGCCGTTGCGGACGCTATCGGCTGCAAGGTCGAGTCCATCCAACGTTGGCTGGACAAGATCACCGGCGAGGAGTGGGACCGCATCTATGCCCTGCAAAGACCGGTAATCGTGCAGAAGGCCACCGAGATCGTATACAAGGCTCTGGACGTGCTGGACAAGCGCATCAACGATGGCGATGTCCGCGTAGGCGAACTCGTCAACGCCATCAGAACCCTGTCCGAACGCATCGCCGTGTTAGGTGGCGTAGGCGGCATTCAGGGGTCTGACCAACCCACCAACGAACTCCAAGCCTTCTTGGCTGCGGGTGAGACCAACAGGCGCCAGGCGGCCATTGAGGCTGCACTTGCCACTGGGTCGCTTGAACCCCTCAAGGCCTTTGCCCCGGTCGCATCTCCCTTGGGTGAGGTCGCAGACCGTCGGTAACGCCTCTTGTCCGTCATCTCGTCGAGTTCGTCGGGCGTTTCGTCCGACAAGATGTTTTATAAAGGAGTCAGGAGTCAGGAGTCAGGAGTCAGGAGTCAGCAGGGCTGGCACAGTGCAAGCATGGTGCAAGCACTGTGCTGGCATGGTACAAGCACTGTGCTGGCATGGTGTTTCTTGTACTTATTTTGTCCTGGTGCTTATGACAAAAAGGGGGGAAATTGTGGTGTTCGGAGTGTTTCGGCGACGTGAGCGTGCCCGGAAGATGGCTAGACGTATTCAGATCCTCGAAAATCTGTGCTCAGAGGCCTACGTCGCCCTCATCATGGCTATAACCACGAACCCGGAACGTGGCCCTGAGTGTTTTGCCGAGAAGTTGCTGAGCCGCTTGGATGACGCCGCCTCCGGCCGGCCTGTGGAGGGTCGCGATGCGTGACTTCGACCGAGGACACCATACTCCCTACACCGCCCGGCCTAACGCCTGTGAAGTGACCTGCCGGGCCTGCTCCAAGACATTCCTGGCGACCCGTCTTCGAGGCGGGAGCCTGCGGTGTCCCTACTGCTTCAAGCGGCAGGGTTTTTCAAAAAACGATGTCACCTGGTCTCAGGTGAACGTCAGCCACACGGGAGAGTGAAGAATGGACAATGGTAAAGGCACCATACCTTTAGGAGCAGTCCCGCTCTTGGGGGCCAAGAAGGCCGATGGTCCTCGGTTGCATCACTACCTGCTGGACTGCGTGGACCGTGAAGGTCATGCACTGATGCTGGACTGCCTCATCACCGGCTATCAGTTGGACCCGGCCGGCAATCTGCACCTGCTCATGAACGGGGGAGTGGTGGCTTCGTTCGCGCGGGATGTCTGGAAGAAGATCCGGCTCAAGAGCTTTGAGCCCGAGGTTGTAGGCTAGGTGGATACCCGCTCACTCATCCGTGAACTACTGGCCCCTCAAAACAAGTGGACCTACTGGCAACAGGTGGGCTACACGCCCCACCCCGGACAGATGGCCTTCCACTACTCGACCGCCCGTTTCAAGGCCAACACCTGCGGACGGCGCTGGGGCAAGACGGTTTCTGGTGTCCGTGAGCTGGGTCCGCTCATCTACGTGCCCGAGGGCTACATCTGGATCATCGGTCCCACCATGGGACTTGCGGTCAAAGAGTTCCGTCTGTTCCAGCGGGACCTACGCATCCTGCAACGCAAGGGGTGTATCAAGCTGGAGAAGGACGTACTCGACACGGTGGGCGGGCGCTACCTGCTCAAGGTCAAGGGTATGGCCACCATCGAGGTCCGGTCCCAGGAGAAAGAGGACCAGATGGTAGGGGAGGGCGTGATCGGGGTGATTATGGCCGAGTCCGCCCGCCTCAAGCCGCATATCTGGTCGGAACTCATACGCCCGACACTCACCGACCATCACGGTGTAGCCGTGTTCTCGACTACGCCGCGGGGACGCAACTGGTACTTCGATCTGGTCGAGGCCGCCAAGGACGCTCCGGACTGGGCCGTATTCCAGAACCCGTCCTGGAGCAACCCGGTCGTGTACCCGGGAGGACGGGAGGATCCCGAGCTTCTGGCTGTGGAGGGTATCACCCCGCAGCCTGAGTTCCGGCAGGAGTACGGCGCGGAGTTCGTGACCCATGCGGGGCTGGTATACGACGATTTCGACCCGGAGATCCACGTCCGTCCGTTCGCCCTGCTGCCCGACGTACCGGTAAACGGCTGGGTGGACATGGGATTCAACGATCCCTTCGTGTGCCTGGCCACCCAGGTTGACCCCGAGGGGTGTGTCTACGTCCACGATGAATACTACGTGGCCCGCATGACACCATCCGAACACGCCTCCCGGCTGGCAGAGTGGTTCAACCGGCCGGGCGGGGTAGGGGCCGTGCCCGAGGTCCTTTATTGCGACCCGCGCTCACCCGACGGCATCAGAGACCTGAAAATCTACGGCTGGGAGGCCAAGGCCGCTCCGGCCCTGGACCGGCGGACGCGGGGGGATAACCCCGTTATCGTCGGCATCAAAGCGGTGAAGCGCCTGCTGCGGGCCGACCCTCTGATGGGGCGTCCTCAGTTCGTGGTGCATCCCCGTTGCAAGCAGACCATCAAAGAGTTCAGCCTCTACGAATGGATAGGGGACCAACCCGACCCTAAGAAGAATAACCACGCGGCCGATGCCATCAGGTATGGCGTCCTTTCCGAGGTGGCCCGCAACCGGCCCTCCCTCATCGACGACGAGGAAAGGGAGCCGGACGCCGTCACCATCTTGGGCGGGGATGAGGAAGACCGTCGCTACGAGGACCTGGACGAGCCCTACTACATGACTCGTCTGCGTCAGCGGAAGTTGGAACGAGACCGGGCCTCAAGCGCCAGACGGGCAGAGTTGGACAGATGATGTTGGGCCTTCAGTCCTTCCTTTTCATGGTCGGGGTTCTGGCCGTCTTGACCGGCGGCCCCCTGTGGATAACTCAAGTGCGCCGGGTCATCTCCGGCGATGAATATGTACCTCTGCGCCTCATTCTGAGCGCGCTTGCTCTGGCTTTCGGCCTTGCCCTGATTGGAGGGGTGGTGTTATGGCTTTCCTTGACCTAGTGGGACTTCTCACTACCCCGGTGCCGGCGCGAGGGGCAGAATCTCGCAGGAACGGACGGCGTTTCGACGCCGACCATGCCTCGGGACAGCCCTTCCAGGCTTTGCCTGCGGAGGCATCTCCCCGATCGACCACGTTCCGGGAGGCATCCGAGAATCTGTATACCTCGCATTATGTGGCCTATGCGGCGGTAGGCACCTACGCCGACGCTGCGGCCTCGCTGCCGCTGAAGGTATATCGGCGTGCCGCCGACAATGATCGGGAGGTCGTAAACGACGGTTATCTCGTCGAACTTCTGAGCCGTCCCAACAAAGCTCAGGACGGATACGAGTTCCGCCACGCTCTGGTGACCTCGCTGTTTTTGGGTGGGGAGGCCCCGGTCGAGAAGGTGCGCAACATCAGCGGCACCCGTACAGTACAGATGCTGCTCATGCGCCCCGACCACTTCGGCCCCATCGTAAACGAAACCCACGGGCTGGTGGGCTACCAGTACGATGTGGGCGGCCGGGTCTTCGGCTACGAGCCCGACGAAATCATGTTCTACAAGCTGACCAATCCTACCAATGAGTGGCGGGGGCTTTCGCCTATCACCGCCGCCCGGCTCTCCATCGAGACCGACTTGGCCGCCGCCCGCTATAACCGGAACTTCCTTTCCAACGGATCCATCCCTGGTGGGGCCCTGGTCACCGACCAAGACCTTCTCCAGCGGGAACGTAAGGAGATACGGGGGGAGTGGGAGCAGGTCCACCGCGACATCACCCGCGCCGGACGGGTGGCCGTCTTGGATAAGGGACTGCGCTTCGATGGGTCGTCCCTCTCCCAGCGGGACGCCCAATGGCTGGAGAGCCGCCAACACGACCAGGAGGCCATCCTGGCCGTCTACCGGCTGCCCGCGGCGCTTCTAGGCATCGAGCGGACTACCAACCGTTCCACTGTGGCCGAGATGACCCGTGCCTGGTACAGAGGTCCCGTGCGCTCCGTGCTGCGTCGTATCGAGACCAAGCTAAACAACGAACTGTGCCCGGAGTTTGGCGCCGACCTGTTCGTTGAGTTTCTGATGGACGATGTCCTGCGTCCGGAGATGGACGCTCGGGCCGACGCCGGGTCCAAAGCCTGGTGGATCACTCCCAACGAGAAACGCAAGTGGGAGAACCTGCCCGCCCTTGAGAACGGGGATGAGATGTGGGTGCCGGTGAACATGGCTCAAGGCGGGACCCCGGTGCCGGAGGTGACACCTGTTGCAGAGACCGACGGCAAAGGGGTGGTGCGCCCTTTTGGCCGGTGAAGCAAAGTGAGCAAGAGGATGAGGAAAACCGCCTGAGCGCGACCTTGGCCGCCCTGCTCTACTGGCAGGCCTTCCGGGTCATAAACGCGCTACAGGCATACGAGACCACGCTTACCGTCGCCAACCTGGACGTGGTTATAGAGGCGGTCATCGACCTAGAACGTGAGGCCTCAGAATTGGGGGTCGCCATCCGCCCCTATCTGTCCGGAGCGGCCGACCGGGCCATCACGGCCATGCAGATCGACTACAACATCGGTCAGGGCGCGACCGTCAGTACCGACTTCATCCAGGAACTGCTCCAGGCCCAGGAGAGCAGGTTTGCCCGAGACGTGACCGCCACCTCGGTCCGGGGCATCCGCGCCCAGATAGCTAAGGGTATAGCTGAGGGTGAGGGTTACTACCAACTGCGAGACCGGATCCTCGGCTACTACGAACGGCAGGCCCAGTGGCGGGCGGGGCTGGCCGCACAATACGAAACAGGCACCGCCTATGAGGCCGTGCGTAACGCTTTAGCCCGCGCGCAGGGCATGGCCTACAAGACTTGGAACACCATGAGGGACGCCAACGTGTGCGAGTTCTGCGCCGCCAATGAACGAGCGGGGACCATACCCATCGACCAGGCCTTCCCCTCCGGAAACAGCCAGCCTCTACAGCACAACTCGTGCCGCTGCTGGCTCACCTACAGCGCCGAATCTAGTGACGGCGAAAGGAGTACGACATGAGCATCGTGTGCGAAATCAAAGCCATGCCGCCACAGGAGTTCAAGGTGGACCTCGATGAGGGGACATTCGAGGGCTACTGCGCGGCATATGGGAACATCGACCAGGGAGGCGACCGTCTGTTGCCGGGCGCCGGCAAACACATCGCTGAGGCCAACCCTACTCTGCCGATCTACTTCGGCCACGGCTGGATGCAGAATGAGCGGCCGGTAGGCAAGTCTCTCTACTTCGACGATCAAGAGCCGGGCCTGTTCACTAAGGGCAAGATATTCGACGTGCCCAACAACGCCGACATTCTCATGGGGATGCGTGAGGGTGTGCTCGGCGGCATATCCATCGGGTGGCGGCCGGTGACTAAGCGAATGGTCAAAGAGAATGGACGGACCATCCGTGAGGTCTTGAAGTACGACCTCCAGGAGTACAGCATCCTTCCCAATGGGTTTGCCATGAACCCCCGGGCATTGGTGACCGCCGTGAAGAGCGGTCGCGTGCTTATCATGGCCGACGACGGGATCGAGACCGACCCCGACGATCCAGATACCAAGGTTGACCTGACCGACATGAACATCTTGCCCCGGACATACGAAGGGGTAGATCAGAGTGACCCGGTGGCCGTCTTTCTTGACGAGGCCTCCTACCTCAAGCAGTTGACCGAGAATCTGAAGGCTGAGGGACGGGAGGACGAAATACGTGAAGCTCTAGTGGAGCTAGAGGCTGCCGCGCTCATCCTCAAGGGCCGCTGCGCCGTTCAGGACATCGAGTTGCCGTCGGGAGACGACGATTTGCTGGATCACATACGCAATCTCACCACGAACATCCGCGAGGCCAGCCTGGCGCTTATCTCGTAGATATAGCCACTGCAAACCCCCCTACAGACCCCTACTAACGGCCCGCCTAGAGCGGGTCTTTTTGTTACCCACAGGAGGTGACAACAACCATGAGTGAGGAACTCAAACAGGCTACTGAAGAACTGGCCGGCACCATCGCGACGCTGACCCAGGCAGTTCAGGAAGCCAAGGAACAATTCCACGGCGAAGCTCCGGCCGACGTGCAGGAGAAGTTGGAGCGCATCGCCAGCGACGTGACCACGCTCTCGGAGACGGTCCGTCGGATCGACGAGGCGCCCGCCCTCAAGCGTGCGTTCGACATCGAGGGCGCGACTGAAGCCAAGCGCATGACCTTCGAGCGCAAGTCCCAGATTCCATCGAGCGTCAGCGGTGACGCGGAGATGGCCCGCATCTTCGAGTTGCAGGACACGCTGGAGATCATGCGCTTCGTGAAGCGTCACGACTCCAGTTTCAACATCCGGGCCACCAAGAGTTTCCGGGAACTCCAGCAGATCAAGACGGCCTACGACGGTGAGACGGGAAGCGGTGAGGAGTGGATTCCCACCGGGTATTCCCCCGACCTCATCATGAAGTTCGAGCTGGAGCGTCAGATCGCTTCTCTGTTCACCACGGTGAACATGCCCAACGACCCCTTCAAGATCCCGGCACAGACCGGACGTTCAACGGCCTATCTGAAGACTCGGCTGCAAGACCCGACCGAGTCTGAGTCCACCACGGGCGACATCACTCTCTCCTGCCAGACCATCGCCGCCTACTCCAAGTGCGCGTATGAGGTCGAGGAGGACGCGATCATCGCCATGCTCCCGTTCATCCGTCAGGACCTGGCTCAGGCGCTGGCCGACGGCGAGGAGAACGCACTCATCAACGGCGACACCACAGACACCCATCAGGACTCGGATGTATCGCTGAGTTATGACATCCGCAAAGCCTGGAAGGGTCTGAGGCGTTTGGCACGCGACGGCTCTGATACCTACGACATGGGCGAGCCGACCACGATCAAGATGCGCTATGTGCGCTCGCTCATGGGCAAGTACGCCGTGAGCCCTCGCCGGTTGGTCTACATCGTGAGCCCGGTCGGGCTCATCCATCTGCTCGGCCTCGAAGAGGTCACAACGATGGAGAAGTACGGTTCCAACGCTACGGTCATCACTGGTGAGTTGGGCCGCTTCGACGGTACTCCGGTTGTTGTGTCCGGGTATCTGCGGGAAGACCTCAACGCGAGCGGTGTTGTTGACGGAGCGACCGAGACCAAGACCGGCCTTCTGCTGACGAACACCAGTGGGTACGTGATCGGCCGCAAGCGGGCCCCCATGATCGAGTCCTTCCGCGACGTGGTCGCCGGTGCGGACGAGATCGTTGCGTCCATGCGTGAGGACTTCGAGTGCCGCTATCCGTCCACCGAACCGCTCACCGTGTACGCCTACGACATACCCAACACCATCACCATCGGTTCCTAGCCTGTAGGAGGGATAGTCTCGTGCGCATCGCCATTTCAGAAACCTACACGGGCTACGTGCTTTCTAGGACGCTGGAACCCGGCGAGCACGAGGTCCCCGAACGGGTGGGCCGCTATCTCATAGCGAACTTTAGCGGTCCACCCTTCTACGTCCGCGAACCGATCCAGGAAGAAGAAGAGGTTGAGGTCAAACCGTTCTTCTCCATGGAAACGAAGCCACATATCCCCGATGAGATAAAGCCGAAGCCGAAAACCACCGCGCGCAAGCGCACAGTCCGCTCGAAGGTGAAGCCGTGAGCGATCTGCTCACACTCCAAGAGACGCAGGACTTTCTCGGTGGGACAGACACCTATCGGCAAGACCATCTCACCGCCTGGATAAGCGGTCTGTCTTCCTACGTTAGACGGTACATCGACGGCCCCATTGAGACCGAGACGGTCGCTGAGACACTGGATGGCACTGGAGAGACGACCATCATGCTCTCCAAGCGTCCGGTGCTCTCTTTGACCGGTCTGGCCATCGACGGCACTGAGATAGACACGGATGACGTAAGCGTGTACCCCCATGGCGAACTCTACTACTCAGGCGGATTTGGTTCTGAGCGGCAGAGCGTCGTGGTGACGTACACCGCTGGATACGGCGCTACCGTGCCGGATGATCTCAAGCTGGCCTGTCTGCTCATTCTCGAACAGGCATCCCAGTCCAGCCTTCTTCAGCAGTCCACGCGGGGTGAGTACGCGTACGTCTTCGCTCCGACCAAGTGGCCCAAGGACGCCCGTGAAATCATCGACTCCTATCGGAGAAAACTGTGAGGGTGAAGTTCACAGTAGTAACTCCGCCCACTAGGATACGGGCTATGACCCGCACCGCGGTGCGTCCGGTTCTTGTCCGGGCGGCTCACGAGGTTGGTGACGGATGGATACGCTCCATTCCGCACGACTGGCCGGGCCAGAACAACACCATAACCGGCAATACCGCGCGCGATATCCGAGTTGAGTTTCCCGCTCAGATGAGGGCCTCTATATCCACAGGCACCATTTCTGGTAAATCGCTGGAGCGAGGTGCCCGGGAGCATGAGATTCATCCGCGCGGTCCCTGGCCGCTGCGGTGGCCGCCGGAGCGGGGCGGATGGAGTGGTCTCGATGATGACCCAGATGCTGAGCGGGTGCGCTGGGTAGCCGTCCATCCTGGTGTGCAACCTCGATATTACGGGTGGCGCATGTTGAACCGAGTCAAGGCCGGTCTGCTCGGCAGACTGGAAGCGGCAATGGCGAGGATCCCATGAAAGGCGATACCCGTAGATATATCCTGGACCATCTGGCTACTATCTTCGCGGGTAGTGCCATGGATGCCAAGGTGAAGGCCGTCCGCGAGGCCCACAGCGGTGAGTCGCTGCCGGACATCGCTGCCGTGTACGTGAACGAAGAGGACTACAACAAGGTGGTGTCTACGCCTTGCATTCTTCTCTTCGGCCGCGGTCCGGACGTTCTTTCTCTGATGAGTGATGCCTACCTGTGGGAGTTCCCGGTCGATATCTGCGCGTTCGACGTGCCGAAGGCCGATGGTCTCCCCGCACTCTACGACCGACTGTATGCCTACCAAGGCTGCTTGACCGACCTTCTTCTCTCGACCTATCCGACGACCAGCTACTGGCGAGAGGTGCGGCCCCTGGAATGGGTTGACCCGCAGAATCTCGCGGACCAACGGTTCGGAGAGTTGGGCCGCGTCGAAGGGTTCCGGTTTGGATTCCAGGTCGTGCTCTCCTACTAAACAACATTGGAGGTGATCCACATGGCGGCCGCACCTTCGCCTAAACCGCTGACCTTTACGCTACAGGTGAACGGACAGGAGGTCCGTGAACACCTCACCAGCAAGAACGGTAGACGCAAGGTCTACCACTTCCCCTATACCACAACCGACCAGCAGGAGATCGACTACCTGCTGAAGCGTGGAGCCAAGGCCACGAGGCCAAAACCGGTCACTATCACGACCCTGCCTCTCCGGCCCGCTCCACCCGAAGTGTCATATACCGCTAGAGAACCTCTTGAAGGAGGTGACGAGAAGTGAAGTTCAATAGGGGCTATTTCCAGTTCGCGTTCCAGGAAGAGAAGGACACAGCCGCCGATGCGCCGCTGTAT
>Ga0172381_10005105_pt1 | contig 13401 bp, 19 predicted proteins | sample Leawel6488metaG_FD_119754 | JGI IMG/M metagenome (GOLD analysis project Ga0172381, IMG submission 119754) | Leachate microbial communities from a municipal landfill in Southern Ontario, Canada - Leachate well 64-88 metaG | ecosystem: Engineered > Solid waste > Landfill > Unclassified | place... | reverse complement strand
ATGGGAGATTTACCAATACGTGACATAGTTAACAAATTTCGGCAATAATTTCACCACCGATACCTTTTTTCTTGGCTTCACGTTGAGACATGAGACCGGAAGAGGTAGAAATAATAATTAATGATTCTTTTGACTGACCCCACGGCAACGAGGAAGATTTTTCATACCACCGTCGACCGGGTTTGGAAAATAACTTAACTATGGAAACTGCAGGAATATCATTATCATAATGTAGTTTGAGAGTAAGTTCACGACTATCTTCGGAAATAGAATAATCCTCGATGTATTTATTTTTCTTTAAAACTTCAGCAATATTTTTGCAAAATTGGGAATTGGGAGCAGTCATGGTTTTGTTTCCAGCCAAAGAACTGTTTTTAAGTCGGATTAGAAAATCACAAGCTAAAGATTGAATCATAAGAATTACCAGCTAGCCTTTTTAACTCCCGGCAAGACACCCGTGTGGGCAAGTTTGCGGAAGCATAGGCGGCAAAGGCCAAATAAACGAATAAAACCGTGAGGACGGCCACAGATTTGGCATCGATTATGATACCTAACTTTGTATTTTAGTTGCTTTTTTTCGCGAATTATTTTTGCAAGATTAGCCATAATTAGTTGGTTTTTTCAAAGGGAAAACCTAGGGCCGATAATAACATTTTTGATTCTTCTTTTGAAGTAGCAGATATATTGAGAGTGACTTGAACACTGCGAATCTTGCTAACCTTATCAAGGTTTATTTCGGGAAAATAGGTTTGATCTTTAATAACTAAATTATAATTACCAGCATCATCAAAAGCTGAGGCTGACATACCTTTAAAATCGCGGAGACGAGGTAAAACTAAGTTAAATAACTTTTGAATAAAATGATACATGCGATTACTACGAAGAGTAACTTTGTAAGCCAAAGGTTCACCTTGACGAAGTTTGAAGGCAGAAATAGCTTTTTTAGATTTGCACAACATTGGTTTTTGACCAGCAATAGCCATGATTTCGGTCTCAGCGGCCGCGAGAGCTTCTTGACTTTCACGACTTTCAGCCACCCGATAATTTAAAACTACCTTATTGAGTTTAGGTAAAGAATTAATATTTCGCTTGGGAAATTTTTTCTGTAAGTCTTCAGCGATTTGTTTAGCAAAAATATTGAGGGCCATAATTATTTGATAAGAGTTTTATTGGTAACAAGAGCTTTACATTTTTTACAAATACGATATTTATTGCCTTGTTTATCAATTTGATAACCAATACGGGCAGCTTTTTTGCATTCCGGGCAGACAAAAATAACTTTAGAAGCTAGAAGAGGGCGTTCTTTTTCGATAATGCCACCTTTGGATTGTTGAGTGGCTTTAATATGTTTTTTAAAAAGATTTAAACCTTTGACAACAATACGATTTTTTTTAGGGAAAACTTGAGAAATTTCACCTTCTCGACCTTTATCTTTACCAATTAAAATTTTGACTTTGTCGCCCTTAATTAATTTCATATTAGTAGACCTCCTTGGCCATAGAGGCAATTTTGTTGAAACCTAAATCTTTAATTTCACGAGCAATTGGCCCAAAAATGCGAGTACCGCGAGGATTACCTTGGGAATCAATAATAACACCAGCATTATCGGAAAAACGAATATAAGAACCATCGGTTCGGAGAACTTCTTTACGAGTACGAACGATGATAACTTTAACTTTTTCTTTTTTCTTGACGATACCAGTGGGAGTGGCTTCTTTAACAATAGCCAAAACAGTGTCGCCAATGGTACCTTTTTTATGAAAACTGCCTTTGTAGACGTGCATAATTTGAAGCTTTTTAGCGCCACAATTATCAGCAGGAATGATAAAGCTTCGAAGTTGTAACATATTTATAGAATGGCAGAGCCCTTTTTAATAATTTCAACAGTAGTAAATCTTTTGAGTTTGCTTAAAGGACGAGTTTCGCGAACCTTAACCACATCACCAATAACAGCCTGGAGATTATTTTCAGAATAGATTTTTTTACTTTTCTTAACAATCTTTTTGTATTTAGGATGACGAAAAGTGTAGTCCATAGAGATAACAATAGTGTTGATCATTTTATCGGAAACAACGATACCGGTAAACATTTTGCCGGAAGTAGAATTAGTATTGACTGTTTTAAGCATTTTCTTTAATAAGAGTCGAGATTAAAGCAATCTCGTAATTAATTTTTTTGAAAACTGAAGTATCTTTTTGGTTACCAGTAGAATGTCGAGTTCTGGTTTCAACAAGTTTCTTTTTCAAATCATTTAAGAGTTTAATTAATTCCTCTTTTGATTTTTGGTGATAGGAAATTTTATCAGTTTTTTTCATAAAATCTAGGTTTAAATTCGACTAACAAATTTGGAAACAACGGGTAATTTGGCGGCAGCTAGTTTTAAGGCTTCATGAGCCTCAGTGGAAGTGACACCAGAAATCTCAAACATTATACGACCAGGCTTAACAACACAGACATAACCTTTGACATCACCTTTACCGGCACCCAATGGAGCGCCAGCACCCTTTTCAGTAAAGGGTTTATCGGGAAAAATCCGAACCCACATTCGACCATTTCTTTTGGTAGCATGGGCAATAGCTCTACGAGCAGCTTCAATTTGATTGGCCGTTAACCAACCACATTCCAGAGATTTAAGACCAAAGTCGCCGAAAGTAACGGTATGTCCTTGAGACAGACCATGCATTCGACCCCGAAAAGCTTTTCGATATTTGGTGCGACTAGGTTGTAACATAAATTTAGGTTAAACAAAGATAAACTTTAACACCAATGTAACCTGAACGAGTCAGAGAAGGACATTCAGCATAATCAATTTTGGAACGAATAGTAGATAAAGGAACTTTACCTTGAGAAAATTTTTCCCGACGACTGATTTCAGCACCATTTATACGGCCACCTAATTGGATTTTAATACCCTTGGCACCAGCAGTCATAGACTTTTCCATAGCAGAAAGAATAACCCGACGATAGGGCATTCTTTTAGTAAGTTGATAAGCAATTTTTTCAGCAATTAATTTGGCGGATAAATCAGCCATTCTAAATTCTTCCACCTGAATATCAATATTTTGTTTACCTGATTCTTTGGAAAGAAGCTTAAGAACTTCTTTTTTGAGAATTTCTAATTCTTTACCACCGCGGCCAATAACTAGACCCGGACGAGAAACAACTAGAGTTAATTTTATTTTTTTAACTGAACGATCAATTTTAATAGCAACAATTCCAGCAGAATAAAGCTTTTTTTGAATAAAATCACGGACTTTCTTATCTTCAAGAAGATAGATACTGTATTTCTTTTTACCGGCATACCAAGAAGATTGCCACTCCGGACTATTCTTGACTGTTTCAAGTCTAAAACCAATTGGATTAACTTTTTGTCCCATAGATTTAACCTGCTATTGTACCAGATAAAACGAGGATTAGTCGACTGTGACGTTTCATGATAACACCACGAGCAAATCTTGAACCATGGGATTTATCCATGCGTTTGATTTTTTGACCTTCATCGACACGGACATCAGCGAATTTAAGAGTTTCTGGATTTAATTTATAATTATTTTTAGCGTTAGAAATAGCAATTTGAAGAGATTTAACTAACAGACGGGCACCGTTGGTGTTGGTGAACTTTAGACGAATTAAAGCTTCGTTAGGATTAAGTTTTTTAACATCATTGACTAATAAACGAAGTTTACGAGGAGAAATTTTGAGATTAGAGTGAGAATATTTAGCTAACACAACAGTGGGTTTAACAATTTCTTTTTTGAGAGTAACCACTTTTTTGGGAGCAGCAACTTTCACTTTTGTAGGAATAATTTTTTTGGTTTCAATTTTAGCCATAGATTAAGTTTTTTCAATAACCCTTTTAACAACCCGTCCATGACCTTTAAAGGTTCTGGTAGAGGCAAATTCACCAAGTGAATGACCAACCATATCTTCGGTAATATAGACGTTAATGAATTTTCTACCGTTATGAACAGCAAAATTACGACCAACAAATTCAGGAGCTATTTGGCTGTTGCGGGCGTATGTAGTGATAATATCGGACCCACTTTTAGCTAGTTTCTTAACAATATTAGCATCAATATATGGTCCTTTTTTGGAACTGCGTGACATTTTATTTCTTACGACGTTGAACAATTAAGCGATTAGAAGCGTTTTTAAGTTTACGAGTCCTCTTGCCCATGGCTGGCTTGCCCCAAGGTGTTTTGGGATTCATACCAATTGAGGATTTACCTTCACCACCACCGTGTGGATGAGAATGGGGATTCTGAGCGACACCACGGACACTAGGACGAATACCACGATGACGAGAATCACCGGCTTTAATTAATTTAATATTGGAATGTTCAGAGTTGCCAACTTGACCAATAGTAGCTTTACACTCAGAGGAAAAAAGTCTGATTTCTCCTGAGGGTAATTTAACAATAGCTTTACTACCATCAATAGATTGAATATAGGCGGAAGAACCGGCAGATTTAACAAGTTGGGCACCTTGGTGAGGTTGAAATTCAACACAATGGAAAGGAATACCCACTGGAATATTTTTTAAGCAAAGACGATTACCATCTTTAATGGGAGCATTTTCATCACAAACAACAACATCGCCTACTTTAAGAGCAGTGGAAGCTAAAATATAGCTTTTAGCTCCATCTTCATAAACCAAAAGAGCAATATTAGAAGTACGGCCAGGATCATATTCAATGGAAGCAACTTTAGCTTTGATACCGAGTTTGTCACGACGCCAATCAATCAAACGAAGAAAACGTTTATGTTCACCACCGCGGTGACGGATAGAAACGTGGCCTTGAGAGTCGCGGCCACTGGTTTTCTTTTTAATAGTTAATAAAGATTTAATTTTGGTCATAGTTATTTGGCTATATTGAGGAGCTCAATTTTTTGATCTTTTCCCAAAGTAATAATAGCTTTTTTACGATCAGATTTTTGGATCGGAGTACGTTTTTTCCAATCAGTTTTAAGTTTACCTTTGGAGGTTAAGGTATTGATTGATAAAGGTTTGATACCAAAAACAGTTTTGAAAGCACTAGCAATTTGATTTTTGTTGGCAGCAACGTTGACCCAAAAAGAATAGACACCTTTTTCTTGATTCATTAATGACTTTTCAGTAATAATTGGACCAATAATAATTTGTTCTGGATTAATTAACATAGTTATTTATTAAGTTTTTCAATTGCTTTTTGACTAATGACCAAAAAGTTTTGGTTCGAGAGATTATAAAGGTTAATTGAATTTAAAGAAAGTGGGTTAATACCAGGGATATTATTAAAGGCCCGTTTAACATTTGGTTGAGTAGATTTAGTAATAATGGCAATTTTTTTGCTCTTAGCTAAAACTTCATTGGCTTTGCCTAACTTATCAATAAGAATTGACCCTTCTTTGGTTTTTGGAATTAAAGGTTTAAATTGATCAATGACAATAATAGATTTATTTTGGGCAAATTTGGATAAAATGGCATTGAAAGCTAATTTCTTAACTTTTTTATTGAGCCTTAATTTGTAGTTTTGATTACCTTGAGGACCATGAGCTGAACCGCCGCCAACAAAAATACCAACCTTGGCAGTACTGTGACGAGCCCGGCCAGTTCCTTTTTGAGCCCACATTTTTTTGGTGGTACCAGCGACTTCACCACGATCTTTAACTTTGGCATGAGCAGTGCGGGAATTAGATTGAAAAATACGGATGGAATTGGCAATTAATTCATCTTTATCTTTGATATCAAAAATCTTGGCAGAGAGAGTCATTTCACCGACATTTTCCCCTTGAAGATTAAAAATAGGTGCCTTCATAATTTTATACTTTGTTGATAACAACCCAAGAATTAATAACTCCGGGAATTGGACCAGTGATTAAAATTTGGTTCTTTTCGGGGTTGACGGCATAAATTTTAAGTCCGGAAATAGTTTTAGTTTTGTTACCATAATGACCAGGCATTTTCTTACCTTTTAAAACTTTACCAGGAGTTTGAGCACCAATGGCGCCCGGAGCACGGACACGATCGGATTGACCGCCGGAAACCGGCTGACGTTGAAAACCATAACGTTTGATAACACCGGCAAAACCACGACCTTTGGAGGTACCGGTAGCAGAAATTTCATCACCGGCTGTAAGCACTGAAGCAACTTCAATTTTATCGCCAATGTTGGGAACAATCTCAGTTGTTAAGGAAAACTCTTTAAAGGACTTAGGAGAAATGTCTAATTTTAATTTTTTAAGCTTAGAACCAATAGCATTATTTTGTTTCTTTTTAGCTCCGTAGGCTAATTGAACGGCAACATAGCCATCTTTTTCGGTGCTTTTGATTTGAGTAACAATTAGAGGAGCAGCAGTACATTGAGTGACGGCAATTCTTTTACCCTCGGGGGTGTACACATTGATCATGCGATCTTTTTTAACAATATATCCTGAAATCATAGTGGTTACATCTTAACTTCAATCTCGACACCTGAGGGTAGATCCAAATGTTGCAAACTATCAACAGTTCGCAGAGAAGTATTGGAGATATCGATTAAACGTTTGTGAGTGAGAACTTGAAAATGCTCACGAGCATCTTTATCGGTGTGAGGACTGGATAAAACAGTAATAAGTTTTCTTGAAGTAGGTAAAGGAATTGGGCCTTGGACGGTAGCACCGGCGGTAACAGCAGCCTCAACAATTTTATTAGCAGCCTGATCAATCAAACGATGGTCAAATGATTTGAGTCTAATTCTAATGCGACTACCCTTAGCCATAATTTTTAATTTAAAATTTTTAAATAATTTTTAATTTTTTTAAAGAACCAAATTTCTTTAATTGTTCTTTACAAAAGGGCGGACACAAGTCCGCCCCTATAAAAGCACAATTATTTAATAATCTCCACGATAGCACCAGCACCAACAGTAAGACCACCTTCGCGGATAGCGAAACGGAAACCTTTTTCCATAGCGACTGGCTTAATTAATTTAATTGTAACCGTGGCATTATCACCTGGCATGACCATTTCCATACCTTCCGGAAGAGTAACATCACCGGTAACATCAGTGGTTCTGATGAAAACTTGGGGACGATAACCGGAGAAGATTGGAGTGTGACGACCGCCTTCTTCTTTTTTAAGTAATAAGACTTCAGCTTTGAATTCAGTATGAGGAGTAATAGTGTTGGGTTTAGATAAAACCTGACCCCTTTCAATATCATCTTTTTCAATACCGCGAAGCAAAATACCGACATTATCACCCGCTTGACCTTGATCAAGTTGTTTGTGAAACATCTCGACACCGGTGACGACAGCTTTTCGGGTATCACGAAGACCAACTAACTCGACTTCATCATTGATCTTAACAACGCCACGCTCAATACGACCAGTAGCAACAGTGCCACGGCCTTTGATAGAGAAAACATCCTCCACTGGCATTAAGAAAGGTTGGTCGAGTTCACGTTTAGGCTCAGGAATATAATTATCGAGAGCTTCCATCAATTTTTTGATAGATTCAATACCCTCAGCATCACCATTAAGAGCTTTAAGAGCTGACCCACGAATGATAGGAATTTCATCACCAGGATATTGATATTTAGTTAAAAGATCACGGATTTCCATTTCGACAAGGTCAAGAAATTCAGGATCAGTAACCAAATCGACTTTGTTAAGAAAAACTACTAAAGCAGGAACATTAACCTGTTTGGCAAGTAAAACGTGCTCACGGGTTTGAGGCATAGGGCCATCCGGAGCAGAAACGACTAAAATAGCACCGTCCATTTGAGCGGCACCGGTAATCATATTCTTGACATAATCAGCGTGACCCGGACAATCAATGTGGGCATAATGTCTTTTCTCAGTCTCGTATTCAATATGAGAAATAGCGATAGTAACAATTTTGGAAGAATCACGGACAGTACCGCCCTTAGCGATATCGGCATAAGATTTTGCACTTCCTTGTAATTTTGAAATAGCAGCAGTTAAAGTAGTTTTACCATGATCAACGTGACCGATGGTACCAACATTAACATGTGGTTTGGTTCTTTGGTAGGTGGTGTTAGCCATATTTTTTTAGTTTTTTTGTATTTATAACAATTAAAGTATAGCGGAAAACGCTTTAAGATTGTATCAGCCTATTATTAGGTTTGCAAGAGATAACATCTTGATATATATTGTACTACTTTTCTGACACGTTTGGACAATTAAATTGCCAAATGTGCCAGGAAAAACGGGTGAAACAATTTCCGGTTGGATAAAAATTATGGGTAGACTTGTCGCCCGACCAGATGTATAGAGGTTGGGGTAACTTTTTTAATAACTCAATTTGGTCTTGACCATCCCAAAAATTATTCCAATCAGTTACTGACCAAAAAATGTCGTATTCACCAAATCCGGGAGTGATAGATTTACGATTAGAATAGCCATAAATCCAGGGAGTATATTCATTACTAGTTACTAAAACAGATGAATTGGCGGAAGTGGTGTTGAGTAGTTTAATTTCTTGAAATTCGTCTTTGGTGATTAAGGGCGGAGACGTTTTGATGATAAAAATGAGACTTAGAGTAATTAAAAATAAAGAATAAAAGATTTTGATTAATTTATTATTAATTCCTTCTAAAGTATAGCCAGCTAGGATAATGGTAAAAATATCAAGAAAAGGAAAAAAACGATGAGAGAGAAAGAAACCAAAAAAAGTTGTCAAAAAAGTAAATAAAAACAAAAAACTGAATGTTCGATCCTTTTTTAAACTAAAAAATGCCAAAGGTAAATATGGCAACATAAGAGGAAGAGCTTGAGATGGAGTATAAAAAGTATCCAAAGCAAGATTCATTTTTGATGATATTCCTGGAAGGTAAGGCATAATAGTTAGAGAAAAATTTGGAAGATAATAAACAATAAAAGACAAAATAAAGAGGAAAAGGGATTTCATATCTTTTTTGAAAACAAGAATCAGAAAAAAAACAATAGCGGTAGGTTGATGAATAAGAGGAATTAGTAAGGGAAAAATATATTTAAGTTTGGATTTTCTTCTATCAAAATAGAGATAAAAGAAAACAAATGATAGAGCCAATAGATTTTTAAGATAAAAATGCCACCATAAGCGATATTGAATAGCAGACACTGAAAAAAGTAACATAGTCCATTTATTTTTGGTGTAAAGATAAACTGACAAAAAAAGAAGAAGGGCAAAAACAAAAGATAATGATAAAAGATAATTTTCCGGAGAAATAAAAATATTAAGTAACTTACCAAAATAAAAAATAAATGGTGGAAAAACAGTTTTAAGCCAAGGAATTGAAAGACTATGATGCCAAAGATAAAGATAAAAACCAGAATCGTAACCAATGGGAACAGAAGATAGAGAATAAGGAAAGAGACGAATTAAAAGATAAAAAACAAAAAGAAAGTAAATCATGTACTAATTTTATCTGAATCGAGGTAAACTCAGATGATTAATAAGGTCAAAAAGGCCAATAAAATAATGTGGGTGAATTATATCAGATAGGCCTATAGTTTTTATATGTGGAAAAAAATAAAAAGTATTTTATTTACCAATCAATCAAACAAACAAATCCTGGCAAAAAATACTTTCTGGTTAGGAGCAATAGAGGTAGGGTCAAAACTAATTTTATTAGTAACAACATTAACAATTATCCGATATTTAGGTCCAAAAGAATTTGGTGCTTACAACTTTTCCTTAGCTTTTGCGGCAATAATATCGGTTCTCAGTGATCTAGGAATTAATGCAATTTTGACTAGAGATGTGGCGAAAAATAAGTTAATGACAGAAACCTTTTTAGCTAATGCTTTGGGAATGAGGTTATTGGGATCAGTGATAGTGATTATATTGACATTAATTTCTTATCCATTTTTAGGAAAAAATCAATCATATTTCTTATTAATATTATTGGCGGTAATTTATACTCTGGCGATGATGATTCAAGGGGCAATATTAGCTGTTTTGGTTGCCTTTGAAAAAATGGAATATATTTTTGCCATTAGAATGGGATATTACATTGGAATTTTAGGGATAACTATAGGTATAGTGTCAATGAAACTCGGAGCGATTAGTATACTTCTGGGCTACATCATAATGGCTTTATTGACCGCAATAATGGCTATTTATTGGTTAAAAAAACTTAGAGTTAGGACCAGAATAACTTTTAAATTAACTGAATGGCGGCAATTATGGGCAGAATTATGGCCGATGTTTGGATTTATTACTGCCGGGGCAATTTATACTAATCTAGATACTTTGTTAATTTCCAATTTTTTTGGTAATGAACAGGTAGGTATTTACCAAGCAGGTTACAAAATTTTATACGCTTTCCAGAGTGTAAATATTATTAATTCGGCTACATTTCCACGTTTTGCGATATTGATTCAGGAGAATAAAAAAGAAAAATTGAATCGGTTGTTAAAATGGTTGGTAATTGGTAGTGGCGGAGTGTTGATAACCATAGCCGGAGTGATTACTTGGCAAAAAGATCTTATTGTTCAATTAATTTATGGTAAGGTTTATGGCTCGGCGGCCACGATTATGGCTATTTTGATTTGGGGGGGAGTTTTAAATTATTTCCGAATTATGGCCACAAATTTATTAGTAGCCAAGGGAAAACAAAAGTTAGTGTTTAAAGTTATGGTAAGAGGACTGATAGTTAATGCTGTTTTAAATCTGTTAATAATGCCCAGAGTTGGTTTCGAGTTTGCCGCTATTAGCTTAGTAATATCGGAAATGGTTATTTTAATAATGGCAATTAGATGAATAAATCAGCTGATAAAAAATATGTTTTTTTTGATGTTTGTGGAACGCTGACTAAAAATAACAACACTGAAAGTTTTATTCACTTTGTAATTAAAAAATCGATTTCTAAGTTAATAATATTCTATTTGATTAAAAATGACAGAACAAAGCTGATTAGAATATTAAAAAACTATTCAAATGAATATTTAGAAAAAAAGGCTTTGGAGTATGTAACTAATCTTAAAAAAAACGGATTATTTAATGATCCAATAATAGAAAAATTGAAAGATTATAAGAAAAGTGGTTTTACAGTTCGTCTTTTATCAGCATCAATTCACTATCCAATTAAGGCAATTGCAAAAGAATTAAAGGTTGAATGGAATGCTTCTGAAGTAGAAACGAAAAACGGTCAATGTACCGGAAAATTAATAAACGACTTGTTGGATAATAAAAATCTTGTTTTAAGTCAAATAAAAAATATTGATTATAAAAAAAGTGTGTTTTATACCGACAACCTAGGAGACAAAAAAATATTTCCAAAATTTAAAAGCGAGAATACATTTTTTATTGATAAAAATCCTGACACTGACAGTGTTACTAAACAAAATTATATTTGGACTTATTTCCCCGGATTTTATTATTTAATAAGCAGACTTCATTTTAATGGATTAATAAATATTTTTTGGTTGCGCGAGTTAATTCCAATTAGTATGATTTTGATAATTAGCAAATTGGATCCGGTGAAATTGTGGTTAAATTATTGGATTTTTTACTCTATATATGAAATTGGTGGATTATGGAATGATACTCATTTTAATAATGAAGAAAAACCAACCAGAAGAATTTCGGAAGATATAAAAATAAATTTTAGTTTTTTTATATTAATCAGATTTTTATGGTTATTGATTTTTTACCGATTTTTTCCTCATATTTTGATCACTCTGTATCTAGTTTGTTTGGCAACTTATTACATTCATAGCTCAATAAATAAAAAATATAGAGTAATTACTTTGGTAATATTGCGTCTTTTCAGAACATTCTTGCCAATTTATTATTTATTGGAAAATAGGTTGATTTTGAAAATAGGACTAATATTTTTTCTGGTCTATCAAGTTCCATCGGTAATTTACTACCATTTTTTTCTTAAAAAGAATATTAAAGGAAAACATCTAATCATGATAGAAATTTTAATTTATCTTTTTTCCCTGCCAGTGGTATGGATACTAAATAAATGGCTACTAATATTGGTGATTTATCTTTTTTTAGTGAGAGTGATAGAAATTAAAAAGAATTTATTCTTTACCGCCGGTCAACTTAGTGGTTAATTGAATCTGAATATTACTCGGAACCGGATCATAATGGCTAGGTTCGATATAAAATGAACCACGACCTTGAGTTAGTGAGCGAATAACAGTAGCATAACCACGAACAGCATCGAGCGGTACAGTAGCATTAATAGTAGTGAAACCAAATGATTCAGTAGTTCCACCAATTTGGCCACGACGAGAGGAAAGATCACCAATAACAGTACCTAAAAACTCTGAAGGAGTGGATACTTCCATTTTCATGATTGGTTCCAAAATTAAAGGTCGAGCAGCTTGGAAGGCTTCTTTAATAGCATAGGCACCAGCTAATTTGAAGGCAGCTTCGGATGAATCAACTTCATGATAAGTACCATCATAAACAATAACTTTAATATCGGTAGCGGGATATCCGGCAATAATACCTTTGAGTAAAGTTTCACGGACACCTTTTTCAATAGCCGGAATGAAGTTACTAGGAATAGCTCCACCTTTAACAGCGTTGACAAATTCAACACCTTCACCACGGTTTTTAGCTTCAACATGAATTTTGCAGTGACCGTATTGACCGTGACCACCGGATTGATGAATATATTTACCTTCACCGTCAGCATTAGCAGAAATGGTTTCCCGATAAGCTACCTGAGGGGCACCGGTTTTAACGTTAACACCAAATTCGCGTCGTAAACGATCGACAATAATTTCCAAATAAAGTTCACCCATACCAGCAATAATAGTTTGACCAGTTTCATGATTAAAAGAAACCTTAAAAGTTGGGTCTTCTAAAGATAAACGATTGAGGGCTTGAGAAAGTTTTTCCTGATCATCGGTAGTTTCCGGCTCGATGGAAAGTGAAATAACCGGCTCGGGAAATTGAATTGGACTAAGTGAAATGGGGTCATTTTTATCACAAAGAGTGTCGCCGGTATAAGAATCTTTTAGACCGATACAGGCGATAATTTCTCCGGCATGACCTTCTTCAATACCTTCGCGTTTGTCAGCATGCATTAATAGTAAGCGACCAATACGTTCGGATTTTTGACGGGTAGCATTGTAGACTTCTGTTCCTGATTTCATAACACCTGAATAAATCCGAACATAAGACAGAGAACCAACATGAGGATCGGATTGAACTTTAAAAAGAATAGCTGAGAGAGGCTCAGTAGAAATTGGTTTACGGCTAATAACTTCACCAGTAACGATGTCATAACCTTCGGTGGAAGGTATATCGAGAGGTGAAGGTAAATAATCAACAATGGCATCCAAAATGGGATGGATACCTTTATTACGCCAAGCGGCACCGCAGAAAACCGGAAAAAGTCGACGATTAATAGTAGCCTGACGAAGAACAGCTTTTAACTCATTCACAGTAATTTCTTCATCGTTAAGCAATT
>Ga0172381_10005104_pt1 | contig 13402 bp, 11 predicted proteins | sample Leawel6488metaG_FD_119754 | JGI IMG/M metagenome (GOLD analysis project Ga0172381, IMG submission 119754) | Leachate microbial communities from a municipal landfill in Southern Ontario, Canada - Leachate well 64-88 metaG | ecosystem: Engineered > Solid waste > Landfill > Unclassified | place... | reverse complement strand
GGTATGACTACTATTGCCGCATAACTTGGGAGAAGAATTGGTAACCTGCACACAAGACGGGACATGATTAATAAACGCCTGCCATTCCGCCGCGGTGTTCGTCGGGACATAAATATCCGAAGAACAGCCGTTTTTAACATCTTTACTGATCCCGTATTTTTCAATCACCAGCGACGCTCCCCTGGGGATCCTTTCCGCAAAAAGAGCTGATCCAGGCAGGAATAGGAATACGTATCCCAGAAAAAAAACCGCTAAAATCACTTTTCTCATGGTTTGCCCCCTTTTTTAAACCGGGTTACCAGTAAGAACCTTGCATCGATGTTTAGCTTAATTTTAGCACTCCCAACAGGTTAAACAACAAATATTTTTGCAGTTCTACGTACTAACCAAAAAGGACGATGCGCAAATATCATCCATAATTCTTTGACAAATCGGGACATAAAAATAGCCCTGAATGCTTGCTGCATTCAGGGCTACGCTTATCTCTCATTATGAATTTTGAGAGATTAAATTGGCTCCCCCAAGGGTATTACTAATGACTATATCTCTCTTTTCTCTGCCCTCACTATAACCGCATATAAGGTACATATTGAGAATACCCGGACAAATAGAGATATATTTATACCGTCGATTGGTCGAGTTTCACAACCCCTAGATGGCGGAATTGAACGAATTTCGTAACTGGTGCATAACGAAGGATGCGAAAAAGATATTCCATGAATTAAACTCTACAATCGCATTTTTTGTTTCTTAATATTTTCACTTGTTGTTTACGAGAGTCTATAAATATTGATTGTTTATTAAGACCAATGGCAAATATCTGATTAAGCTTGCTGCTGTGGCGATAACCTCTGCTCTTCATTTCTTCAATAAGCATGTTGTGCCTTAAATACAAAGCTGCTAACTTACCCTTCCATCGCAAGGTCTCCGGATGCCTAGAATATCCTTTCTTATCCTTTGTTAAGACAGACCATATGGCATGCAGCTCTCTATGTTCACCTAATAGGTGACTACGGCATAATTTTTTGGTGTAATATCCCAAATTCTCATTGCTTTATTATACGAAAACCAAAAAACCTCTGCAAGTATTTTACTTACAGAGGGTTAAATTAAAAACTCTCCGTACTGGTGTAAGTAATAATTGTATCTATTAATACAACATCTTTACTACAAGAATTACTATGGTCAAATACTGGAAAATTACTGGCTTTAGAGATAGATTTATAGGTAGGATTTGTCAATCTTATCCAATATTACAAAGATAAATAAGCATTTAGTTTCAAGCTGCAATCATTACCGGGAAACAAAAGTTATCTATATACATCCTTTCTATTGCTAATACGTAAAACGGTAATCAAAATCTCGCGCTCCGATATTTTATAGATAACCCGGTAATCGCCCCATCGGTATCGCCAATAGCCTTGAAAGTCACCTTTCAAAGGCTTGCCTAATTCTTTGGGGCCGAAAGCAAGATAAGTCTCAATACGGTTAAGGATTTTTCTTACTATAGATTTATCAAGCTTTTTAAGATCTTCCGCAACTGAATCAAGATAAGCAACTTTATACACCAAGTTGTCTCCTTAATTCTGTGCCGGGAATAATCTTAGATTTAGGATCATTAAAACGGTCTTTGGCAATCTGCGCATCAGCATAGTCTTCTAAATAATGTGCTAAAGCATCGGTAACATAAAAAGTCTCACTGCGACGCGTAGCTTTTGCTAATGAGGTTAACCTATTAACTAATCCAACCGGCAAACGAAATGCTTTTAATAAAGTCATATTATATCTCCTTTCACAAAATAAGTATAACACTGTTATACATATATATCAAGTAAAACTTTGACACCTTTGAACAAAAAAAATAGCCCTGAATGTTTGCTACATTCAGGGCTACGCTTATCTCTCATTATGAATTTTGAGAGATTAAATTGGCTCCCCCAAGGGGTGTTGCTAATAACTATATCTCAATAATTCAAATCCTATTTTACATCCCGACTCTGTAAGTTTCTTAATTTTGCCTGCATTTCAGGGCTCAATTGCTTGATAAGCTCCGCATTATACGAACCATTTGGCATTGGCTTTATGCTTGAGTCGTTAGTTGGATTATAATTATTTATATCAGCACCAACTATCTGGTTTGCCGCGATAGCATATTTACGCGATGTTGCAGCCAGCGACCCGTCCTTAACTGCCGGATCAACGTCTGTCGTAACTATTGAAACAGTATTGTCGCTATTAAAGAAGATCTCAAAAGTACGAAACTGCTGAGGGAAATCCCTTAACGATGAAGTTTCAATTTGCCAGAAACCTTTTTCAGGAGCGTTTACTGGATCAGATGAAATAAACGCTTTAACGGTATTTAAATGACGATGTCCCGAGATCCACATGAGCAAATTAGGATGATTTTGAAGCTCAGTAATCAGGCCCGGCAAAGTTACAGCATTTTGCGGGTCGGTCCACCACTCCATCTCGGAGTTAGCCGCAGTAACTTCCACGCCTATCGGTACGTGCGCAGCAATGATCATAAGCTGACCACCAGCATCACCATCCGCAAGTTCTTTTTTAAGCCAATCCCAACGCGGCCGGTCAAGGAAACCATGTCCGTGGACGTCGGCAGAGCCATCGTCTTCCCTCTGGGTATCATCCAACACAATAACCTTGATCGGCATGGTCGACTTCGGCACAAAGCTATAACAGGCAAAACCCTTGTTGGCATTGGTTATGTTGAAACCGTGACCGACCGGGCTTGTTGATGTTTTAAAGAATTCTTTCATCCATTCATCCCTCTTGAGTGAACGGCGGTTCGGATCAGTCGCAATCTTTGGAGGACTCTTAAAGTCTGTAACTGGCCCCGCATATTTGATGTCGCCATAAGGAGTCGAACCATCTAGTATACCCATATAATAATCAGATTTGGCTATGTTTGCAGGATTAGCGAGGAGATCTCCAACAGCAAAAACATTGTCGCTTATGTAAGATTCTCGAAGGTCCTTTCGAGGACCATTATCCACAGGCAATGAACCGATAAAGAAATGATCGTGGTTACCAAGAGCCTGATACCAGGGAATTGCCTTATCAAGTCCGGCTGCCTTGAAAGGCTTCTGATAATCAATGGTATCGGCTCCTAAATGAGCACCGGAACTTGGAATGATAACCTTGCCGTCAAGAACATCAATATACCACCTTAGCTCGTTGTACTGCGTACTGTTGCAGGTATCACCCAGCGAGATGCCGAAATCAAATGGATCGTTTTCATGAAGGGCATTTATAGTCTGGACGGCCGCGTCAAGAACTTGAGGAGTAAACAACATGGTACCTGAATACACCGAAACACTAAATGGCGATGTTGGATGCAAATGCTGAAGATAAATCAACTGATTAGGAGATTCTTTGTCAGTTATATGGATATCAGTCATAGTAAAGAAATTCAAAAGCTTTGTTCTTTTAGTAACCGCTGTCATGTCATAAAGAGCCGGCATGATATCAGTGCGCGTTACGGCTTTAAGAGGTTCGCCGATCTTCCAGTCTCCATAGCCGTATTGGCTATATTTTGAAATCTCATCAAGATTAACCGCTGCCGTTGTTTTTGGGCCAGGCACAATTGTCCTCTGTGCCGTCGTAAAAACATCGGTATCAATTGAGTATCCTTTGAGCGTACTTTTATTTATGCCGCCGTTTTTCGAACATGTTAAACACCCCGTTAAAGAAAAAATAAACATGCCCATTAAAAAAACTAAACAAAACTTTTTGAATTCAAAATATTTTTTCATAAAATATCCTCTTTTACTTATATTACTACGTCGAATCATTTTCGATTCTAATAGTAAAACTGGTATACTGTTTACTATTATAACCATTAATTATACTATTTCAATATTAATCAATTACCCAACAAAAAAAGCCTGGCTAATGCTTTAAATTACCGCTCAAACAGTGACAATTATCGACGGTAAAGCCTTGACTATGGATCCTTAACTAACTGGTGATCTTTTGGCACATCGGGACATAAAAATAGCCCTGAATGCTTGCTGCATTCAGGGCTACGCTTATCTCTCATTATGAATTTTGAGAGATTAAATTGGCTCCCCCTCGAGGACTCGAACCTCGGACCTGGTGGTTACACTCTACCCGATGTTACTATCGGAAGTGGACTATATCTTTGCCATTGCTTTCGCATTAGGCAGCAGGTGCATAGTCTCTGAACCTTCCCTCATCAAAAGCTTTCGCATCTTCAATGAGGGCTCGGCTGCTGATTACCCGCGTCTTTACGTTCGGGCTTCCAGTCCTTTCCGCCAAACAATTTCTTGTGTGGCTTCAAGGATCCACCTGAATATTTGCGCACTCAGGCGGACAATTCTCCTGCAGTTTCAGCCGCGGTTTCCCGCGGGAGCTGCGCTTGAGCATGAATTTCGCGATGACAAGCGGCGGTCGCCATATCTGCGTGTATCACGCTTCACCACGCTCGCCACCCCTGCATTCGGTTGCTCGCCCGCCTAACGGCGGACTCTCACAGCCACTCGCTCTACCAGCTGAGCTAAGGGGGAATAGAATATTATTTTACATGAAATATATAGAGCGTCAAGAAAAAGGTTTTCAATCTTATACGCGGGAGACTAATCGAGAACGCTATTCAAAGGCAGGCTTCCTGATTGGACGACTTTTCCCGAAGAAAAATACACAACGTTGCGATAACCGGACTTCTCGGAAGGATAGATCCAAACCTCACGCGCCTGGCTGTCCTTCGTTTTATCACGCGGTACGCCCGCAAAGCTTTCCACCTGCCGGTACGTCATATCTCCTGAGATTTCCTGGATGCGCTGATCGAAACCCGGACGTTGTTCAATAACTTTCTCGGGTACGGCCGGCGGCGCGGCAATATTCCCATCCGCAGAGATCACGGATGTTTCCGCAGATTCCAATTCTAACTTTTTCGATAATTGAACCTGAGCCGCGCTAAATTGCTTCTTATGTATAATATTGGCTACGAGCCCCCCGGAAATAAAGCACACCAAGCCAAAAACAACAAATATCATGAACCAGGCCCAGGGGAAACCTTTATCTTTACCCATATCCCGTCTTTCCTTTTATTGAAAGAAACAAAGCGCGTTATATTGAAGGCTCTTTACGGAACCTAAAAATTCTCAGCAAGAACCTCATAAAACGCTTGCGGATGCCGGCACGCCGGGCATTCGTTAGGCGCTTCCGCGCCTTCATGGACATAGCCACAGTTGATGCAATGCCATTTTGTCACCGTCTTCTTCTTGAACACTTCGCCTTTGGCGATATTCCCGATAAGCCTGCGGTAGCGGCTTTCATGAAATTTTTCCACTTTCGATATTTGTTCAAACGAATTCGCGATGTCCGGGAACCCTTCCTCTTTCGCGATCTTGGCGAAATCGGAATAAATAACGGTCCATTCCATCTTTTCCCCGGCCGCGGCCCCCTCAAGGTTTGATTTTGTGTCCCTGATCATGCCCGCGGGATAAGACGCGGTTATCTCAGTCTCTCCGCCCTCAAGATATTTAAAAAAGATCTTGGCATGTTCTTTTTCATTCTCCGCGGTCTCCATGAAAATATTCGCGACCTGCTCAAATCCTTCTTTGCGCGCGGCGGAAGCGAAATACGTATACCGTGTGCGCGCCTGGGATTCCCCGGCGAACGCCGCTAATAGATTCTTCTCCGTTCTGGTACCTTTGATTGATTTTGCCATTACGACTCCTTTAATTCCATCATTTCTTTCCCGCAGCACACGAGCGTGCCCCCGCCGACCTTCGTAACCACGACTTCATTGCCGCATACGCTGCAACGATATTTTTCACCGGTCTTTTTAACCGCCATCTCTCCCTCCTTGATTGCCCTAGAACGTTTTCATCCCAAGGATCTCTTCTATCCTGTCGATCATTTCATTAGGAGATATGGGCTTTGGAAGGAAGAAATACCTGTTACTTGTTTTATCCTGGTCAGGTTCCGCTTTATGCAATAATGAAGTAATAAATACGATGGGAATGCTGCTGGTTAACGGGGACGCTGAAAGCACGTGCGCGACTTCGTCCCCTTCGAGCCGGGGCATATTAATATCAAGCAGGATTATATCCGGCTTATCGGAACGCGCGATGTTAATACCGTCGGCGGAATTCTGCGTAACAGTAGCCTGGAATTTTCCCGTGCGCTCCAGGATCTTCTTGGAAAATACGCAAATATCCGCTTCATCGTCGATTATCAGGATCTTCTTGAATTCGCCCGCCATATACGCGACCTTGGATAAAATATTGACTATATTTTAACCCTTTCATCAGCTAAACTCAAGGTAAATTTTCTAACCAAACGAACCGGTTGATACGACTCCTTGAATTTTCGCAAACCCGCCACCCCCAGATCCTGCTCCATGTTTATAAAACGGCTCATTCCCGCCTCCCTGGATAAGAACTCATTAAACATGGTTTGGTTGATCCCGGGCATTCCCTGCGCCCCTTTGAGCGCGTGAATTACGAGCGTTTCAGGATTCAAAGCTTCCGCTACGCAAATAGCGCAAATATTAGAACCCACGCGTAACGCGCCGGCCTTAAGTGAAAACAAACGCAGATGTTGGAGCATGATCCTGACGGCGTCCGACTCATCCTGCAGGCTCTTGCTCTGGCTGCAACCTTTTTCAACACACCAGACATCCTGAAAACTCAGGATTTCAGGCACAGCATCCGGCGTAACCGGGACATATTCATATTGATATTCGGATCTGAATTTTTTTATTAAATTCCGTTTACCGTCATATTTACGGCCTTCAAGCCTGATCAGATCCTGCGCGTCAAACAAATAATCGGCGTTATCGCGGTCTTCATCCATCCGGAATAAGCGATCGTTGGCAAGAAAAGACAAACTCTTTTCAGGAACGCGGACAAATTCCCCGTGACTGTCCGCCAGAACCTTTTTTATAACTTTAGTGGGATCAACCGGCCCGATAGGAGGATAATAAGCTTTAAACCCGGGGCCTTGCGAAACAAGGAGCAAAAAGTCTTCCAGCTTTGAAATACCGAAACCGTGCGCGTTACGCCAGCAATACAGATTCGTAAATGTGTATTCCGAGTTCTCCGGCGGGTAACGTTTGAACGCGGCGTCAAACACAACCCGATCGTCTAATTCCAACTGCCTGAATACAGGATAATCAGGTATACTCATGCTCTTAAACCCTTTATTTACATAAAGCGCCGAACGGACAATACCCGCACGCGCGCTCGTTTGAGTCATCCGGCGCGAAATCGACACCGGGATCCAATATCTCAGCTATAATACTGCCAAGCGCGTTCATATATTCCAGCATAAGCCTGTCTTTATCGCCGAAATCCTGCTCTGTCTTAAGTAGATTTACCAGGCCGTCCCTGGCCCCGGCTTCGCGGATATTGTAAAGGCACGCGTTCGTGCGATCCCCGGGAAAGCGTTCATCAAGAAAATGAAGGTACAACGGCAGTTGGAACGATCGAATATTATCGCGTATCCATTGCCGGTTAAACTGAACCGAGTCAAAATCAATGCCGTTCTTAGGGATGATATGTTTTACGTCGCCCGTTTTGTAATCTATGACGACAACGGTGCCGTCCGCGAGACGGTCTATGCGGTCGACGCGGGCCTGAAACTTATATTCCTTGTCCATGCCGAAACGGATCACACCTTCCATCTTCTGTTCAAGCCCCAGGAGCTGGATAACAGGCCTGCCGCGTTCGTTTGCCAGGAAGTCTTTCATGCGCAGATCCAGGATCTCTTTAAGCAGGAAAGAATCGGATTTCATGCGTTTCTCCAGCTTCCTCCCGAATTGTTCATTCAATTCGTCAAAAAAATATTTCTCAAATGCTTTGTCTATGACAGGCCGCTTATGAAGGAACCTGGAGAACGTAGTCTCTAACAGCTCATGGATAAACGTTCCTATATCCCTGGCTTCGGGCTCATCTAAAATGTCGTCTTTTTCCTCTAAACCAAGAACATAGCGGTAATAAAACTGCAACGGACACGTCAGGTAAGCGTTAACGCCTGAAGCGGAATAGGTCATTGCGCTTAAAAGCTCCAATTCATGTCCCTTCTTTTTCACGGAGACTTTGCGCGGCCGGGTATCTATGCTGAAGAGCCCCCGCGTCACAGACAGGACCCCGAGCTTCATTTGCGCTTTTTCACGCTCCCACAATAGTTCTTCAATGAACCTGCTGCGCTCGTTACGGGCATCTTCCTGATACACCAGATATACGCGCTCCGCCGACGAGATAAGCCGCCTGAATTGATACCGCTGGATCTCTTCTTCCTGCTCAAGCTGGTCTATTCCCAGCCTGACCATGATCTCACGCGGAATAAGCGGCTGCGTGATCTTAAGAGCGGGAAGTTTATTCTCATTCGTATCCATGACAACGACGTTTTTGAAATTTAGCGACCGCGTTTCAAGCAGCCCTAAGATCTGCAATCCTTTGAGCGGCGAGCCTGAAAAATTCACCATCTCGTTCTCTAAATTATTTATGAACACTTTGAATAATTCTTCCTGCTTGAACAGCTCCTTGCTGAATGACGCGCACGCGAATTCCTCGCGCAAAGCCATTACGCGGCTTACGATCTTAAGATTAAGCGGATAATTGCTCAGGAAACTTTTCTCGAGCAAAACCCGCAAGAGATATTCAAGAGCCCGCGCGAAATCGCCGAATGTCCCCATCTCTTCCCACGCGAAAAAAAGGTATTGATGCAGTTCTTTCAGGACGTTTTTAAGTTCCTCAGCGGAAACCTGAACATCCATATGTTTCATCTTGGCGAGCGCGAGATCGTAAACATCATGAGAGTTTTCTATTCGATGCGGATCTACGAATAAACTGCCGCCAAAATCCGTTTCTTCCTTCCCGGTGATGATCTCTTCTATCTTATGCGCCAGGATCCTTGTTACTGAGGGGTCATTATTGGCCAACCTCAAATTTTTGACCAGCGGATGGCTTAAGGCGCGCAAATAATCCTTGGCGTAATACAATCCGCCTTTCTTCGTCTGCTGGGCGCGGGCAACGCATTCAAACAAGGAATACAAAGGCGAACGCGTCAGAGGATATCCAAGGGAAACATTAAAATCCTCGATCAAACTCGAAACTTCCGATACAAGCGGAATAAGGCTGTTCGCGTCAGGCAGTACGATAACACTCTCTTTGGGCTCCGCGATATCTTTGACGATATCGCGCACCAGGCACACCTGCGAATGAAGATCGAAACCTGCCCGGATAGATAGTTTATACGACGGCGCGCGCTCGGGTGAAGCGTCGATCTGCCAGCCGGTGCGCTGCGCGAGCTGATCCAGGACCGGCCATTCCCTGCCGCCCTGGAATATCAGCACCGCCTTATCCGATTTTACCGCATTCTGTATCAGCCGCTCCTCGGATTTATGTAAATAAAAGAAGTTGCAAAAGAATACTTTGTCGAAATCGCCCAGGTCGGGAGCATCGATCCTGCTGGCGAGAAGATACGACAGGCCGCGCGACAAGGCATTCTTTTTGGTGAGTTCCCTGTGATATTCCTCCCGCAATAAAAGTATGTGCGCCAGAAGCTGGTTGATATCCACAGGCACATCATAACCTATCTGAGCGTTCAATTGTATGTCCTTAATGGATTCCGCTCCGATATCCTCAAGATCCAGATGATCGATGAACTTCAGGATCTCCCGCGCCCACGGCAAAAACTGCGCGAACCCTTCCCTGCGCTTCAATATACCGGGCGTATGGAGCTTGACCAAACGGTACATAAGAAAACACGCTTCAAGGTCATTGAGGCGTAAATACGCGCCCGAGCGCTGAAGCGTATAGTCGACATACTCGTCAATAGAGAAAACCGCGGGAGGGAAATATCCTTTTGACATCCGGGAGGAAAGCTCTTTTTTCAGAAAAAGGCCGGGCCGCTTCCCTCCGAATACAAAAGCGAGCTTGCTGATATCCCCGTCTTTCGTCAAATACTCCTTAACAAGAAGATCAGCGAGCTTCTGTATTAAATTATCCGACAATTGATACGTGATCACGCGCCGCATTTTACCTCTTCCACGATAATATCATCACAATACACTAAAAAAGCTTTTATGGACCTCTCGGGATAAATTGAACGCAGGATCCGGGCATATTCCCGTATCTGCGCGGCGTATTGATCCTCGCCGGTTTTGCCGCTCTTATAGTCGATAACAATAACCTCGTTGTCTCTAACGATCAACCTGTCGGCGCGCCGGGTATTGCCGGAGGGATCTACCATTTCCCGCTCCGCATACACATCGCCGCCCGGAACGGCAAAAAGATCACGCGCTTTCGGATGGGCGACGAGTCGGCGCAAGGTTTTCTCAACAGATCCCCAATCCGTAAAATATTGATAATCCAGTTTTGCGCGGTCCAGCGCGGCCGTGACCGCGGTCTGGGGATCCTTTCCCGCGAGGTTGCCTATGCGGGCAAGAACACCGTGAAGCGCGTTACCATGCGCGATCCGTTCGTAATCTTTAACCGACGAAATACCCTCAAACTCATCTTTTAAGAAACCTATCCAATCGCGGTACTTTGATGCGCCCAAAAGGACAGTCTCCGTCTCCTTTTTTTCGGCTTTGGGCTTATAGGACGCGGTAGAGCCGCGCGTTCGCATGTCTTCGGGTATCAAAAGCGAAGCGATATTAAACTCTTTCCCGATTTTCTCCGATACAAAAATATAGAGCTCGTGCTGCGCCCGCGTGCTGGCGACATACAAATTATTCAACTCATCAATAAGCGCTTTCTTGTACTCCAGGCGGTAACGCTGCTCCAGATCCGGGGAATATTTCGTGCGTTCCTTATTCAACGACGTCAGCCCCAGATTTTCGTCGCGCGCGTCTATAACAAAAGACGCGTTAGTATTCTGGCCGCCGCCTATGCGGATATTAACTTCAAAAAAAGGGATTATGACCGCGGGAAACTCCAACCCCTTGGACTTATGAATGGTGAGGACGCGGATAGAGTCGCTTGACGCGACGTGAACAAAAAGATTCTCGGGCAATTCATTATTGAAATATTCCAGGAACCTCGCTATGTTCTGATAATCATCTTCCCTCTCCTTGACAACCTCGAGGAATTTCATAACAAATCCCTGCGCCTGGGGAAAACGGTCCAGCACGCCGAATTTACGCAGGATCGAGATCACCAACTCATAAAGCGGCACGAATCCGACCGTCTTGAAGAATTCCTCAACCAAACCCTCCCAGGCCTGAGGGAACTCATTCTTGAACGAGCGATATAAATACGGCTTTGACTTATGCCGGTACCTGGCCCCCGCTTCGAACAGGAAGCCCCGGATCTTTTCATTTGAAATGCCGCTTGCCTTCGTAAATATCTCCCCCATGACAAAGGTGGCAAACGCCAGGTCATCTATGGGAGAATTCAAAAAAGTCAGAAAAGCCGCGAGTTCTTTCACGATTGAGTTCTCGCGAATGTTCAAAGTCTTTTCAGATTCGCAGGGCAGTTTCCTCTCGAGCAGCCAGGAGGTGACGCGTTCCACATCATTGTTGCTGCGGCACAAAATAGCAATATCCTTGGGCCTGAACCGCCCGGTCAATCTTTCGATGCGCGCGTACACCTCTTCCTTAATGAGGCTGTTCGCGTCATCGCTATCAGCCCTGTCTATGGAATTAACCTCCACATATCCCCGCGAATACTTCTCTTTAAATGTCTGGCGGGAATTTGAGAATATACCGCGGATATCCGCGGTATCCTCCTCGCTTAGATCGATAAAACTTTTCTTGCTCTCTTTGACCTGGCCGAGCACGCGGTTTATATTATCGGACGAAAATATGGTATTATTAAATTCCACCACCTCTTTCTGCGACCTGAAATTTCGCGTCAGCGGGGTAGAATTCACGTTAAACGCGGACAACTGCCTCTTTAAATAATCCATCAAAGCGACTTCACCGCCGCGCCAGCGGAAAATCGCCTGTTTCTTGTCGCCCACATAGAATAACGACCCGCCGGTCGCCAGCGCTTCCTCAACCATGGGAAACAAGTTCTTCCACTGCAAGATACTGGTATCCTGGAATTCATCGATAAGAAAATGCCTGAACTGCGTGGCGAGCCGGTAATAAAGCTCGGGGACGCTTATGGAGCCGAACGTGAACAGATCCTGGGCCTTGGCGTTCAGTTCCGCCAGGAACATAATGTCATCTTCACGGCACACTATCTTAAAATTCTCTTCAACGCCCTGAAATATGTCGATATACGGATTAAAGCGCGAGAACGCTTCCCATTCATAAAGCTGACCGATATCCGATTTCACCTGCCGCCAAAGGTTTGCCGTCCCGCCCGGGATTTGAGCGTTCTTCTTAGCCGGGAATTCCTCTTTAGAGAAAGGGTTAAAAAAATCATCTATAGAATTCAGAGGTACCGCGTCATTAAAATCATTTTCGAATTTACGCCAGTACGTGCCGTTGGCTCCCTCGGGGAAATCCCCCCGGATCTTCAGCATACGCTCCAGGATCCTCCGGCGCTTATCGCGGATGGCTTTCAGATCCTTTCCGGATCTCTTGAACTCAAGGCCGTAGCTGTTGCGCGCGTTAAGCAGCAATCCCATGATCTCTATGATATCGTTCTTCGGGAACCATGACCGTTTCTGTTCCAGATAGAGATAATTCTGCAGGAACTGATGAAACCGCTCTTTTACTTTCGGATCCTCGTTCGCGTTCTCGATCATTTCATCAAAACTAAAAACAAGATACTCGCGAAAATCGTTCTTAATGCGAAAATCGCTCGACAGATCCAGCTTAAAGGCGCAGCCGGACAGGATCGCGTTGATAAAGCTATCGATCGTCTGCACCTGGAAATAATTATACCGCCGGATGATCTCATCCATCACCAGGTGCGCCTTTTTGCGCGCGAGCGCCTCATCGCACTTCAATTTCGACAACAGGTTAGCTTTGTCCTTGTCATCTTCGAACTGATCCAGCGCGAGCTGCTTTAAAAACAAAAGTATCCTGGCCTTCATTTCAAGGCACGCTTTATTGGTAAAAGTTATGGCGAGAATGTGCTTCAGGCAGATGTTGCGGTCCTGCAGAGACGGGTCGAACAGCAAACGCAGGTACCTGGTAGCAAGCTCATAGGTCTTGCCGGAACCCGCTGACGCCTCAACCACGCACACTTCGGGGAACTGAGGCGGTCTATTCGTTTTTTGAGTATCGATCCTATCCACTGGTGTTTTTGTCTTCAATCACATCGATCTGTTCGGAAGGAAGTTCCTGGATCTTGCTTAATTTCTTCTCTATATTGCGGCCCTTTGACGCGGCTTCCTCGATAATATTACCCGCTTCCTGGATCTTCTTCTGCGTGCGGTCTATGATCTCTCCGAACTTAGAGAATTCGGTCTTGACGGCCGATAGCATTTTCCAGACCTCGCTGGTGCGTTTCTC
>Ga0172381_10005103_pt1 | contig 13404 bp, 12 predicted proteins | sample Leawel6488metaG_FD_119754 | JGI IMG/M metagenome (GOLD analysis project Ga0172381, IMG submission 119754) | Leachate microbial communities from a municipal landfill in Southern Ontario, Canada - Leachate well 64-88 metaG | ecosystem: Engineered > Solid waste > Landfill > Unclassified | place... | reverse complement strand
CTTGTTTAACAATGCCAGCCCAATTTGCGCCAGTTTCTTCAAAAATTGAGGTTGGCGCTTCAGGGCTATAAACTAATTGAGGCTTTTCAGATATTAGAACCCCCTGAGCATGAACCGCCGCCGTAGTACCAAATGCCCCACGCTGACTGATTGTCCACGTATTGCCACTAAAAGACGAGTAAGCCATTGTTTCACTGCCTATCACAATCCAACCACTTGCCGGACGAGTGATCGTTTTGTTTGATCCTGTGTATGGATCATGATACGTTTGAGTCGCTGTAATCTCTTTTTGAGTTTCAATTGTCATATCATCCGCGTCTACCTCCGACTGTAAAGTATATCCATTAAGGCTGGATAAGATTCGAGTTGCTTCGGTTCCATTGACCCCATCAAGATGGCACCACATAGATTCCGGCAGTGTATACGTACTCCCTGAACCCCAATAATGCCTTGGGATAATAAATATTGGATAACGGTCTGGGTCACTTTTTGCCAGTTCCATAGTGTCATACTGTATTTTTTCAGCAGGATATGTATGATTGGTTAAAAAATTTGCATTACCCAAGCTTAATTGAGTAGCATATCCCCAATCTTCGGTTAATTCTTTTTGGGTATTATAGTCTATACCGCCACCAAGCCAATAGGATAATCTGGGTAAAGTATTGCCCGGCTTGAAGTTGGGCTTAGGTGAGGTTTGGAGTTGTAAGAAAGAATTACTGGGTGGAGTAACCTCATCGGCAGAGTATTTCTTAATACCCAAAGCAACCAAACCTGCCAATAGCAAAAGGGTAATAATTAAGAACAGCCATCTTTTTCTCATTTTGATTTGAAATTTTTTAAACATAAGTTCACTGATAGTTAGAGAATTATGAATTATGAATTATGAATGATTACTGATAACCTATATCTGATATCTGATATCTATCCTCCCCAACTGCTCATCATAATACCGAAGTCAGTTAAGTTAACAATATTGTCTTCATTAAAGTCTGCTAAATTGTTTGTTTCTTGTTTAGCCCAATTAGACATAAGAGAAGAGAAATCGGCTATTCCAATACTGCCATCATTGTTAGCATCAGCCATTTTGTGACGAGTAATACTAAGATTAACCGGGTCAGAGCTTTCCTTGCCCGAAGCCTTGGCGACGATATTGACAACAGAGTTTACCCCTTGCAAAAGAGTAACCTCTTTACTCCAATTAATGCCATTTGTAGTTACTCCTTCACTAGAACCATTAACAAATATTTTGGTAGCAGAATCGTCTTTTGTTCCAGTGATCGTGATTTTGTCCTTATAGGTGATAGAGGGAATAGAAACAGCTGCCGGTGTAGGCGTCTTGACATCAGACGGAGCCCCCCAACGGCCGGCAGCTTTAATAAGATTTGCTGTAGCCTCTAAATTCGTAAAATCGCCCTGTGAACCATTTTCACCAGCATTCCAACTTGTATACATAAAACCATCAACCCCGCTGATGCCGCCATTCGCCGCCTCTAAGCGGTCTAATGTAGATAAGAAATTGCTGGTGGCGCCAAGACCACTCATTGATAAAATCTGAGGATTGCCTTGGTTGGCAAAAAACTTCATCCCGCTTTCCATTCTTGTTTTGTTGGTTCGGCTATCAATTACCTGTTCACTACCCCAGTTAACAACTATCACATCAGATGGCAATCCCTCCCACGAACCTTCCACTGTCCCATTGACCGAATAATAATTGTCCACCGCATTAGCATACGGATTAAACATATCGTCCCAGACATAAATATCAGCATCAGGACGGATTTCACGGATAGTGTTGTATGTCCTTTGAAAAGTATAGGCCATATATTCGCCTCCGGTCATCATTTCGCCACCGTGCAAAGCCTTGCACGCCGGATCCCAGTTGGCAGTGCGCCATTCATCATAATCCGACATGTAACCTTTAGGATTGCCAAAATAGCTTTGCAGACGCAGACCGTCGACTTTCAGATAATCAAAATAGGCGTCGTAACAAGCACTGGCCTGAGGGTCCCGGCCAATGGCCTTTTGATACCAATCAATGCGAATATTGTCGTCAGCATGAATTTGTGAACTCGGCGGAACAGTAATAGTACTACCATTTAAATAATAATCTTGATTTTGAGTATAAGTAGTCAGACTGTCTTCAGATTTGACCACCGGGTTTAGAGAGGCACGGTTAACAAGGTTGCCAGCCATTCCATTTTCGGTTAATGCCAAATCGTCGATCCAAAAACTGCCGGTTGCCGTGCTATTCCATAGTCCCAAATATAATGCCAACTGGGTTTTACTTTGAGTGGTAAAGACAATTGAATATTGCTTCCATGCTTGAGTCGAAGCAATACCCTGGGCGTCAAACGGACTAGTGTAGCTCATAAACAACACGTCGTCGCCCGGTTTGCCATAAGGTTGAAAACTTAGCCGTTCCGGATTGGTTAAACTGTCCGTTTTAATCCAAACCGAAAAAGTATAAGAAGTGTTTGGTTTGACGGTTAAATTCTCTAAATTCATCAGTCTAGTAGATTTATTAGCCGAATTTCCCGGATTGTCGATGCGCAGCGAGCTGGAGCCACTGTAAACGTTGGCCAGCACGCTCTCACGGAAGGCAACCGTGCCGGCGCCGTCGGTCGCAAAATTAGCCGGTGTGTTTCCACTCCAATTTTCCAAATCGCCGTTCAAAATTGTCACCCCGTTGTCACCGTTGAACGTAGTTGTGTGATTACCACTGCCATCTACTGCTTCATTTACAAGGTAACGGGTACCCTGAACCGGCAAAGCTTCCTGGATCGTCGTTTTGTCGGACGCGTCGTAATAAGGATCATGCGAACTAAAATGCGCTGGGATAACCGCCATGTCTAAAGCCTGACCCTTAGCTACCACTCGAGCTGCGTTGGCAAGATAAGCCGCACCCGCTTCTCCGTTGTATTGACCAGCGCTGGGAGCCAAAACTATACCATTGTAACCAATAGCAACTCCTCTTTCCATTAAAGTCAAAAGCCTATCAGTGTCAGAATTATTCCTTAAATCTGCCGCATATCTAATATATCTTTTTGTAAAATAATTCTTGGTTCCGGGATTTTCATCTGCGCCGTAATGTCTCCAAATCAAACCCAAAGGTATTAAAATTAAGATTAAAAGAAACAAAATAAATATTAATCTAAATTTAGGCTTCGCAAATAAATGGAAAATTTTAGTTCGTTTTTTCATTTTTTAGGTCAACCCCAATCCGATAATTTATCATATTGTACATAGTATAACTGATTAGTACAAAAGATAGTGCTGTTAGTCATTGCGAACGATGTGATTTGGGAGTGTGGCAATCTCCTGGAAAGATTGCTTCGTCGCGTCTCCTCGCAATGACCGCTTTTATGCACTGATTCTAAAATACGCCCTTGATCGCTCCAAATATTCTTTGAAAACTCTCGAAGATTATATCGATTGGGCTTTTTTCTTTATAGATTGTATTTTTATTTATTATATCAAAAAATTGCGCATTAGCGCAAAAGGATTATTCGAAAATATATAGTACAGTATTGTTTATTTTGACACAAAAAATTTTAAAGATCTGTCAAATCTCCCAAGCTTTTTCCGGTTGAAACAGACACCTCAATCGGCACACAAAGCAAGACCGTTTTTTCCATTATCTCTTTGACTAAATTGGCAATTTTATTGACCTCTTTTTTGGGAACTTCCAAGACAATTTCATCATGAATTGTCAACAGCATTTTAGTAGTAGATAGTTGGTAGTTTTTAGTTTTTAGTTTATTGTTCAGCTCGATCATTGCCAATTTCAGTATCTCCGCTGCCGTGCCCTGGACCGGCGCATTGATGGCCATTCTCCGCTCCGACTCCGCCACGTTGCGAAAGGGAGAATTAAGATTGGTAAAATATCTTTTAAATCCAAAAAGTGTTTCCACGTAACCATTCTTTTTCGCGTACAGAGCGGTGTCCTCACAATATTTTTTGATGCCAGTATGAGTCTCAAAATATTTATTAATATATTTGGCAGCATCTTCCTGGCTAATACTGAGCGCTTGAGACAGACCGTAAGGACTCATTCCATATAGAACACCAAAATTCACCGTTTTGGCAATTCGTCTTTGGTTTTTTGTAACTTTATCTAGTTCTGTATTGAATATTTCCGCAGCTGTTTTTGTGTGAATATCAATTCCGTTACTAAATGCCTCTATCATCGTAGTATCACCAGCTAAACAAGCCACCACACGCAGTTCAATTTGGGAATAGTCAGCCGAAATTAAGACATTGCCCGGCCCCGCAATAAAAGCTTTGCGAATTTCCTCTCCCCATTCGCCTTTTATCGGGATATTTTGCAAATTCGGGTTATTGGAATTAATTCTGCCTGTCGTCGTGTCCTGTCCGTAAGTTGTGTGAAGTCGGGACTGCTTATCCACCATTTTAGGGAGAGGCAAAAGATAGGTCGAAAGAAGCTTTGACAACTCCCGATATTCCAAAATTGGTTTTATAATTTTATGCTCTTTTTCTATTTTTTTAAGCTCAGAGGCAGCAGTCGAGAAGCCGGTTTTGGTTTTTTTAAGCTCTGACGTCGGCAATTTTAATTTGGTAAATAGCACTTCGGCCATCTGCACAGGGGAGCCGATATTAAAATCACTTTTAGCTATTTTATGAATTTCCTTCTCTAATTTGGCGATTCTTATTTCGGTCTTTTGGGCTAAATCATTTAGAAGAGAAACATTCAATAAAATTCCCTCCTTTTCCATCGCACGCAAAACAGGTCCGACTTTTTTGTCGATTTCTTCCGCTGTTATTTTGGGCAACTTAATGCCTTTATCTTTAATATGCGACCACACAACAAAACTCCGTTTTGTTAATTTTAAATTTTAAATTTTCAATTTAAAGTGAATTTAAAAAATAAAAATTTGAAATGTTTAAAAGGCAAGAGTTCCCCTTCCGAGCATTGGGACATTTCTCCTTAATCATTTATTTTAAATTGAAAATTTTAAATTGAAAATTCTCATAGCAGCTTTAGCTGTTGATCTTTCTTGGCTGTTGCAGTTTTAACTTCAAGCAATTTCTCCACTCCGAATCTTTTGAGCAATGACTTGAATCCCATTTCTTGAAAAAAATCTGCCAGTTTTTCTCGATTATACTCTCCCCATTTACTTTTTTCCAGGTCAAAATCAATCGGCACCTCTTTGTGAATGGTGGCCAGCCGCTGGGAAAGAAAAGCCTGCTCTTTATTATCGATCAATAATCGCAATATTCTCGGTTTAATGTTCAATGATTTAGCAAGCTCATTTATTTTGGCTTCAGTAATGTTAGTCTTGTCATCCCGAGTGATATCGTCTAAAGACGAAGAATCGAGGGATCTTGTGGCAGTCTTCCCTTCGGAAGATTCCTCCGCTCCCTCCTCCGCCAAAGATACAGCGGTCAGGTCGGTCGGAATGACAGCAGGAATGGGAATTCCTAATTCTATCTCATGATAGAGATTGTCCAGCGTGTCAAATTTTTGGAGAAGATCGGTGGCAGTTTTAATACCTATATGTGGTACTCCCGGAATGTTGTCTGAGGGATCACCAGCCAACGCCTTCAAATCTATAAAGTCTGCCGGATCGAGGTTGTACTCCTTTTTAATATACTCGCCATCAACAACAACCATGTCCGAGAGTCCCCGCCGTAAACTATAGACAAAAACATTGCCGTTTATTAATTGAAATAGATCTTTGTCCCCCGTCACAATATATGACTGTAAACTGTTATCTGTATTCTGTATTCTACTTGTGATCGTTCCGATCACATCGTCCGCCTCATAACCCTCTAACTCGTAAGACGGAATATTAAGAACTTCTAACAGTTCTTTTACTCTAGGTATTTGATCATATAGTTCCTGATCGGCTTTGACCCTATTTGCCTTGTACTCCGCATAATGTTCCGTTCTAAAAGTCTTTTTTGAAACGTCAAAAGAAGCAGCAATGTAATCTGGTTTCAGATCCTCCAATACCTTAATCAAAGTTGTAGTAAAGCCATAAACCGCATTGGTCAATTCGCCTTTGCTGTTTTTCATATTTGGCGGAAGCGCATGGTAAGCGCGGTGGATAATGGCATTTGAGTCAATTAAGACAAGTTTCTTCATAACCCAATCATACTAAAGAACAAAAGCATTTGAAAGTGCCGTCCCCTGTCATTTCGACTCTCCCCTTGGCAAGGCGGAGAAATGTTCAAAACATGATATTAATAAAAAATGCCTCGGCATCTCTGCCAAGGCAATACGGTTTCATTTATCAGTTATTCTGCTTTTTTCCCTGCAACCGGTTTGTCACAGTAATCGTCCAACATTCCCTCGCAATCCGGTCTGGTATCCTGAACTATTAGGATAGCTGGCTTCGGATCGCCGTCACAGAATCCAATCAGATCGCTAACAAGCTTCTTGCACCTGCCAATACTACCCTCGTCGCTTAAGTCACAACCGACAAGTGCCTCTGCAAGCGCTTGCTTTGCCTCTTCAATCTTGCCTGCGTTGGCAATAATGGCATTATTTGCCTCGTTCAGTTTTTGGTCTCTCCGGTCACGGCCATTTTCAAACGCCTCAATAAGCCATTCTCCCTCAGGGGGACAATTTTTCTTCATGTTCAGGAAGATTTTGTAGGCTTCAAGTCCCAAAATCTTCTCCCCCGCTATGTCCATAAGCCGAGTTGCAGAGCCTGGACTATTTTCATAAATCTCCCAGACCATCGAAACAATAACATTCATGGAATCTTCTGCTAGACGCCCTTCATGAGGCGATTCATGAAGACATTCACACATGCGCTTGGACAGATGAAGAAGCGCAGGATAAATTTCTGCTTTATGGCCTTGGAACGGTCCGCCTGAGACATTAATTAACCATATGATGTCTTTTGCCATCCAAAATGCGCCCCTATCTGGTAGCCCAGTCTGTTTACTATGGAAGTAGCTTTTGAGCATTCCGTCAATCAATACGGCAGTACCCTCTTCGCCCAAATACGACTCAGACTCACACTCAGAAATTATTAGCCCCAAGAGCTTTGAGATCTTACTATTGCTCTCTTCGATGGCAAAAACAAAACCTTTCGTTAAGCCATCGGCATAACTTCTACCATCAGTTGCCATTTGCTTTTCCCCCGTTTCGCATTTTTTCTTTCTCTACGCAATCGCAAAGAACAATAAATGTATAACACAAAATAGAAAATAAAGCTAGATTGGGGGGCTAAGTCTTCACCTTCCCACTTGTCATCCCGACCAACGTGGAGGGATCTTTTGATAGTAGATCATTCTATATATAAGATTTCCCTGCCTGCCGGCAGGCAGGTCCGCCCTTGGACAAGGCCAAGGAGTCGAAATGACACAACAAGTAAGCACTTATTGCGAGCAAAAAAATGGCCGCCCTATTTAGAGATGGACGACCGGTTTTGTTTGTGAAAAAAATATCTCACAAGTGCGGTTATTCTTGTCTTACAACATACTGGCAACCGTGCACGGTTTTACGGCTAGTTGTACCGTGACAGTAGAGAAATAAAGTGCGATCGGGAAGAGAAATCGAAACGGGCTTAATGCCTGGCCTGGGTAGTACTTTCAGCTTTTCAATTGCATTGAAGACCAGACAAAGCTCGTCGTCTGTTTTTATTAAACTCCCGGGAATGGACAATCCCATTCCCTTTTGCCATGGCCTAAAGACCCAATAACCGCCCCATTTACCCGCCGTCTCGTTGTCTTGGTAAAAGAGAAAGTAATTATTACTAATTGTAACTGTTCTTTCGGCCTTTGGCTTTTCGTGCCAACTGACATAACCGTTTTTCAAATAGACACCCCCAAGAATTCATTCAGTGATTGAACGTTAATATTATTACAACAACAATGCGCCTTTTACAACCCCAAAGCCCACCTCGTAGGTGGGCTTTGGAAGGTTAATCTAAAGAGTGAGAGCTTAATTACTTTTCGTATTTTTCAACAAACTTTTTGATATTTTCAATATTTTCTAGAACCAATTTGGCTTTTTTGACACCGAATTGAAAAGGATATTTATCCTCTTCGTCATTTTTAATCACTATCATAGGGTTACCCTTAAATTCCGACTCCGAAACAATAGACATAACGTCCTCCTCTAACTTATTTTTTATATCTTTAATAATATTCCTCAAACAATTTTTTGGCAATGATTAGAGCAAGGTTGGGGTTTATTTTCTTATAATTTCGGGGTATACTCGACCCATGAATACAAATGAATTTAAAATAGTTTTTGTTTGCACGGACAATGTAGGACGCAGCGTGATTGGTGAATACGTGCTAAGAGACTATCTTAGTAAAAATAATATAGAAAATATCGATGTATCGTCAGCTGGGACAAATGCTTCTAGTGATACCACCGGTTTTTCTATGGCTCAATTTGGCAGAATGAAAGAATTAGGTATTGACGCTTCGGGCCACAAAAGAATTCAATTAACAAAAGAAATAGCCAAGAAAGCAAATCTTCTGGTTATTTTTGATGATTCACACAAGAAATGGATTAAAGATACGTTAGGGCTCAATTCAATCTTATTCAACGAAATATATAAAAATAAACAATCTTCAATTCGCTGCAAAGATTTCGCAACCAATCTACCGATGGATGATAAAATGATAGAGGTTACCGATTACATTTACGAAGCTATACCTACTTTTTTTAAAAAAATTCAGAAGGAATATTTATGAGTCTGAAAATTGGAATTGTCGGACTTCCCAATGTCGGCAAATCTACATTATTTAATGCCATGGTAAAGGGCAGCAAAGCAGAGGCGGCCAATTACCCTTTTTGCACCATTTTACCCAATGTTGGTATTGTCGAAGTTCCAGATGAACGCTTGGCACCGTTGGCTGAAGTTTCCAAATCCCGGAAAGTTGTTCCGGCTGTTATTGAATTTGTCGATATCGCCGGTCTTGTTCGCGGAGCGTCAAAAGGCGAGGGTTTGGGCAACAAGTTTTTGGCTCACATACGGGAATGCGACGCTATTGCCATGGTCGTACGTTTTTTTGAAGACAAAAACATTGCTCACGTAGAAGGCAAAATTGATCCTAAGAGTGATATTTCTACTATTGAAACAGAATTGCAATTGGCTGACATTGAAACAGTCGAAAAAAGGCTTTTTACAGCCGAAAAAGAGATGAAAACCGGCAGTAAAGATTCAAAAATCGCTCACTCCGCGCTTCAAAAAATTAAAGTTCTCCTTTACGACGGAAAAAATGCCAGGGAAGCAGATCTAAATAATGAAGAGGAGTTAATTGTAAAAAATATGCAGCTTTTAACCAGTAAACCTGTTCTTTATATTGCCAATGTTGGGGAGGACCAGCTGACGGAAATCGGTCATTCTGAGCAAAGTGAAGAATCTATCCAAGAGATCCTTCGACTCCCTTCGGTCGCTCAGGATGACACCAAGGGCGTCGATTTCATACCCATTTCGGCAAAAATTGAGAGTGAATTAAATGAATTAGACGAAAATGAAAAGGCTGAATACCTCGAGACTCTAGGTATTAAGGATTCTGGTCTAAACAGACTGATTACGATGTCATACAAAACTCTCGGGCTCCTCACCTACTTCACTTCAGGAGAACAAGAAACCAGAGCTTGGACAATCCGTAAAGGCTGGAAAGCACCCCAGGCCGCCGGTGTTATTCATACTGATTTTGAACATGGCTTTATAGCCGCTGATGTTGTCCCCTGGCAAGATCTCTTTGCCCAGGGAGGCTGGACCGAGGCCCGCGCCAAAGGGCTAGTCCGGATGGAAGGAAAAGAATATGTCATGCAAGATGGAGATGTCTGTTTGTTTAAATTTAATGTAAAAAAATAGCGCCCCGGCATTAACCGAAGCGCCAGAGCGCAGCCACTATTTCTATTGCGAAACATTATTTCCGCCAGGCAGGTGACGAAGTAAGGCAAGATCTGAACTCATTGTTGTACAAAGCGCCTGAACCTGCTCGTAAAGCTCTAAACGCCGCTTGGCGACACCTTCAAGATCTTTCTGCAAGTCTGCCATCATTTGAATTGGCGAGATACCGATTTTTACAATGTCCGATGCTTTTGGATTACTCCACCGCACTATAGACTTGGCATATTCATATTCGCCAACCTCGTCCATCCAACCAGGCTTAAATCCTATCTCGACAATAGTCCAATCAGCCTCGGAAGCCCATCGGGAAAGACCCCATAGGTAATGCACTCCGCCAAAGAAAACACGTCTCTCATCTTGAGCAATTGATACCCTCAAGAAGTCATTTTTATCTTTAACCGTTTTGTTGGCTAAGTGGAAAAAACCCTGAAGACCAAGAAGCTGCTTCTGATCCTTGTCGAGACAGCTTTCATCTGTTCGAATTGTATGACAGGTGACGCTTCTTTCCCCAAACCTCTTTCTGCCACGCAAACAAGCAACGTCTCCTAAAGCAGAAAGGGTCAAAGAGGAAAAATATTCCCCCAAGTCAACTCTTAAGGCATTTAATATCTGGTACCAAGTCTGGTCCGAGATATTTTTGTTTTGCCTGAACATCTCACCAATTTCGTTTGTTAAATTAGCTCCTATTTTCATTTTAGGCGAACCCCCATGTAAGATTTATTCTCTTGTTAGGCGAACCCATACAAGCAAGCACACACTACTAAATCAAGGCTTATATGTCAATGAAACCCGAATCCGAAAACTCCCGAGGTGTCATTCTGAGCGTGAGCGAAGAATCTAGCGAAGCGAATATTAATATATGTCGAGCTCAAGTCACAAGCTCTAGATCCTTCATTTCATTCAGGATGACATCAAAGGAGGTTTTCGGGTTCGGGTAATAAATCCTTGCTCATTTTTTGATTTTGTGTTACTCTATCTCTGCCCAAAGAGGGCGCACACTACAAAAAGGAGGAAAACTAATGAGCAGGATTTGCGCATATCCAGACTGCAAAAAAGGTATAAGCCAACTGCCAGAAAGTCACATTCTATGTACTAAGCATCAAATCGAATTTAAGATCTTTGTCCAAGACGTTGAGAATTGGAATAATGGAAACGGTCAAGAACACGAAAACGATCAGTCCGACAAAACGACATTAAAAGAAAAGGACAGGCTAGAACAAGCTGATTATTTTTTCCTTTTTCGGCATAAGGACGGATGCAGTGCTCAAAGTCTGGACCGATATCTCACAAAAGAGATCGGATCAACAAGTGCCAAGTCTGCTCTTAGGCGGGGATACCTCCAGGGCACTAGGAACAGATTGTCTTGGGAAATACCATTTGATGAAGAATTGAGGGCAATCTCTCTCGCCAGGAACTGGGTTTCTATAAGACAAGTCGGTAAAGCGAATAAGATTAATGCCTACAATTTCTTTGGCTTTGTTAAGGATAACCGTGAAACGAGAATTAACCTTTCGGGAGCTCTTTCAATAAGAAAGTCAGAGGTAGCCGACTCTGTCAACGCATATAAGATTAAGGTTTTTGGATCACGACGTGGCGCTCGATCGTTTGCGCGCTTTGCAAAGCACGACGAAACTTCACCAGGGGCTTTTGGAGAGATGTTCTCCACAAGCGATGTAACTGTTCGAAATTGGATAAAAAGAGGCCACGTGAAGGCAGTAAGAAGAAAAAGTAGTTTGTTTATTAAAAAAAGAGAAATTAAAGCTTTTGCCACAAAGGCAATAAACGGAGAAATCCCAACCACAAAAATAGTTATGCGACGCTGCCATGAGGTTCTGGCCAGTTAGCCCGTCACCACTTAGGTGCCGGGCTTTTTTTTTCTTTTTATTGACGAAACTTAGTAAATTTGGTAATATCACTCTGTAACAAAATTAATTAACTTTTTCCCACATCATTAGATATGGGAAACCGAAGCTCGATCTAAAAGAGCGCCCTTCGACTCGTCCCTGTTTATTGGGACTCGCTCAGGGTACCTTCGGTGCCAGAAAGGAAAAACATGAGACAGTACGAGCTTACGTACCTTATTTCTGATAATGTACCAGAAGCTGATTTGAACAAAGTAACCGGCAAAGTTGGCGGTTATGTTAAAGATTGTGGCGGAGAACTTTTAAAAGAAGAGATTTGGGGCAGACGAAAACTGGCCTACCCTATTGGAAAACTAGAATTTGCCACTTATGTGACACTCAATTTTAATTTGCCAAGCGAAAAAGCTAAGGAATTCGAGCACAATATTGTCATGACTGGCAAAATTGTCCGGCACCTTATTATTGTGAAAGATTTTGGGACAGAAGAACTTACTTTGACTTCCGAAGATATTGCTGAAACAGAGGAAATTAAAGAGGTTATTGGAGGCGAAAAATCATTCGAGGTAGTCGAAGGCGAAACTGAAGAAAGCAAAGATCTTATGTCTGTTCGAAGCGAAAAAGATGCCGCATCCACCGAAGGTGGAGCAGGCACCCCTGCTTCCGAAGGAATGCGGGGAGAAGAGGAAATCGAAAAGAAAGCTCCCGTCATCATTGAAGAAGATGCTAAAAATTCAACTAAAATAGTTGAAAAAGAAGCCAAGAAAAAACCAGCAGAAAAAAATATCGAAATTGAGACCGAAAAGCCTAAAAAGGCTGCCCCTGTTAAAAAGGCCAAAAAAGACGAAAACACCGAAGCAGACCGTCTGTCAAAGCTAGACAAAGAGCTTGATGACATTTTGGGCGAAGAACTATAGACATACGGATTACGAATTTTTACAAATTACGAATTTACGAATATTATGATTTAATCAATTTTGACATTTTGTCATTTGGGAGTTAGGATTTGATTAGAAATTAAAAATTAGAAATTCGAAATTCTTTCGAAGAAAGGCCACAATGTTGAGTTTAAATCGTGCCCAAATATTAGGAAATTTGACCCGTGACCCGGAAATGCGCTTCACGCCAAACGGACAGGCTGTATCTTCGTTTGCTGTTGCTACAAACAGAAAATGGAAAGGCAGAGACGGAGCTCCTGACGGCGAGGACACTCAGTATCATGACATTGTTGTTTGGGGCAAACAAGCCGAAGCAGTAACTCCTATGCTAAAAAAGGGCGGACCGGTCTTTGTAGAAGGAAGATTGCAGACAAGAAACTGGGAAGGCCAGGACGGCGTAAAGAGATATAAAACTGAAATTGTCGCCGACAACGTTATAGTCCTCGGAAGCAGAAGTGGTGCTGGAAGTTATGCGCCAAAGACCGATGAAACATCGGTAGAAGAAATTGCCGGTGGCGGTGATAGCTCTGAGAAAAAAGAAAGTAAAAAACCAGCAAGTGATGAAATAGATATAGAAGAGATACCTTTTTAAGCCGAAGGCTTAAAATCATACGGATGACCAATTTAACCAAATAACTAATTTACGAATAACGATCATAAAAAAATTACAGATGTCAAATCAATGAATCAATTGTCTAATTTAAAAATTTATTCATTTGAAATTAATTTGAAATTAATTTGAAATTTATAATTTGT
>Ga0172381_10005101_pt1 | contig 13407 bp, 12 predicted proteins | sample Leawel6488metaG_FD_119754 | JGI IMG/M metagenome (GOLD analysis project Ga0172381, IMG submission 119754) | Leachate microbial communities from a municipal landfill in Southern Ontario, Canada - Leachate well 64-88 metaG | ecosystem: Engineered > Solid waste > Landfill > Unclassified | place... | reverse complement strand
TCAGGTTACCGGAAACGTGAAATTCGATATTAATCTTAATCCTCCGGCGCAGTCGGATGTTTTGTCTTGCCGAGATAAACTTTATCTGGGGCAGGCGGGTAAATTATGGGTCTGCGGAAGTACACATCCTCAGGAAGAGGAGCTGATATTTTTTGTTTATCGGAAGCTCTTGGCGGAATTTCCCGGCTTAAAACTTTTAATTGCTCCTCGTCATCCTGAGCGCAGTATGGAAGTTTCTAAATTGGCTGCCGATAACGGGTTTGACCCGGTATTTATTTCCGGACGACCGGCAGCATCCCCGAAGAACTCTAGCCGGCCGGTTTTTATTTTAGATACCGTCGGGAAATTAATTGATTATTATTCAGCGGCGGACATCGTTTTTATCGGAGGAAGCTTGGTTAAAAAAGGCGGCCATAATATTCTTGAGCCGGCGAGCTTAAAGAAGCCGGTAATTTTTGGTCCGTATATGTTTAACTTTCGGGATATCGCTGAATTATTTTTGACAAACCAGGCCGCGCTTATGGTAGTTGATAGAGACCAACTGGCAAGTAAGGTTAGGGATCTTTTAAGCGATAGCTCTTTGGTAAAAAGATTAACTAAATCCGCTTATGATCTGATGGTTAATAATCGTGGGGCCACCGATAAAAGTATTCAGATTATTAAACAGGCAATAGTTATCGGTTAAATTTAAGGCAGGGCATTTTAAGAGCGAAAAACCGGCGTTCAATGGTGTTGCGTTGGTGTGCGCTAAGTAGCGCAGCGTGGGTGTTGTCTGAATGAAGTTACACCCCGCGCTGATTGTACCCGGTCCTAATCTGAATTGAGCCGGTATCCGCCTGTGGCGGAGAATTGCGTGGGTGTTATCTAGGTAGACAAGGAATACACCCAACGCTAATCGGTATTGCGTTGGTGTTGTGTTCGTACACAAGGAGATGAATATGGCTGGAGATATTTATTTGACTCAGGAAGGTTATGAAAAGCTGGTCAGTGAGTTGGAATATTTAAAAACGACTAAGCGCCGCGCGCTTGCCAAGGCCATCGGTGAGGCCCGGTCTTATGGGGATATTAGCGAGAACGCGGAGTATGATGCGGCTAAGGATGCCCAGGGGCATAATGAAAAAGAGATCTCTGAGCTGGAGGATAAGCTATCGCGTGTGCGTATATTGGACAAGAATATTTCTAAAGATGAAGTTTTGATCGGGGCCAAGGTGAAATTGGTGGATATGGATACCGAGGAGGAATTGGAATATACTTTGGTTTCGGAGTTAGAGGCGGATTATGATCAGGGTAAGATTTCGGTGAGCTCTCCGGTAGGGTCTGGATTGATCGGGCATAAAAAGAATGAAATTGTAGAGATTAAAATTCCCGCTGGTATTCTCAAGTATAAAATTATGGAGATATCGCGTTAAGTCCGCAGGTGAGTTTTTAAGGAATAGAATATTAATGTTGGATAAAATCGGACATTTGAAAGTAGAGATCTTTAAAATTAGAAACAGGGAGGGGTTTGCCGCGGTTTGTTTTGAGCATTTGACGGAAGGAAAGACTCCTCAGGAAGCTTACGCGCGTATGGTTAAAGCTTTGCGTCGCAGTAGCAATAAAGAGATGAGAGGTTAAGGATGAGCTGTGTGGGTTTGCGAAATATGGATTTAAAATTTATGCGTTTGGCGATCGCCAAAGCGCAAGAAGGCGTAAAAAAAGGACAAACTCCTTTTGGCGCCTGTATTGTGAAGGGTAATCGCGTTATCGCTTTAAGCCATAATCTGGTCTGGAAGAAGTCCGATATTATCTTGCACGCGGAGGTGGTGGCGATTAGTTCTGCCTGCAAGAAACTTAGAACCATAGATTTATCCGGATGCACAATTTATTCGACCTGCGAGCCTTGTCCGATGTGTTTTTCCGCTTGTCATTGGGCCAGGATCGGAAGGATTGTTTTCGGGTGCGCGATAAAACACGCCCGGGAATTCGGTTTTAATGAAATGGCGCTTTCCAATCTAAAGTTAAAAGAATTAATTAAAAGTAAAATTAAGATTACTTCGGGTTTGGTTTTAAAAGAAAACATCGCGCTTTTTGAGTTTTGGCGTAAACAGGCAAAAGCAGGTGTATATTAATTAAGTTTCGACTGGTAAATTAATGGGATGAGGAATGTATAATGTCGAAATTACACATAAGCAGGACTTAGCTTTTGAGGTTAAAACCGCTAGAAGCGAGCTTATCGTTGATGCCCAGGGACAAGGAGTGGGGCCGTTAGAGGCTCTTCTGGCTGGTTTAGGTACTTGTATCGGAGTATATATCTGTAAATATGCTCAAGGTTCCAAGTTGGATTTCAATAATTTCAAGATAAAAGTTTCAGCCAGCCTTACTCACCAGGCTCCATTTTCTTTTAGTTTGATTAGTGTTCAAATTGATTTAAAGGGGTATAATCTGGATGACCGTCGTAAGAGGGCGTTATTGGAATTTATCAAGAATTGCCCGGCGCACAATACCTTGAAGGGTAGCCCGGTGATTGAATTTAAACTTTCGGAGAATTAATCATATGTTGGAAATAAAGATGAGACAAGCGGGAAACTACGTGATTATGGATTTATGCGGGCGGATAGATGTGGATTCGGCTAATCTGGTGGAGGCCGCCGGCCAGTGCATACGCGAGGGGTATCCGGATATTCTTTGCAATCTGGAGGATGTTCAAGCCATAGATTATATGGGGATCTCGGTAGTTGTTATCGCTTATAAAGAAGTGGTTAACCATAGCGGCAGGATGAAATTTGTGAACATCCCGGCGCATCTCAGAGATATCTTTTCGGTTTCCGGTATTGACCGGGTAATTGAAATTTATGCCACTATTGATTCAGCCTTGAACAGTTTTAAAGAAGACCGGGTAATCGAGGATATCAAAAAGATGCATTTGCGCCGCAGGTTTAAACGCCTGCCGATCGAGTTGAAGATAGAGCTAAAATCTAAAAAAGACAACCTTTCGGAATGCCTAAAGGTCGAAATACTTAACTTGAGCGCGGTAGGAGCTTTTATTTTTGGTTGCGGCCAGTTTAAGCTTGGTGATGAGGTGATTTTGAGGATGAAGCTTGCGCCGAATCCGGAGCTTATGGAGCTGGAGGCCCGGGTAGTTTGGGTTCCGGATAAGGCGGTTCAGAGACATGAGTATCCCGGGATCGGAGTGGAGTTTTCCAATCTTTCCGTCCAAAATCAGCAAAGAGTTATTGAGTTTATCGAGCGCAATATTTCTTCTATACTTTCAGACTAATCCCTGGAATTTCAGGATATCTTTTTAGGGCCTGCCCTTGAATAGCCGCTGGATTCAGTTGAGTTTAAATTACATATCTTATTGCTAATCTTTAGGTTTTAGTTTTGAAATCATTTGCCTGTATGTCTGGGGTGTGATAAAATATTCCGTTAAGTAAGTCGATTATAAACTGGAGGATGGGTATGGATTGGAAAGTTTTTATTGCTACGTTCGGAGCGGTATTCTTCGCGGAATTAGCCGATAAAACTCAGCTTGTGGGTATTGGTATGGCCGCTAAAACCGGCAAGCCTTTAACTGTCTGGTTGGGTTCGGTAGGGGCTTATATTATTGTTACCATAATTTCAGTATTCTTGGGGGCGATTATGGCTAGATTCATCCGGCCGGAGATGATCCGTTATATCGGGGCTTCTTTGTTTATCTGTATCGGATTCTTAATGCTGCTTAAGGTCATCTAAAAAAGGATATGTTTTTGACAAAAGAATACCTTTATGATCTGGTAACTGGTAAGATAAAAGGTCCTTGGGCGATTCTATTAAGGGGTTGCTTATTTATTCTTTCTTTGCTCTATGGGGCGGGGGTTACTTTTTTGTCCGGTTTTTATCGAATAAAGCCGACGCGTTTAGGGGCTAAAGTGATTAGCGTGGGTAATATTACCTTGGGAGGCACCGGTAAAACTACTTTAGTTGAGTACTTATCCCTGGAATTAAATGTTTCAGGCAATAAGGTGGCGGTATTGAGCCGCGGTTATAAAAGCGATCCCGGCCGTATCGGCGTTCTGGGTATGGGGGATGAGCCGGCGATGCTTCAGAAAAAGCTTCCTTTGGTAAATGTGATTGTGGATAAAGACCGGATCCGGGCGGCGAAACTCGCGATCCGGAATTACGCTTCCAATATCTTAATTTTGGATGATGGTTTTCAGCAATGGAGGATCTTCAAGGATTTAGAGATTGTGACCATTGACGCCCGGAATCCCTTTGGTAATAATCGCATGCTTCCAGCGGGATTTTTACGCGAACCATTATCGGCTTTAAAACGCGCGGATGTTTTTGTCTTGACTCAGAGTTGTTCCGGTCGGCAATTGGATGCTTTGGAGGAGAGGTTAAGGCAGATTAATTCCCGGGCTTTGATTGTAGAATCAAAGCATGAACCTCTGGGGTTAAGCTGGTTGGATCAGGCCGGTGATCTTTTAGATCTGGAATTCCTTAAAGATAAACCGGTAGCGATATTTTCCGGTATTGGTAATCCCGAAGGGTTCCGGAATTGTGTTTGTAGCTTAGGGGCCAGGGTAGTTAAGTCTTTTGAATTCGCTGACCATCATGATTATACCATTTTAGATATTCAGCATATGATTAAAGAGGTCGGGGAGAGTGGCCTGGAAACGATCATTACCACCCAGAAGGACGCGGTGAAAGTCCGGGAACTGGGGGTTAAAGAAACAGGGATATTGGTTTTAGAGATAGAGCTAAAGATAACTAAGAATGAAACAGAATTTAATCGCCGATTACTTAAGTTGTATTCTTTTTAGAACGGTAAGTTTTTTTACGTCTTTTCTACCGTTAAGCTTCAGTCTTTTTTTGGGTAGGAGGCTGGGGGATCTGATTTATTTATTTGACCGGAAGCACCGGGCAGTCGCTTACGCTAATATCAGAAGGACGGTTGCCGATAGGTTTGATTGCGCCTCCAGTTACCGGATTACGCGTAAGGCCTATCAGGCTTTTGGGCAGAACCTGATCGAGATTTCTTTTATCGGACGCATCAATAAGGATTATTTACAAAAGTATATTCAGATCGATAATTTTGATTATATTCAACAGGCTTTTAACCGGGGTAAAGGAGTAATTTTTCTTATTGTTCATGAAGGTGACTGGGAGCTTTCCAACATTATTTGCGCCAACCTAGGTTTCCCTTTTATTCTGTTTGTGCGTGATCAGGGGTTTCCCAGGTTAAACGCTCTGCTTAATGTCTATCGGCTTAAGCAGGGAGCTAAAATTATCCATAAAGATACCGGGGTCAGGCAGTTAATTGAAGTGCTTAAGCATAATCAGTCAATCGGTATGACTGTGGATCAGGGTGGCAAAAAGGGCCTGGAGGTTGATTTCTTCGGTCGGACAGCTTCGATGTCTACGGGGGCAGTCAAGCTGGCTTTAAAATACGACTGCGCGATTATTCCGGTTTTCTATACCCGGATTAAAGGTCCTTATACGAAAGTAATCCTGGACCAGGTTTTTACGGTTACTCACAGCCCCGATTCCCAGGATGATCTGCGTCAGAATCTTCAGAGGCTCATCAAGGTTTATGAGAAGCATATCCGTCAATATCCTTATGAGTATCTTTGGACCTATAAAATTTATAAATATAGCCAAGAAAGAGAAATCCTGATTCTTTCCGATAATAAAACCGGCCATTTGCGTCAATCTGAGGGTTTGGCTAAATTGATCGGAAAGCAATTAACCCAGCGAGGTATGAAATTTAACCTAACGGTCCAGGATTTGAAGTTTCGCCGGCCGTCTTTGGGATTGGCTTTAAATTGGGTTTCAGGTTTTCTCAGTAAATACCCGGGGCGAGGTCTGGCGATGCGTTATTTGGGCTATGTTTTGTCTGAAGATACCTGGAAAGGGCTGATGAATTCTAAACCGGATATTATTATTTCGGCCGGAAGCTCTACCAGCGCGGTAAATTATCTTTTAGCCAGGGAGAATCAGGCTAAATCCGTGGTTTTAATGCGGCCAGCCAACCTCAGTTTAAATAAATTTAATCTGGTGATTATTCCCCGTCATGACTGGCCAGAGGGCCGCGGTTTGGTTTCCGCTAGACAAAGCCGCTGGCCAGAGGGCCGCCGCAAGCCTAAGCTTTCTCAAAAAAATAATCTGGTTATTACCGAAGGGGCGCTTAATTTAATTGACGCGGATTACTTAAGCCAGAAGGTTGAGCATTTAAAAGAATCCGGGCTCTTGAAGGGTTCTGCGCTTAAGCCTTGTATCGGGATATTAATCGGAGGCAATAGTAAAAAATTTGTTTTGAGTACCGAGATTATCAGGAATCTGATAAAAGAAGTTAAAAAATCCGCCGAGAGTTTAAACGTGGATATCCTGATTTCTACTTCGCGCCGTACTCCTTGCGAAGTGGAAGCGGTACTTAAAAATGAGTTTACCAATTACGCGCCTTGTAAACTTCTAATTATCGCCCGGGAAAATAACCATCCGGATGTGGTCGGAGGAATATTGGGGTTGAGCCGGATCGTGATTAGCTCTCCGGAAAGTATTTCGATGATTTCGGAAGCGGCCTGTTCGCGAAAATATGTCATAGTTTTTAATTCCGGAAATCTCAGCGCTAAACATCAGCGTTTTTTGAAGAACTATCAGGATAAAGGTTATATCTATTTAAAACCGGTTCAAGAATTATCCGGACAAATTAAAGAAATATGGCAAGCTGCCCCTGAAGTGAAATTTCCTCAAGACAGCTTGGAGGTAATGGAAGCCCTGGGTGGAATAATTTAAACAGGTTTATTTTAAGTAAGATAACCTATAAGTAAGGAAGTTGTGTCCAATAAAAGATTATTAAGAAATTAACCGTCTAAGAGGATGATCAATGAATATTCTGCAGGTATTGCCGGAACTTAATGTCGGGGGGGTCGAGACGGGCACCGTGGATCTTTCCAAGTATTTAGTGCGCCTGGGGCATAAATCGGTAGTGGTTTCGGCCGGAGGCTCTCTGGTTAAAGATTTGGAGGCTTTGGGTGCCAAGCATTATACCCTGGCGGTAAATAAAAAGTCGATTATCTCAATGTTTAGATTAGTTCCCCGGTTAGCCGAAATAATCAAGCAGGAAAAAATCGACATTGTGCATGCCCGTTCCAGGGTGCCGGCTTGGATCGCTTATTTTGCCTGCCGTAGGACACAAGCGGTATTTATTACAACTTGCCATGGTTATTATAAAAAGCATCCTTTCAGCTTGGTGATGGGTTGGGCAAAGAGGGTGATTGTATTAAGTAATGTGATTGCCCGGCATATGATCGATGATTTTTCCGTGCCTCATGAGCGGATTAGGCTTGTGCCGCGGAGCGTAGACCTGGAAAAATTTAAATTTCTGGATCCCCAAGCTAAAAGAAAAGAAGATTTTAATGTCGGGATCATCGGCAGGATTACGCCTCTAAAGGGGCATTTGCATTTCATTAAAGCTATGGCGCGTATCTCTAGATCGGTCCCCCGTTTAAAAATCTGGATTGTCGGGGACGCCCCGGCTTCTAAAGAGGCTTATAAAGAAGAACTGCAGATTTTGGTCCGTCGGCTCGGACTTTGGCATTGCACGGAGTTTCTGGGGACACAAAGGGACATTCCTGGGATATTAGAACATCTGGATTTAGTGGTTCTGGCGACAACCACTCATGAGGCTTTCGGCCGGGTAGTGATTGAAGCTCAGGCCGCGGGAGTTCCGGTGGTGGCCACTAGGGTTGGGGGAGTGATTGATATTATTGAGGATGGCAAGAACGGGCTTTTGGTCCCTCCGGCAGACCCTAAGAGTATGGCGGATGCGGTCCTGCGTATCTTTAAGGATACCCAATTTGCCGGTGAACTGGCGAAAAACGCTTATGCCAAGGTTAAAGAAAAATACAATGTGGAATTGATGGTTAAGAATACTTTGGATGTCTATCGGGAGGCGCTGAATAATTTCAAGATTTTGGTGATTAAAATCGGCGCTTTAGGGGATGTGATTCTTTCTACCGCGGCGTTGCGGGCAATCCGGGAAAAGTTTCCCCAGGGAAATTATAAGATTAGTTTTTTAGTCGGTGAGGAATCCAAGGATCTTCTTTTAAGATGCCCATATATTGATGAGTTATTGGTTTGCGATTTAAAAAATAAAGACAAAGGATTCAAAGGGCTTTTAGGAGTGGGCAGGATCTTGAGGAAAAAGAATTTTGATCTGGTGATTGATTTACAGAACAGCCGTTCCAGCCATATCCTTGCTTATTTAAGTGGCTGTATAAATCGTTACGGTTATAACAATAAAAAGTTTTCTTTTCTGCTTAATCATACTATCGATAATCATCGCCCATTGATTGATCCGGTAACTCACCAATTCAGGATTCTTAAGATGCTTGGAATTGATTTGTTGAACAATTCTCTGGAGCTTTGGCCTTCCAGCGAAGACCAAAAAATGGTAGAGGAGATGCTTAACGCCCATTGGTTAAGCCAGGTACAGAAGGTGGTGGGGATTAATATCAGCGCTTCAAAAAGATGGAAAACCAAGCTTTGGCCGATGGAATATTTGATTTGTTTATGCGAGGAACTGGGATTAAAAGATATTCGCGTGATTATTACCGGAACAAGCCAGGATCAGGCGCTGGCCGGTATGTTGATCAATTCTTTAAAGAACACTAAGATTATTAATGCCTGCGGTAAAACCAATATCAATCAACTCGCCGTATTGATTAAGAAATGCCAGGTTTTTATTTCGGCGGATTCTTCGCCTTTGCATATCGCTTCGGCGGTAGGCACTCCGTTTATCGCTTTATTCGGACCGACGGATTCGCGCCGGCATCTGCCTCCTGGTAAAAATTATATCGTGATGAACAAGGAATTGCCTTGTAGCCCTTGTTATAAAACTGATTGCCGTAAAAAGAGTTGTATGGTGCAAATCAGCCCGGCGGAGGTGTTTGAAGCGGTAATGAAACTATTGAAATAAACAGGGAGTGGGGGTGAATCCCGCACTTTCCGGATATTCAACTTTTAAAGTCATATATTTTGATAGGCTAAATAAAAAGAAAGTGCGGGATGAGGGTTTAAAGTCATGGGGTTTGGTAGTATGAATATAAAAGAAGGTGCGGGGTGAATATACTTTTTATCGCCAATCATCTTAATGTCGGGGGGATATCCAGCTACCTTTTGACTTTAACCGGCGGGCTGAAGCAGAAAGGGCATGGTATTTATCTGGCGACCGCAGGCGGAGAGTTAGAGGAAAAATTTACCCGGGCGGGAGTAGTCTTGATTAAAGTTCCCTTAAAAACTAAAAACGAGATTAGCCCTAAGATATTCTTGAGTTTTTGGAAATTAAGAAAGATTATCCGTGAATTTAAGATTGATTTAATTCATTCGCATAGCCGTACGACACAGGTTCTGGGTAGTTTATTAGGGTATTTCTCGGTAAAACCGCATATTTTTACCTGTCATGGTTTTTTTAAGCCTAAGTTACCACGCCGTATCTTCGGTTGTTGGGGCCAAAAGGTAATCGCGATTAGCCAGCAGGTAAAAGAACATCTGGTTTCCGATTTTAAGCTTGATCCGGATAAGATCAGTGTGATTCATAATGGCATTAATACTAAAGAATTCGGCGATAATTCCGCCCGGATTGATACGCGCAAGAAATTGGGCGTAGGGGAAGGTTTTTTATTGGGGATGATCGCGCGTTTATCCGATGTTAAGGGGCACAAATATCTTATTCAGGCAATGCCGGAGATCCTAAAAAGATTCCCGGAGACTAAATTATTAATCGTCGGCCAGGGCAGGCTTGAATCGGTTATAATCAAACAAGTTCAGGACTTAGGGTTAAAAGAAAAAATTGTTTTTATTCCGGAGGCCAAGCAAACCAAAGATATCTTGGCCTCAATCGATGTTTTTGTCATGCCCTCTTTGCAGGAAGGGCTGGGATTGGCTTTGATGGAGGCAATGGCCCAAGGCGTGGCGGTAGTCGGTTCCTCCGTAGGGGGAATTAAATCCTTGATTCAGGATAAAATAAACGGTTTACTGGTTGCTCCGGCTGACCCCGTAGCTTTGTCGCAAGCGATTATTAGGCTTCTCAGTGATTCCAGCCTGCGCCATAGCTTAGGGGAGAAGGCCCGAGAGTTTATTATCGCTAACTTTTCTCAGGAAGAAATGGTGGACAAAACCGAAATTATTTATCGACAGTTTGCGGGGATAGCCGCAATTCAGGGATAATAAATGAATGAAATATTAGAAGCTAAACGTATACTTATTTTTAACGTAAACTGGTTAGGAGATGTTTTATTCTCTACGGCAACCATCAGGAATATCCGCAGGAATTATCCGAATAGCTATATCGCCTGTGTTGTCCCCAGCCGTTGTTATCCGATCTTGAAAGGTAATCCTTATTTAGACGAGGTGATTATTTTTGATGAAAAGGACAGGCACCGGGGAATGCTGGAGAAATTAAATTTCGTCAGCCAGCTTAAAAGAAAAAGTTTCGATACGGTATTCCTGCTGCACCGCTCCTTTAGCCGCGCGCTTATTTGCCGGCTAGCTGGAATCGAGCAAAGGATCGGTCATTACACTAAGAAGCGCGCTTTTCTTCTAACTAAAAAAATAATCCCTCCGGAAAGAGATTCTTTGCATCGTATAGATTATTATCTGGATGTGATCGAAAAAGCGGGTTTGCGGGTTGAAGATCGGTATCTGGATTTTTATTTTACTCCGGAGGATGAGGCGCAGGTTGAGGCTTTTTTAAAAAAGAATTCTCTTGAGCCCGGCGATTTTGTGGTGGCGATTAATCCCGGAGGTAATTGGATGCCTAAGCGTTGGCCCCCGGATTATTGGTCGCGGTTGGCCGACGATCTTATCGAGCAGCTCGGGGCTAAAGTAATCATTACCGGCAGTATCTCGGATTTATTATTAGCCGGTCAAATTAAAGAGGGGATGAAGCATACTCCGTTTGTTGCCTGTGGAGTTTTTAATATAAAGCAACTGGGGGCGTTGGCCAAAAAAACGAAGTTGTTTATTACCGCTGATACCGGGCCTTTGCATATCGCTAATGCCGTGGGGGCTAAGAAAATAATCGCGCTCTTCGGTCCTACCGCGCAGAATATTACCGGTCCATATCCTTCGGTTAATGTCGTTTGCCTGCAAAAAGATGTCGGTTGTCCGATACCATGTTATAAAGTTCATTGCCCGCTTAACCGCTGTATGCGCTCGATTACCCCGCAGGAAGTTCTAGCGCAGGTAAAAAAGGCAGGCTAAAAATGAAGATCCTTTTTATAACTTTAAGCAATATTGGCGATAGCATCCTGACTTTACCGGTTTTGGATTTTCTGCGTCAGAAATATCCCGGCGCCGAGATTACTTGTCTGGTCCCTCCGCGTCCCCGGGAAATCTTTGTTCATAATCCGGCGGTTGCCGATGTGATTATCTTCGATAAACATGCGAAATTAGGGGATAAGCTGAAATTGTTTTTAGCGTTAAGAAAAAAAAGATTTGATATCGTGGTAGACTTGCGCAATAGTTTTTTCGGGGCTTTCCTGCCGGCGAAAAATAAAAATTTATTTTCCGGACCTTTACGCCGGATTCCCGGGCAGATTAAGCATATGAGGGAGAAGCATCTGTTTTGGGCCAATCTTTTGGATTATTCCAGGCAAGAAAAAGAATACCAATCGTTAAATATTACCGCTCAGGATTATGAATATATCCGGGGCATTCTGGTAGAGAAGGGAATAATTCAGAACTCTAACTTGATTGTAATTTCACCCGGATCCCGTAGCCAAATTAAATGCTGGGATAAAGATAACTTTAGTCAGCTCTGCCGGCAGTTGATCCAAAAGGGAAAGTGGATTGTTCTGGTGGGCGATTTGTCGGACCAGCCGATATGCGATTATCTTGAGCGGGTCTGTGGAGAAAAGATCATCAATCTTTGCGCTAAAACCAGCTTGAACCAATTGGCGGCCTTACTTAAACAGGCACGGCTTTTAATTACCAATGACAGCGCGGTTATGCATTTAGGCAGCTACTTGAATGTGCCGGTAGTGGCGATTTTTGGTCCGACTGATGAAAAAAAATATGGACCTTGGTCGTCAACTAAAGTGGTGGTTAAGAAGGATATCTTCTGCCGTCCTTGCCAGAAAGCCCAATGTCGTTTTGGTAATTTGGCCTGTTTAAACTTGATTAAGGTGTCTGATGTATTAAGGACGGTTAATTCCATGCTTGCCGGAACTAAGCCAGTAATTTCTGAAGATAACCTTCCGCAGTACCGGAGGATACTGGTTACGCGTACTGATCGTTTAGGGGATGTGCTTCTTTCTACTCCGGTAATCAAGGCTTTAAGACAAAAATTCCCTCAGAGTTATATCGGAATGTTGGTTTCTCCTTATACCCAAGGGGTGTTGGAGGGTAATCCGGATTTGGATGAAGTGATAACTTTCGACAAAGACCTCAAAGATAAAGGCTGGTTGGGGATATTAAAATTTTCCGGTTTTTTAAGGAAGAAAAGATTTGATTTGGCGATTGTTTTGCACCCGGTCACCCGGATACATTTATTAACTTTCTTATCCGGCATACCTAAGCGTTTAGGGTATAATCGTAAATCCGGATTCTTGCTTACTGACAGGATTAATCATTCTAAGCAGGAGGGGCAGAAGCATGAATCAGAATATGCCCTGGATTTAGTAAGGTATCTGGGGATTGAGCCGGTTGATAAAACTTTGTTTATGCCGATAAAGGCGGAATCGGAGAAATGGGTTGAAAATTTATTTAATCAGTCTGGGATTAAGGAAGGTGATAAACTATTGGTAATCCATCCGGGGGCAAGTTGCCATTCCCGGGTATGGCCGGGGGAGAGGTTTGCCGCGGTTGCCGACGCGCTCACCCAGAAATACGGTTTTAAGGTAGTGATTATTTCCGGAGCTAAAGATGCCCAAAGGTCGCAAGCGGTAACTAGAAATATGCGTTTAAAAGCCCTGGATTTATCCGGGGAGACTTCCATCAGCCAATTGGCTAGTTTATTAAAGCGGAGTAAGCTCTTCATTTCTACGGATTCCGGTCCGATGCATGTCGCTTCCAGCGTAGGGGTGCCGGTGATTACGATTTTCGGACGGGATCAAGCTGGACTCAGCCCTCAGCGTTGGGGCCCCTTGGGAAAAGAAAGCAGGATTTTACATAAAACCGCCGGTTGCGTTGTTTGTCTGGCGCATAATTGCCGGAAAGATTTCGCCTGCCTTAAGGCGACGACAGTCCAGGATGTGCTTAATGCGGCCGATGAGCTTTTGTCTAATGTTGTAAGTTGTAAGTGATTTAATATCAGCTTTCAGCTAAAGTCGAAATCAGATGATATGTAACTCGTAACTCGTACTTGGTTTTTTCTTTCCCTAAATACTATATTCTACCTACTGCATTCTATATTCTGATTCCTGGTTTTTAGCTGAGAGCTGATCG
>Ga0172381_10005098_pt1 | contig 13411 bp, 9 predicted proteins | sample Leawel6488metaG_FD_119754 | JGI IMG/M metagenome (GOLD analysis project Ga0172381, IMG submission 119754) | Leachate microbial communities from a municipal landfill in Southern Ontario, Canada - Leachate well 64-88 metaG | ecosystem: Engineered > Solid waste > Landfill > Unclassified | place... | reverse complement strand
GCCCCTATTAATTATACCGAACGATATTGTATTAAACATAAAAAACCAGATATGGTTGATTTACATCATAAAACATGCGCTTGCGGCAATCGCGCATTTTATCATGACCCAAATGAAATTACATGTAAGCAATGTGCGCCGCCGAATGCAATTAGTGAAAATGCATTATGCGTCGCACAACATTGCGATAAACGCGCGTATTACGGGCATTTATTCACACGCGCGATTCATTGCGCCGATCATGCTCATGAAGTAATAGGATCTAATTCATATCAATCAGAATTTACAGATAGATATCCACATTGTGATCATGGTAATTGTCGCGCACGACCAACATATTGCGAAAGTATGACCGATGCGTTAAATTATCCAACACATTGCGCGCAACATGCGCCACTTACAGCGCATCAAATTAATCCAGTTCCCGCGCGATGTGATAAATGCCAAAAAATGCGCGTACTTTGCGCCGTAAATCATTGTTGCGCCGCATGTACATATCCTATAAAAGATCAAGTATACCTTAGGCGGCATAAGCGGCGCGAAGAAATGATGAGCGAAGCATTACGAATTGCAAATATATGTGTAACATCGCATGATAAAGTAATTCGCGGATCCGTGAACGGATTAGCAAGCGGATTAGCAAATACATATCGCCCAGATTTCTATTTCGCGCGCACTTACAATGATCAATCATTTGCAATTATTCTTGAAGTAGATGAACATCAACACGGCGGCGCGCTTAGAACAACCGATATGACAGAGTATACTGTTCCACTTATTGAGGCGGCAACATGTGATGAAGATATAGATCTGCAAGATTTAGGTGTTGCAACGCGCCCCGGTTATACACGCGATACCGAACTTACGCGCATGATTATACTTCAACGCATTCTTAATGTACCAACATTATTTGTACGATATAATCCTGATGAATATTGTGATAATTGCAATGTAACGCATCAATCGTCGCGCGGTATGGCATGCGCACAAATTATAATTGATTTATTGAATAAACCGGATGCAGATTTGCGCGCTATTATTCGCCACGATATCGCAATCGCATTTGCATATTTTGATGGTCAACAACCAAATCATATTGATATATACGATGTTACTGAAACTAGCATTGAACTAATGAATAATGAATGATAATGAATTATCATTCATTATTATTTTTGTGCCAAAAAATGAAAAAAGAATGGTTTATATACATAATGCAGCGTTACAGAATTATACGTGATATTATCGCTAATGTAAGCCCGCGTACAATCGCGCACATTCATGCGCGATGGCGCGTACGTAGCGGTATTATGCTTATTGATGAATATTCGCGCGATATTTTAACAGTATGTGAACGCTTATACAATAATAGCGCAACAATAAATCAAAAAAGTATAATGAGTTTGCCAAAAGGATCATTTTGTATTGAACGCGATCATACGTATTTTGATACGGCTATTCGCGAATTATATGAAGAAACCGGCATTACATTATCAAAATGCGATAAAATATGCGCAACGCCAGAGATTCTTATCAATCCGGCGCGCCTTGAAATAACAATTATATTTATTGTGGTAACAACGCGAGTAATTATACCTAACCCGCGTGATACTAATGAAATAGAATCATGTAAATGGATGTCGCTTGATAAATTAGGAAGCGCGCCGTTACCAGTATTTATGCAAAGTATTGTTGAACAATGTAATATTGTGCAATAAATACAAACAACTATTTTTATGCAACAAAACGGTGCGATTTATGACGCCCATATTTTGCAAGACGCTGTATGAAACAGGCAAATGAAATAAGAACAATAATGATAATAATCCAATCCAATGCGGTAATAGGCTGGCTATGAAGTAGCGCGATTATAGCGTTTGTTGGACTAATTATTTCTTCTTGTTGAGGAATTGGAATATCATCAATAATATTACTTTGTGGTATTTCTTCTTGTTGCGGTTCTTCGGTAGCCATCCGCGCATTCATGCGTGCCCGTCTTAAATTTATTAAATTTGCAATTTCAACATCGGTCGTGATACCGCCAAAATTATATTCGCCAGGATATTCAAACGCCATTTATATTAGTAACATAAAAATATGAACGTCTGTTATAATGTCATCTAAAAGATCATTCATATTGCTAATCATAGGTGTTAACATTAACAATGTACGTGAAGAATGTGCGCGCAAAAAAGAGAATAAACGCACACGTAAATGTACAACACATTCCATGGTATCATCAGTAAAGTCTATTATAGAATATGCAAAGTATGAACAGATTCCTACAACATTTATTGATGCGAATACATTTGTAAAGCAAACTAATCTATTGTGTTGGCATTGTGGTCTATCTTTTAATTGCGCGCCGCGTTTTGTTGCGCTTGATTTTCATCGTTTTATTAATAGTGCTGGCGTTGAATCGCGCGAATGGATAATTGAAGGTAATTTTTGTTCTTGGGCGTGTGCCGCGGCATACATTGACGTAACTTATAGTGATTCAAAAAAATGGGCGCTTCAACAAAATCTTGCGCTAATACGTTCGCAAATTGATTCAGTTCCAGTTCTTCCAATTCAATGCGCGCCCGCGCGCATATCCATGCGCGCTTATTGCGGCGGTATTGGTATTTCACAACAAGAATTTGAACAAACAATTGCATCTTATTCAAACATTAGTATAAAACCGCAGTCGCCGGCGGCGCCGCCTTCCGCGTGTTAAGTTGATATTCGCGATTATATTGTATCATATTATTACGATATGTACGCATCCATGATCGCGACATTATAATTATGAACGTTATCATTAACATTACAATTACGCCAATTAATTCTTGACCGCGCGATTTCTCGCGCGCCCAATCAAGCATCAAAAAGGCATTCAAATATATTAAAACACCATTAACAACATCAGCTGACATTATCTATATCTTGTGCGTAAAATGCAATCGTTGCAATAATTTGCATACAAGAATCGGCAAGATCAACGCGGATTTTCGCATAATTATGTTGAATTATATCAAAATCAAACAATGATATCATTCGTACAAACGCGCGCCGTGATTGATTCTTACGTTCGCGATAATTGTGCGCCAATGGTTCATGTAATATCGCGCGCGATATTACGTTTTTACGCGAACCATGTATCGTATGAATTGATCGCGCAACAGCTGCGCGCGTATAATGGTATAATATTTGTGATTCAATTGCAAAGTTATTTGCGCTTTTTTTGCCATTATGTGGTTGTTCTTCAATAACAATAATAGCGCGTTCAATACGAACCATTTTTGTAATTTGATCAAGAACATTTGCAAGTGCGCGAGCGCGTTCTTGAACAGTAACCGATGCGATTATTTTACCAATTACATCAACAACTCCTCCGGCGCGAAAACAATAAACATTACGCAATGATGTCGCGTGCGGATTATAACCAAGTATCGACCAACCTAATGTTCGATATGCGCAATCAAAACCAATAAAAATAAATTCATCATTGTCATATAACATACTCATCGTCGTAAATATATAATGGCGAACGATTCAAATGACCCATTGAACGTATATGGTCTTGGCGCGCTAGTTAATCCTGCGCGATCAAATCCGAATTCAAGCGATGTTGAACATTCTTTTATGGGTAATGATATTACGACACAAGTATCTGCAGCCGATGAATTCCGGCGGCGCATTGCTAATATTGAACGCGAAACCCAGTTACAACTCGGTATTTCTGCTCCGCGTGATAATAATGTACGGCCACGCGATGATGATTTTGAAGAAATTGATCATGAAGAACCACAACAACAACAACAGCCATCAGTTACTCCACCGCGCATTCCAATTCAATTGGGCGCAGAAGGTATGCGTTATACAGAAGAAGCAATGAAATCTGATCGCGTATCATCGGCGCTAAGTTCGCTATCAATTAATCCCGATAATTATCTTTCGGCCGAACATGAAAATGATGAAAAACTTAGTCTTATTGAAGAAATTAACGATCTAGTATCGGTGTTTAAAGAAGCGGGTGAAGATATTTCATCAATTCGCATACCGTCAATAGATGATCCGATTGAAATCATTCGCGGTACATTACATAGTCTTATTATTCGCAATGATCGCAAAAGATATGGGTCGCTCGCCGACGATTGTATTATGTTGATTGCAACAAGCGTTGCGCAAATATTTAATGGTGATCGTGAATGGTTTGGGTTTAAGCCCGACCTAAGCGGATGGCCGCAACATCTACGGCCGAAACTGCGGCGCATGCGGCATGATACCGCGCAAGTTACCGGCAGTTTGCTTAATAATTATCATTTTGGTGTCGGCGGCCGTATTCTTCTTGAACTTGTGCCAAGTATGATTACTTACGCGCGCGACCATAGTGGCGCAAATAAAAAACGCGATGAAAATGTTGATTTTGCGGGCGCGATCGACCGGTTGCGCGATACGCCATAAATAACCAAATGTTTATATTTTTTTGTTATGGTAGATAAATTGATCTTTGTGAATTTGAATAATATAACTTATTATACATAATGGAAAGCATATTTGAAGAATTAATGAGCGTATTTGATGGCGCGCCGCTATACGATGAAGATTGTATGCGCGTTATTGAAGAAACCAATCCTATTGTTACTAATGATGAACCTGCGACGTCAGCTGCCGCCGTCGCGGTGGCGCCGCGCCAGGATTCGGTTACGGAAATGAATGAACGCGTTATAATTCGCGCACCATTTACTGCAGAAAGATTAGATCATTACGAACATGATGCAATATATCTTAATGCAAACATTCCGCATGATACATTTGGCGAAATTAAACCAACTACATTTGGATTAACTGGTTATATGTCGGGTATATCGTTCAATGAAGATAAATTTATAAATAATGTGCGTAAAACAATTGAGTATCCTTGTGTGCGCGTTATTTGTAATTATGGAGTTGCATATTCTGCAAATTATGAACAACTTGTAGCTGATGGGCGAATTAGTCTTGTATCCGAGCAAAAGGCGGCGCGCGCTCGTAACAAAAAAATAGATCGCCGAATCAAACCGCGCAAAGTACAAGGTAGCGGTTGTTGTTTTAATTCATCATTACTTATATGGCTGTATTCTGAACGATATGGTGCGGTATACAAAGTTTTATTATTTCGTACAGGTAATTTTAACTTGCCGGGAACCCTTCCCGATCGTATACATGATGTTATTCATTTGATTAACGACGCGCTTATACCAATGTTAAATCGCGCAAAGATAAACGCGCAAGATGCAACGGTTAGTAATATTGTAATACCTGCGCCTAGTATTGAATACTTATTACCAATAATGAAAGATTATAAATGGGAACGAATCCTTAATGAAGGCGAATCGCTTAATTTAAGCGCAATACATGCAAAATTACTGATTCCATTAACAGATCGTTCGCAGTTATTTGAAATTGGTCAAATTTATCATGAAATGTGTGATTCAAAGATATCAATCAAATGCAATATTATTGCATATCCTGATAAACATGTGCGCGTTAAGATATTCGCGCGCGGTCGCATAAACATACTTGGCGCATGTGATTCTAATGTAACGAAAAAAATATGTGAATTTGTTGTTAATCTTATAACAAATGATGTAATAATGCGCGATGATGCGCCTGTTCATGCGGCCGCGATTAACTATTATAATAGCGATGATGATGATCAATATGCATTATCAAGACATAACGCCGCGACATTAGAAGAGGCTTCCGCGGTATCATCTGACGCGCCACATGTTGCTTTATTTTATTAAATCATATTATGATCAATGAAAAAGTTTATAAGTATATAACCAAGTACAAGTATAATACCTTGTACAATAACACCATAAGGCGACGCTAAACCGGTGCCAGTATCAATAGCGCCGTTTATTTTTTTGAGGATAATTGATGAAAATACATCGCTTGTTACAAGTATAAATAAAATAAATAAAAATATCGCCGATTTAATGCGCGAACCTTGCAATTTATCAATGAAATGTGATAAGATTGATTTACTTTTGACCGGTTCTGTTACTGGCGGATCATTAATATTAAGAGGAGTAGTATCCGGTAGTGCACACATTATATAATATTGTCTATAATGATATCGATGCGATATATTAAGTGCGTGTATGTATAATTATAATTTCATTTGAACGGTGCGAAAAATCGGCAAAATAAGCGCGCGATTCTGGCAGGCTACCGCGCGCAAAGATATATTCGCGGCGCAATGGGTTTCGCAAATCGGATGCAAGAATGTTTGCAAGCGTTTCTAATTTTGTAACAATCATCAATTTGGATGTTTTACTACAATATGGCGCGCGCATTGTTGATGAACACGGTGCAATCATTTGCGTTAATATTGGATTTTCAGTTACTTGTATTGTTATTTCTTTCATAATATCAGTAATCCATTTTGTTAATACCGCGAGCGTATCGCTTGAAATATGATCATATAATTCAGCATAATCTGCATCTAGTATTTGTTTTATATTAATTGATTTCGTAGAATCTTTTTGATCAAAATTACAATGCGATAATACAAGATGAGTATCGCGCTTTGATAATGTATGTTCTGCATTCATGTCCATTAATTTAGTTTGTACTTGTTCGCGCGTTGTTGATGAACTAATTATTTTTTTGATCAATGTGCGAATTCTAGTATTACGTAATGTTGCGCCGATTTGCGCCATAAATTGAACGCAAAATAATTCATATTCATAATAAGGATATATTGCTTTTGTAGGATCAACGCGCGGCGGTGTATTATTAACCGATTGATTAATATCAACAATACGCCGCGGATCAATCGGTAATATCATATCATTATCTAATTTCGCCTGCGAAACAGTTTGTGTATGATACGCGATCATACGTATGCTTCTACCAATTTCATATAATTGACCAATAACGCGTGATACTTTATTTGTTTCTTGAATGCGGACAGCTGATATGTATTTATAAACATAAAATGGTAGATGTTTACGTGCAACATAATCATTAAACTCGCTAAGGATTTGTTCATTGTTAATAGCGCTAATCTTATGCGCGTTGATTGATTCGCGGTATGATATGCATGGTAATTTAATCGGCAAACTGTAATCAATCGGGATGTAGTAGTATTTACTAGATTTGTGCAAAATAAGAGCATAACATGTGCCGCGCGTGCCTATTATTTGCGTTTCAATATCGTATTTCATATCGTGTGCAAATGAAATAAGTGCATCAATATTCGGCGCGCGGATACCAGAATGCGTTGTTTCATTATGCGTAAATCGGCGCGCAATGTTCATTAATACGCGCGCGCAAGGTTGCGGCAATAATCGCGCAATAATAGATCGGTTTCGTACATAATCATCAGGATGTATCATTAATATTGGATGAATTTCATTATCGGCGGTAATAATTGCAAAACATGTATCAAAATTATAATCAAACAATCGCGAATATAACAAATGCGGATCATTTTCTGCCCAATAAACTATGTTTATATTATAAACAATGCGAACGCAATCGGTAAGAATATCGCGCATAAAATCAATTGTACCTTCGGGAAATATAACATTATCGCCAATACTTGCAAGATAACCACTAAACGCGTTACGTGATGAAAAGAACATTGATGCGCGGCCGCCTGCAATTGTATCAAATGGTATTTCGCCGCGATTAAGCGCGCGAACAATATCGGATGTAAATGATTGTATGCTTTGCGAATTTATAAGAACGCGCAAAGTATTAATAATTGATAAACCTTGTGATACTCCGTAAATTAATAATTCGGCGCCATCATGAACCGAGCCCGCCGCGTTATTTAGCGCATCGCGTAGTGCGCCAGGCGGTAAATGTGATAACCGTTCTTCGGGTATATTCTTACCATATGACATAATGTATCCAATCGGTAAGTTTTGCATATCATGTGATGTATCATATTTATGCGTTTCATTACATTTTGCGGCAATTATGGCATGATGCGAACCAGGCGCCGGTTTTGTTTTACCACAACAAGGTACGCAATAACCTAGCGGATGAATACCAACAATAAAGTTTAGATATTTATAGCGCGCGTCAGGACATTGATAATATGCGGGTTTATTTGTTGTAAAATTCCAATATTTGATCGCTGAGCGAGCTAATCGTGTATTTTCGCTTATTTCTTGTTCCGTATACAGTATTGGTTGTTTACCGCTTTGACAGCGCGTTGAATAAACGCGCGGCGCGCCGTATTTTTTGAGATCATACAAAATCGGATCAATTTCTTGTAACCGCCGCAGCCGCGCATGATTTGCATTAATGTGTTGTTGTTGCGAAAATGAACTGATATTCATACGCGTAATAAAAGCATCCAAATATTGAGCAAATACACGGTATTCGGGTTCGTATGCGTCGGCCATATCAAAATAAACATCTGTTGCGCGATGTCGCACTGAAACAACGCGGCCTGCAAATGTTTGATTCCATTTTTGGCGCATTGATGCTATTGATAGGTATGCATAATGATTTGATTCGGCAATACCTGCAGCCGCAAGCCGCTGATCAAGTTGCGATACATCAATAACAGCAACGCCGCGCGTAAATATAAAACTAAACACATCGCGCGCCGATTGATGCGGTAATGCTAAACCAGCATTAATATATTCATACCATGCATCGCGCATTGATGTAAATGTTCGCGCGCTAATCATCTTGTTCCAAATAACACCAATATTCAATGATAGTATGCGCATATTATTAGCGCAAACTGGCGTTATGTTAAGCAATGAAATAACAGTACTGTTTGTACATAATTCGCTGATTAGCGCGCGCGAACTGTTTTCAAACAAATTTTCCATCATACTAAACGTAATATTATCACTTTCATTCCAATAATATTGAAACGATATACGACCATTCGCGCGAATTATCATAAACATTGGACTACTAATATGATCAATAATATATGTAATAATTACACCCATTTCGCCACCGAGCGGTGGAACTTTATGCGAACTAATCTTTTTATCATCAATACTTACTAGTTCTGAATAACGATAAAGTTTGCGTAATGTATATCGCGATATACTATGCGTGCCAAATGATGATGCGTTTGCATCAATAGTTGCGCGAACATCAACAATATTTTGAGAGCATACAATATTATCAAAGATATCGCGCAAGGATAATATGCGCGGAGGTGCGCCTGATGATTGCGATGTTACCGTTGCGCGCGTAATAATATGTTTAAGATGTTGTGTTTGCGCGCGCCCAAGTGTGTTACGTACTATTTTGCATTGAAGTGCGACGCTTTTCATAACGTTATGCCAAATTGGCGCAAGATCAGGAAACCGATCAGATAATTCGCGTTCATTCATTATCATTGTATAAAAACATTCGCGCGTTAATTGTGGAAAGTATTTTGCAATAAATCCATAATAATACATATCAGTTCGATAAATATCGCGTATACTCGCGCGAATTTCGCCAAGATTTGTTGCAAACCATTGCGCTAAATCAATTACAATAAGATAATCAGGATTTACGCGTTCAATTGTTGTTGTATGATCGCGCGCATCGATATGTAAATCATCGCGATCTTCATAAATTGATCTATCTATTGGCGCGCCAAAAATTGTTAATTGATCGCCGCTTGGCGGCGAAGCGACAGGCGTAAATAGATTACGCCAATCAATATTAATTTCGCTAACCGTTGATACAGAATACGAAATATTAGGCGCTATATCGCGCGCGCGCATCGCCGCTAGATGCTGGCGATATGGCGGAATACGTGTTGCAACATATATTTTGCGTTTAATATCGGCAAATGAATCATCTGAAAATATGCTTATATCTTGTACGATTGTAGTGCCGTGCGGCTTAAACATGGGTAATGTTAGTGTGTTATTACCAAATAATGTATCATCTGGCGGTGATGTTTCGCGCGCCGTTGATTCTAATAGTTCATTTTCAATTGCGCGAATTTCTGCATCGTTTTCATCGGCAGTATGCGACCGAGCTCTATCGATCGGCCGAGCTCTATCGATCGGCCGAGCTCTATCGATCGGCCGAGCTCTATCGATCGGCCGAGCTCTATCGATCGGCCGAGCTCTATTGATCGGCCGAGCTCTATCGGAGCCAACGATTTGCGCGTTCATTCCAAGTAATGTTTGCAATGTTAATGGATCGCGAACATTATAGTAATTATACAATTTACGCGCAGATGCTGAATGATTATCTCTATTTGTAATATATTGCGCAGCTGCTTCGCGAATAGCGCGCGGAACTAGATTACCAATAAATGTAAATGTATGTGCATCAGATACGCCGGTGCGCGGAACCCATATAACGCGTATAGGCTTCGTAAGAATTTTACTCATGTATATACAATATGACGAACGCCTTTTGGATTGTAATTGTTATCATTATTATTGTTCTTTACTATTGGAATCAATACTACATACAACATCATACGCAATCAATAGAAGTTGGTGGTTATCTTGTAAATATATTAAGCAATAGTAATGGCGACATAAGTGATAATCGCGCAAAATATATTGTATTAGAATGTGATCGGCGAATTATGCATATTCTTGAACATATTCGCGATAAGTATAATATTGGCGCAACAGATGAAGAATGCGCGCCTAATAGCGAATGTGCGATTCATGCGGCGCAATTCGCGCGGCGCCGTGATTACTTTGAACATTTATTGCGCGGATTTAACTACGAAGAAATTCATGAGCATGCGCCGAAACTTGGCGGCGATGTTGCGTATTCGCTTGATAAAGGGCGCAAAATTATGTTGTGTTTACGCGATGCGCGCGATGGTAATATTGATATTGATACGCTTATGTTTGTTATATTGCATGAATGTTCACATATTGCTAATTATGATGAATGGGGCCATGAAGAACAATTTTGGTCAATATTTAAAAGTTTGCTTAATGAAGCGGTTGAATCAGGCGCGTATAAAGCTATCAATTATGCGCAGGCGCCAGTGTATTATTGTGGATTTGAACTTAATCATAACCCGTATTGGGACAAAGGTATTGTTGCAATGTAAGCTCGTATGTGTATCGGTATTTTTTGTACCATGGATGGTCCTATGAATTTGAATTGTTTTTTATATGTATAAATATGGAATTGGTTCAATCTACTGCTGTATCAACATTGTGTACGCGTGCGTCATTTTGTGATGTTCAATCTAATACTGAAGATATATGGTTTTTCCCTTCATCTGTTTCGGATGGCGATAATTATACAATTCGGCCGCCGCGTTATATGCTTAATCTATTTGGCACACTTGAAAATGGCGAAAAAGCTCGTGTTATATTAACCGATGTGCCGCTATATTTTGATTATGATGTATCTGTTCATGATGTTCATGAATGGCGTATGTCGCACGCTAATATGTTAGAACATTCAACTGATCTAGCAAATATTGAGCGAAATGGTATGAACCGTGTTCGCGCAATACTTACTGAAATTGGTATGGCGAATGCCGCCGATCGTATGGAAGTAATTTGGCAATATCCTATGCATGGTTTTACATTAGATGCACATATGTATGTTCGCATATATTTTAGTCTATCAGTTACGAGATCACGCGTAATTCATGCGCTACGTGATGTATCCGAATATAATGGTAATCTTACACATGATGATATGGGTTATGGTTCAACTTATTTTAATGCCGTTGCGCGCGAATTTAAATTCGCAACCGCCGGTTGGAATACGTTACATAATTATCAACGTAGTGTGATACAAATAGGTGATCGCGCAGGAACCATTCATGTATTTCGTATGTCGGTGCGTGATATTCGCGCGTTATCAAACGATGATGCAACAATAGATTCGCGGCGCGTACTTTATGACCGCACGCTTATTGAAAGTTGGGATATTGAAACAGAATTTAATAGCCCAACTGGCGAGATACCGCGCGCTGGTGACAATTATACGATTGCAACAATTAGCCTTGTTTATTCGTATATGTATCTTGAGCGCCCGCTTATTTGTTATGTATTAACGCTTTATGCAACCGATGCGCCGCGTGCCGCCGATTTTGAACAAGTTTGTGATCATGTTGTATTTATCAAATGTTGCGACGAGCGTGATATGCTTATTACGCGCGCGCGAATTGCGCAACGTATGCAACCGGATATACGCATTGCATTTAATGGTAGTAATTTTGATTGGCCGTTATTCAATGATAAAGTTGCGCGGCTAGGTATTGATCGCGAAATATTAACGTTAATGGATTGGGATGTAACGCCGCGCACTGAATATACGCGCCGTTTTACACAACAACGCGTTAAAATTAATGCAGATACTAATCATGAATTGGCGCAAGTATCAATTATGGCGGGTACTCTTGATCTTGATATTATGCCCGCAATGCATCGCATATACAAAAAAGAAGAAGTGCGATTTGCGGAATCTCTAAACGTTTACTTACGCAAAGCAAACTTACCGCCAAAGAATGATATTTACTTTCGCGTTATGATGCAAATGTTTGCGCGAGCGCGCGCGTTATGCGCTACTACTAGTAGTCGCGAATGTCATTGTGCGACCGATCGGTGCGCAACATGTTCTGCGCGTATCCGCGAATTGGATTATGAAGTAGTAAATGCGAACGATCCGATGCGCGAATGGAAATACAATGACGGAGTTATGCGCGATGCGCGCTTAAATCTATGTTGCGCATGTGGTGCGCGCGTTATTAATTTGGCTGACATTGCGCGAATTAATACATATTGTGCAATTGATAGTATCCGACCGCTGCAACTTATGCATAAACTTGGTGTTCTGAATGATGCGCGCGAATTATCAAATGTAACGTATACTTCACTTAACGATTCATTTATGCGCGCCGACGGTATGCGCGTTGTTAACTTTGTTGGATCTATTGCTTGCGTAATGGGCCTTGCGATTCCTGCGCGCGCACCTGACCGGCCAAACGTATCCTTTCCAGGCGCGCATGTATTTACGCCGATACTTGGCCGCAAAACGGTGCCAGTTACCGCGCTTGATTTTAATTCGCTATATCCATCGCTTATCCGCGCATATAATATTAGCCCTGATATGATTGTAACATCACGCGAAACTGCGAATATGTTGCGCGAACGCGGTTATGAGTTACATCATATTGAACCGATTGATTACATTGAAATATATACAAATGTAGTGACGGGCAAAAATGAGAATCGGCCGCGAACAATGGAAGGTTGGACTGTTCGGCATAACGGCGTTCTTGAATTACCACAAAAAGAAGTTTTTACGCATCGGTGGGACGCCGCAAATGTTGATCATGTTGGTCGCGCCGCGCTTGAGCGCGAACATATGGGTATCTTTGGCATTGCGTTGTCGCGTCTACTTGGCGATCGCGGCGCGGTTAAGCGGCAAATGAGCGCGATTGCAAAAGCGATTGCCGCATCTGTTT
>Ga0172381_10005097_pt1 | contig 13414 bp, 20 predicted proteins | sample Leawel6488metaG_FD_119754 | JGI IMG/M metagenome (GOLD analysis project Ga0172381, IMG submission 119754) | Leachate microbial communities from a municipal landfill in Southern Ontario, Canada - Leachate well 64-88 metaG | ecosystem: Engineered > Solid waste > Landfill > Unclassified | place... | reverse complement strand
TTGCCAGTGACTGCGCTAAGGTCTATTTCCCTTGGATAAACACCAGGGCTCAGATATGTGGGCATTGTCTAATCTCCGTTGTCGAGTACCAAACTATCATAGATTTGCCGACAACCAGGGACGACGGAGCAAATCACAATTTCTCTCTATCAGCTTCTAGCATGATAAAGCTGATAGTCGTCCTAAAGTATATTTAGCTCGACATCTATAGCAACCCACATAATTTCGCACTATTCGTGCATGGGTATTAGCTTGGGACAGCGGCAGATTTTTCGCTGTCATGTAGAATTCTTATCATTCGCTTCGTAGTCAGATTGTAGATCTGCGAATCGTTCAAGAAATTCTTTGGCAGCCGAACCGTTTTCCCTGGCCTAAGATAGATTGTTTGTTCATGCAGAAAAAAGTCACCTCCAGGTGGCCTGACAGAAATCGGTATCATCTGGCGGCTGGAGTTATAAATCTGCACGACAAAGCTGGCTTCTCTGGTAGGTTGTTTCATAAACTTACCTTATTGATGGACACCGATAATTACCATGCCACTATTTACATCTCAGATCTTCTATCTACACGTCCCAGCCGCCAGATGCCGGGTTACAGAATAGTCTAGTTGTATCACCACGCCCAACAGACAATAGTTGGTTCGTGCTAGATTCCCTAATGACATTAACATGGCCGAGTATGGTCGGGACTATAAGCTCTGGCAGCGGCAGCCAAGCTTCGGCAGTCATAGAGAATTCATACCGTGTCTTAGCCTTTTGGTCGAAACCAGCTTCTTTTTCGCTAGTGTCAGCAGATCCCTCAAATCGTAGCTGCACGCTACCTTGGAGGTGTTGATCGCTCATCACAAATTCTGCCAACGGATTAAAGCGTGTCAGAATTTGCTCAAGTGCGTTGTCTGCATCTCTCTTCCAAGATGCCCATACTGTCATAGTATACTTAACCAAGAATGGAACTGGTCGTCTGATTAGAGCAACTCGGTCCATGCGGCTACTAGTATATCGGCGAGCCATGGTCAAAACTGGAGAGCTAAACTTCTGAGGATTGAATTCATGACTCAACCTATTAATAGAAGCAACTGGGAATTTTACTCTTCCATCCTTCAGCTGATCACGCCAAATCAAAATGCTCTTATCACCACCAGCTATCTTAACTCTCATAAATCGATAAGAGTCCTTGGTTGGAATTCTGATACCAGACCAATATGTTTTCATAGCTTCATCGAGTGCATGAAAACCTGGCATCAAGAATTCTTGGACAAACTCCGGTTGCGTCCCTAAGGGCTCGCCATATATCTTACTGCGACCACCTTGAACGTCACTGCTCTGTGCTACGGCTATAGGCACCCTGTCAATCTGTGGGTTGAATTCAGGACCAGGAACTGGGCGAGATGTCTTTTCTTGTTCTAGTACATCTGGCGTGAATTCGTGAATGGCCATTATTTCCCACCTTTACTCAGAAACGCCACCAAATTGCCTGGTACTGGCCCTACACAAATACCGGATGATGTAGCACCGATACGATCCATTAAATCTTTGAATTCTTCTACTATTGTATTATGCTCTAGTTTATCAACCCATTCTTGGATCTGTAGCGAAATCATAGTACCAGAAGACGTCTGCTCTATCGACACGGCAACACTGTCCTTTGATCCTAACCCTAAAAGTTCCTTGCGGAGATTGGTGCGGAATGCACTACCGACAACACCGGCACGACTATCTAGATCAAGAGCGATTTGCCCCATCAATTCCCTGACGTCGGTGAACTGCTTCATCCATCGACCTCATCCGTATATTCATCGGTGCTCGTAACGATATCTTGTGCTGGGCGTAGATTGACGTCACCGACGATAAGAGTAGTCACACATTTCAAGTAGAGCCAAGTATATCTGAAATTGCCGATTTCAGACGCATTATCGATCATGAAGTATTTCGGTTTCTGTTGCGACTGCGAATCGAATGGCAACTCTATGAGATCGCCAGGACGAAACAGCCTATTAGGTGCAGCCTCTACAACCTGTTCGAGTGCAAATACAATTTCCTGCTTGTTTGGACAATCAACACCCCATAATGTTAGCTCATATTCCATTGGGTTTGGAACAAAGAACCCTTTAAGAGTTATCGGATTCCAGTAGGTCGGGTCAGCATCTTCGTCAAATGTCTTATCATGGTCCATATTGTCCGTTCTAGTGTGAATCTGGACAATAGCACCGTTAACTTGAATCATCTCTAGCGCGAGTTTCTTAGCTAATCCTATGTCTGACGAATCTACATCATTGACCTGAAATAGTGGATTAAACTGTTCTACGTCGCTACGAAAGTCGGCCTGTAAACCAGTGGGTCCCTGCTCATCAACATAACTAAAGCTATGGATCATGTTTTATCACATCGACAAAGGAATGTCATCTGTTGGAGCCGGGCTATCACGAGGGTCATTCCCGTAATAATATGGCCCAAATAATAGCGATGGAGCAATACCAAAAACCTCGCCTTCTGGGACATAGCATTTTACTGGTGGAGGCATCTGTTGTTGGAAGTTCTTTGACGGGCACCATCCCTGGTCCAGCACTGCACAATCTGGCGGTTGTTGTTCACCATCATCACCGTCATCAGCAAGACTGCGAAGGATTGCATAGTAGTCAGGCATTGGTGTGCATGGGCAATCTACGTTATATGGTGGTAAAACAAACCATTTCTGTGTCGAACCATTAGATTGACCGGCATTCCACTGCCATTCGATTGTCGATCCAGGAATGGCAGCTAATGCGACAGACAGCTTTACATAGGCACTCTTGCACCTATGCATCCAAGAGAGACTGGTAGTGGTGAATGATGCCTCTGGTTCGCAACCAGGAACAGCAACACTGTCTGCACCAACTACTTCAAGCTTATTGGCTATAAAGATTCGTCGCATAGCAGCCTTACCTCGCTATCTTATCTTTGGCAAATGTATTTTATCAATTGTAGTGATCGTCAGGACTAGCTAATATAGTTCCTGACCGGTGCGGAATGGGACCACTTCGGTCACAATAGGCGCACGTCACACAACATAAGGAATTCTTTGCTATGGCTAAGAAAAAGGGTTTTGCGTCCGCGTCGTCTGCCGAGAAAGTCGACCTAGAATCGATCGGCTTTCCAAAAGGGTACTATTACAGGTATGTCTATGATGATGTGAAACTAGATCTGCTAGCACACATCATCGATAACAAGACATACAGGACAGACCCAAGAGCTATGTCGCAAGTTATGGAAGCCATGATGGTAGCTGTCGGTATCAACCAAACTGGTTGTACAAGACTAAAGAAAGCTGGTCATGGTATTCCTGACGAAGTGATCATCGAACGGTTCGAGTCTCTGAATTTGTCCTTCCAACAGATTAGAGACCACCTAGTAACGCTCAGCTATAATAGCCAGCGTTCAACAAATGGTAATCTGAAGTCGCTTGCCCAGAAGTTGGATGTGGAAGCTTTCTTCATAAAATTACCAGAGCCGTTCTGCCGTGTCAAAATCTGTGAGCCGTCTGGTAGTGGATTGACTCCAAAACCAGATGGTTATATCCGATTAGATAACGGCAACACGATCTGGATATATCTCAGATATGGAGATTCGATCGGTGGCTCTCAACGTGATCGTCGATCTACGATGTTAGCTTCTCACAAGCATGACGACAAGAAATTCATTTTCATCTGGGACGGAATCGAAGTCGATCAAGAATCGCTAGATGAAATAAACACTTGCTCTCATGTGTACGCATCTAGGCTAGCTGAATTCGACGAATCAGTTGCTAGACAAAAGCTTCTCAATTAGGTTGTTCAAGACCAAACGAGCAAGCTTAAAGTCTATCCTCTTTCGTCTGAAACCACCAGGATTACCCCTGAACGACGTAAGTCCCAAGCCATGGGTACTAGCTCTCCAGTCATCGACCCATTTGTTGAAAGTCAACTTTAAGAGTCGTATCTGACTTTCGGTAAGCGAAACCCATGGCTTGGGCACTATTTGTATATGTGCGCGGTCGCTGATTTTATTAAGAAAATGTGTACTGCCCGGAAACTGTTCAGAAACCGACATCAGCCTTATGCGATTGTCTGGCGAACCGCCGTCTGTAGCCTTCAGAAGAATAGATGTATCACGTTGCTCTTTTGTTTGTCCTTCTTTCATACCGAAGTCAACATAATCTATCTTAGTGGGCTTCAGTTTTGGTTGTAGTCCATCGGCAGTGATGACTATCACTGCCGTGCGCATATCGTCGATCCAAAGATCCGTGCTGCTGATTTTGTCTGGTGTCAATTTCACGAATATCGTTGGTTGTTCAGTGTCCGCACATAACGATTTAGTATGGATCTGAATTACTTCAATATGCTCATATAGTTCTTTTCGCAAATGCGACAGTCGTGATGCGATGAAATTTTCTGGCAAGACGGCATAAATAGGACAGAATCCGGTTTGGTCAATTATTCTTCGGATGGAATATTCATACAGATCAAGATAGCCAGCACCTTTCACGATATTGAATAATTCCGGATTTTCACGTTGCAAAACATGCTGATAAGAATATGGTGGATTGGTGACTATAGCGCAATCGCCAACGCCTGGTAGTGCATCAAATGAATTTGCTATGATGTCTGGCTTTACTGTCGGGTCGATGTCTATAGCAATTGTCCGACAGTCGAACAGTTTCAGCAGATGCCCGCCTCCAGCGAACGGATCAACAACTAGTTCTTTACCTATTGGATAAGCTTGAATAATCGGTAGCAGTGCGTTGTAATTATGTGTAAAAAACTGTTTCAGTGTTTTCTTATGTTGCATAGAATAAAAATACACAAGCTATTAGTCAGCATCTTCGCCTATATGGCCAGAAGACAAAGAGCCACGTAGATTACTATTCTGTATTAATTGATCAGCCTTACTCTTGATAACCTTTAGCCTAGCGATAGCCTCACCAAGAGAGCCAGTAACAAAGAAATCCTCTATTCCTAGAATCCCAGCTAAGCTGCTTTTGCCAGTTTGGCTTATATCGCTAGGAATCTGAATTCTAACTCGGTCATCATCCTCGATAGTTACCATTATCGTCTGAGATTCTGGAGTCAGAGCATTCTGTCCAGCCTCTATATAGACGATAGCATCATCTGTTGGACTTTCAGCAGGCTTCATACTTGGTTTGCGAAAACCAAGAGCACGCAGCGCAGATACTAATTTGTCGGCCAACGAATTCTTCAATATAGCAATATTGCCCAATTCAGATGCAGCAACACCTTCAGTTAGCATGTTGAGTCGCATATTATAAATTTAACTTGATGGTTTTACTACATCGAAAAATTTCTTTACAGCACCCGATAACGTTTTAGCTGACTGATAACAACGATGTGTGTTGCAATAGTAGTAAGTCTCACCACGCACAACCGCTTTTTTGATAGCTGGGCTTGGTTTGCCGTTAGAGCCAAAGTGCCATATAGCCTTAGCAGCCATAATCCGTCCGCGTTCTGCATCTGTTAATTCTACCTTACTCTTCTCTAGAGTATCGAATTGCGGACCGGATTCATTCAATAAATGCAATCGCATATTATTCCTGTTTACCGGTGCGAAAGAACGCATTGACGCCGCTGACCGCAGCAGAACTAATGAAGAATATCAGCAGAGTCAGAAATGTCTTCGATGTTATCTCTGGATCAATATTTGTCCAGATCATAGCTAAACCTAGCACTGCGCTGATGACGATTGAAACAATGCAAACCGCAAAGCACACCTTGTTCAATTGACTCATAGGACACCTCAAATGTTAAGGATGATATAATCAAAGGTTTCAGTCCCAGCCACTGAGTTTGTAGCAATGGTGAATGATCCGTTATTCTTACCGTTTAACCTCCAATAAGCATATGACGCCATCGTGTTAGTAGACTGTAGCAAAATTGTTGAAGCTGTTGTGGCGTTTGCGTCATTCACAGTTGTAGAGATACCAGATGTTAATGTTCCAGAACCGAGATAAATATTATCCTCACTATTAGCGTTGAAAATAACATAAAAGAAAAATTCATCACCTGACGCCGGAGCGTGTGCAATATCAAATGACCCGTTTGACTTACTAGTAATACACGGGAACTTATTAAAACCGTCTAATGAAATAGCTTGTAAGAATATCTTCGAACCACTATAAATATTGGCATCGTTGATAGTCGTAGAAGAACCAGCAGATAACACACAAACGCCAGTGTGAATGTTATTGCTAGTACCATTTACAAGAATATAATTCATCGTTTCGGTACCAGCAGCATTATTATGTAGAATTGAAACTTGACCTGGTTTGCTGCAAGCACCAGATTCATATTGTTGCTGTATATTATTTGATTTCAGCACTATAACATGTGAGCTATCATAGGCGTTCGCATCATCGATCCATGTTTGTGTTCCGGCACTGAGCGTACAATTCGAACGAGATATTATACTTGGGAATAGCGACGGCGACGGCGAGGACGATAATAGTGGCGATGGAGATACTGACAATGATGGAGATACTGACAATGATGTTAATACTGATGGTGATGGTGATAATGATAACGACGGGGACGGCAATGATGGCGATGGCGATGGCGATAAAGTTATTTCTGGTATATGATAAATCTGTATAGATCTAGACTCTATCGGATCATAGAAAAACTCGATAGACTGTCCTGGATACAATGAAACATCAGAGCCGGTTATAGTCTTTATCCTGGCGTGCTCTTGCTCATTCAGATCTTCATGAATAAATGTGATCACATAGCTGCCACCATTATAAAACAAATATCTCTTAGTGCAACCAAGCGGCAGCGGTGGCGATATACTCAGATAATTAACTGTACATGTACAATTACTAATAAGGTGAGTATAAGGTAAAACCTTAAAACCATTTCTAGTCCCCTCTATAGTGGAACTATAGAACTTAGAAAAACCTAAATATCTATCCGATATAACTCCAGTCTGCCGCCAACGACTACTAGCAACATCATAAACAAATTCTGCCCATTCTCGATTATGTATCGCTATGGATAAGCTGTCTAAAGTTATAATCCTATTTTCAGGTGCCGTATTTGCACTTTCATGCGCAAAGCTAATAGTCCAACTACCAGCATTTAAGAATAGAACATGTGTTGTTGTCTCAGGAGGCCCTATTGTGCCTCCTACCGATATGCCGTTTATCGTACAGTCAAAATTAGCAATTAACCTATTGAAGTCCTTATATGGGAAGCAATCTAAGTCTGTGTTTTCAGTAACATAATCGCCTTCATATATCGAGCTCATAGTTTCTCCATAAAATCGCTCTAATTAAGCTTTCACAATAGGCATTGGTTCACCCAAGTGGATCGCTTTCTCTATGATGGCGAGCTTTTCTTCTTTTCCTTCTGCCGCAAGCGCCTCTCCATCTAATGCTAGACTGCCGCCATCAGGCATCGGTATCCCTGCAATCTTACGACGTGCAGCACCGACCATTATCTTAGTCTCAGCAAGCAGCATCTCCGAAGCAAGTAGTTTAGCCTGAGGGCTGCGAAAATGAGTGATGGTCGGATAGTACAATACAGTGACCGGGAAAGCACCCTTCGGTGTTGGGTACAACCTAATCAACTGATTACCGGGACCGTCGCCACCTTCGTTAAGAACATCCCAGTGGCCTATCGTTCCAAGAATCTGTTGTGATGATCGACGATATGCCTGTAATAGATAATAGTCGGTCAATATGTTCTGGACACCGGAGATATTACCGATGTTGAATAGAAAACTCTCGGCACCAAATACATCATCGATACGTGTCGTCACCGGATCCCACTGCACCTCTTGTACCCAGTAAGCATCTTCTGGCATCGGATATGTCGGAACTAGCGGCTCTGTATAGAATAGAGCCAATTTCTGCTCACGCGGAAAGTATCCAGCAATGAAATCGCAAGTAACACGTAAAGCTATTTCGAACTGAGCTTCAGTTACCTCAACATTCACGGCAGGATGCCCAAGTTGAGCTAGAACATATGCCTTCATTGGATTTGGGTTCAACTTCAGAACCACAGGCAAATCGCTCGGTCCGATAATAGCCATATATCCAGCTCCTCCGAGATATATTTAAACTAAGATGTTCGCTCTTCTTGTGCTCTTTTCCATAATTCGATTGCTTGGGCTCTTGCCATCTTATCCAATGAGCCAAAGACACAATCTTCTAGGTACTGCAACGAAATATCATTCCTCTTCACTAGCTCTATAAAATCTGCACGATGCCTGAATTGGCTAATACCGGCTTCAATCTTCATCAGCAATAATTGCGGTAAGTCTACTACCCTCAGCCCAGCTTCAGTATTCGATGGCTTTTTGAATGTAGTGTTCCGAACCTTAAGACCATTATAACAGATCTGGATAGTATGACCAGAAAGCGAAAACTTATTATTCTTGCCGAGACTGTCGCCACCAGTTCTAATTATGGCATTCGCTACTTTATCATAATCTGATTTGTCAATCAATATATCGACATCTTCAGTATTCCTGATATAATTATATGAACCTAACGCTACTCCGCCTATAAGATCGGCTGGAACACCAATCTGTTGTAATATGCTATTAAGAGCATCGATGACCTTATGGCGATTCTCAAACAGCGTCATCGATCTTGATAAGTCGTGTAGATTCATGACTTATTTACAAGATCAAACAGGGAAAGTCTGCCCTGCATCACCGTAAATGATGTTCTTATAAATGAGTCTAAAGACCTCTGGATGATTACCAGAATCATCAGTAATAGCCGATGCTGCCGTATCAAGAGCGGTATGTAGCGCTTTTACTTCCGCCACAACGGTGGCGGTCGGATATCCGCTAGCACCATCCCACAAGCGAGTGCCTCTCGGACCGGTTAATACTTCGTTGGAATGAATCAACGTAATCGGGCCGACTGGCTGATCGCTTGGATTACTACTTACGGTGTAGAATCCCTCAATCATTAATAATGATGGGTTGTTGCCGATCTGAGGACGTACCCCCATACCGTTAGCAATGCTACCGAACTTTTCGCTTAGTTGATTCTGCCCACCTTCAGGTTCAGGCATCGTAATCTGTGAGACGAGCTTAAGCTCCCCATATAATTGGATACCCAACCGCTGCAGGTCTCGGATATAGTCCCATTTGCTCTTACCACGTGCTGGGACAGTTCGAAAGTAGGCGGTAAATGGTACTAATGCTGACATATCGAATCTCCGATCTGCTGTGTTACAAATTATTTTTGGCGAGCAAACCTTCTCTTGGAGCCGTATTTTAAGTAGGAACTCTTACAAGGAGAACAGATGACCCACGATGAAATCAGAGCAGAATCATTCAGTAGGATTACTACAGCTCTGAACGAAGTCTTCCCCAATATCCCATCAAAAGCAGATGGCGACTTCTTAAATTTCGACGGGGGAGCGGTCAAGATCGAAATGTCCAGCTGCGATGCATATGAAGGATATTTCGATATCACTAACGACGAAAGCAGCCTCGGAACACTATGGGGCGTCAAACCGGTTGTTAACGTCTTGATTAGAGCGATTTGCGATATTCGTAGGCAGAAAGTGCTAAGTACTCTTCGTTGAATAATCAACAAGGTATCTAAGCGCCCAAGTAGCAAGGTCTTCTATCTTGTCTTTCTTATTTCCGCTCTTGTCGTCGCCCTCGCCGTCGTCGCCCTCATCATCACGCTGCGACTTCTTCATCATAGCATCTATAAATTTATCGTTATGGGCGTTTCTCTGAAATAAATCTATAGTATACTTGTCCCATTCATCTTTATTGTCTTCAGTCCTGAGAACTTTTATTTCGTCGGCAATCTGGTCTTGTTTATCTTGATTATGCTCTCGCCCCCACAAAACAAATAATTTCTTGATTTCACTTTGGAGTTTGTGGCCAGATAAGGCTGTACTGCCTAACACCGCCCCGCCTAGAGCTTCTGATAGTGTTCTATCAAAATAGCGCATAACCTCGATCCCTTCGAACTATTTTAGATACAACAACAGCGGCTTTTGAGGGCCGCTGTTGCTGCTGTCGGGTTCACGATGCCAGTGAAGACATTAGGCGTCGACTGGCGGAACTGTCGTGTCGTTCCGGAGGTCGGCCTGGATGTCGCGACCAAGGCCAGCGTGGACGTTGGCCAAGAACATATCGCTTCCAATCTGGAATGCGAAGTCGACACTCGGCAGATTCTCCTGGGCGGTCGCGAAGGTCTTGACTTGGTACAGACCCACGACGATCGGGAAACCACGGCCTGCACCGAAGCGAGCTTCGCCGCAGTAAGGGCTGAAGTCCTGGAGGTCAGTATCTCTGGTCAGCACACCGACCAAGATCTCTTCACCAGGAACACTCATGATTAACGGGCGAAGCCGCTTTGTCAGGGCTGCAACAGCCTCGTGCCGCAGGGCCTTCCGGTAGGCCCGCACATTGCGATAAACACTAATGGACGTATTGGCTGGTTGTGCACTCATCGGTCAAACTCCTAATAGAAATTTGGTTTTGTATTTGACTATTTGTTCTCTGCCCGCACATTAATTTTGCACGAACAACTAATTTCTGATATAGGGCTAACCAGTGCCGTACTGCATCTTCTGCACGCAGGGCTATATGTCTGCTCAAGAGATTAGAGCAGAATGCACGGTCGAGAAGTGGCTGCCAATCTTGGTGATGAGGCCCAAAAACGAACCTGGGATAGTAGTACCAGTATTCGATTCGGCGCATGTCGCTCACAAATTCGCGAAAAGAAATCTCCCCTCTAATTGGTTATGCGGGACTGTTATTCTGCGAAGACGAGATGCTGAATGGATGGATAATAAAGGATGGCGTGCTAAGAAATTAGATTATCCAAGAAAATTGATGAATGCAGTAGATTTCGATATCGAGATCCTAGAATATGAACCAGAGTACGAGATGATTATGCAGCTTTAGCGTCGATTGCCATATCGTCACCAAACTGCACCTTGAACTGCTCTAAAGTCGCTGTCAGTTTATCCATACTCTGGAAATTCACTGGCACACAGACGACATATAGTGGTTTGTCCGTTCCGACGAGATAAACCTTCCTAGACACGGTTGCATAGAAATATTCATTATTCTCAGCTAGATCAAATCCGATTTCATCACCAACACACATCCAGAACATATCATCTGGGCGATTGCGAATATTAAACCTGCTGATTTTCTTACCGGCGATATCAAATTCAAGGATTATGTTGGCCATAGTTCGCTCTTTGCAAAATCATTTTGAACTGCGCTAATTGCGACCAATGACTCAAGTAGTCTCTAGTCGCATTCTCGGCTATCGTCTTCCATAAGCCTAAATCGACTTTTGAATCGAGATCGCTCCACTTTTCTACGACTACTGCATTATGACCGTCGATAAGAGGTGGTTGATATGGTGACGCTTGCCGCTTCGTTATAATTGTCCTACCAAACAACACTGCCTCTACAAAGCGTAGACTCTTATCTCCAGCACCACGCAGATCTACGCATGCATTATAAGAAAGCAGATGTTTCAAATACTGTGCTGGGGAAGCGTCTGCTCTCAAGACCAAATCTACCCAGCTAGGCATCCCCTCAATATGAACACGTTCGCCATAGCCACCACGACCCATAAAACCAGCGAGGCCGATGGCATCATATTTAAAAGCGTCTCTGATCGTCTGAATGTCGTCATCAAGATAGGCGAGATCAAGATGTCTCCTTACAAATAAATCAAAGACCTGTGTTGATGGGCGATGAGCTACAACTATCGTTTTATCGCCGTAATCTCGTAATAGTTCCGGTGAGCAATTAACGGGCATAAACAAATCGCACCGCGTTTGAACAGGCCCACCCATCCCACTCCGTTTACCTTGCCACATCATCCGTTTTTCTCTGAATAGCCTATCGGATGAACATAGGCAGACCTTAAATGCTGGTAGATTTGCAATATTTTCCCAATTATCGTCGAAGAAGAAAGTATCTGATTTCGCGATATATACCCTTACATTATCGTAATTATCCGACAACAAATGCTTCACGCGCCATAGTATCGGATGTTTCTCGTATTGATCTGGTGCTACTATCACCTTGACCGGCAAATGCATTCGGTCGGCGATTTCCGCCAAATTTGCAAGTTGATAGGCACATCGCGGCAACCTATTGTCGCTAAGCATAGAAAAATCAATCGCGATCATTTAAACCTCGATACCGCTGATAATAAAGCAGATGCCGTATCACTAAAACCCATTGCAGACATCAGTGTCGCCATTCTATGGTGATAGGTATGTGCCTCCAAAACGTCATCACGTTGTTGTTGAGCTATTTTAGGAAGCCAGCTATAATCCTTTAATAAACCTTGGATTTCATAATGAAACACTTTTGGGTTGCTTGCAGTTATAGCGTGTGGTAAGTATCTATCAAGACCTTTAGCTGGGTCGTGCACAATAACAGCACCACTTAGTGCGGCCTTAAAAGCTCGCTCTGGCAAATCGATCCCATGTTCTAACGTATGCGGTTCACTAATACACGGCACGATTCTGCAATTTGCCAAGAATGCCGGGACATCTTTGTCTGCTATTCTTCTTACCGGCAAGTCTGCAGGCCAATTTCCCCATCCATACACCATGTGTGAAATCGTCTTATCTCGAAGGACCGGCAGCAAATATGCATCTATCCCTTTTGCTTTATATGGCCAACGCCCACCGATGTAGCCGATATCACATTTGTCATGAGTGCCATTAGTGCTCTTAAATATGGTTGCATCACCAGCAGTTGCCATTGGGACCCACGGTAGTTTTTTTCGATCCCAATAGCTCCAATATTCACGATCGCTTTCGTGCCCATAACCATATACAACAGTTGGTTCTTGTGCTACGACCCAATCGATTGCATCGGGCTTTTCATTAATATTAGGCTCAACGCGGATTGGTCCAGATGGATTGACATGAATAGCTTTTTTACACTTCGGGCTATATGGTATTGGTTGTCTATGCCCAGACGCACCACAATATAGGTCTGGAGAGAATGAATCCCAAGTCTCACGTTTTCCGTCCCATCTAGCTGTTATTATGCCGATATCATTTAACGCATTAACCATGCCATCGGTTATGAATCCGAAGGCACCATCAGGTCTATTACAAAATAGAACACGCATGATTTACCTCTATTCTAGACAGCGACCTCTACCACTTTGTATTAATAGTTGTCGTTGTCTTGTTATCCTGTCATTTAACGACAGTGCCCCCAGTCTCACGCCTAATTCTTTATTTCTATTATGAAACATCGTCCATTTATCGACTCTATCGTGATGTAGGTGTAATAGATCAATATGTCGGTTCTCTTTCCATATAGTCGCTTTTGATAGTCTAAAATAGAAATCGCAGTCCTCAACGCCGTATCCAACAAATTCTTCTACGAAACCGCCAATCTTCCAATACGCTTTGCGG
>Ga0172381_10005096_pt1 | contig 13415 bp, 11 predicted proteins | sample Leawel6488metaG_FD_119754 | JGI IMG/M metagenome (GOLD analysis project Ga0172381, IMG submission 119754) | Leachate microbial communities from a municipal landfill in Southern Ontario, Canada - Leachate well 64-88 metaG | ecosystem: Engineered > Solid waste > Landfill > Unclassified | place... | reverse complement strand
TGCAGCTCCTGTTTCATCGCAACTCGTTTCTATTGCAAGAATTATCATAAAATGAGGATTTTAGATACCTTCTATTTTTATTTTATCTCCATTTTTGAAATTATATTTTTTAGCAAGTCCGGCTTGAATCTCCAAAACTTTGTCTGAAGGACCTGCCGGAGTATAAACAATTAAATTTTCATTATCATCTTTTGGGGCTTGAGCATTGTTTTCTATGCTAACAATAGTATCATTGTTGATAAAGATTATATCGATTGGGAACTTCATCTTTTTCATCCAAAAAGAATAATAATCAGGTTTTTTAAACAAAAAGATCATTCCTTGGTCTTCCGCCAGTGATTTGGTTTCAGATAATCCTATTTCTTGTTCTTTTTGAGAGTCAGCCACAATTACTTTGAAGTTGCGGTCAGCAATTGCTATGGTTGGCGTTTTCTTTAAAATAGACACCTTTTCCTCGTTTAGATATCCCTGCGCAAAGCGTATACCACCGACAATAATTAGGAGCACTATTATTACTAATATTATTTTTTTCATTTTTTTATATTAATTAGTTTAGCGTATTTAGTTGTTGAAAGACTGTTGATTCTTTCGATTGCATAGACAATTTTCGCTTTGATTAATTTTGCTTGTCTTTTCTTACATTTCTCATACGGATCACCGCGTGTAATTGCTATTACATTCGGTTGCATTTCGACCATGATTTTATCATACAAACCATCATTTGTCATATTCTTAAGCATAATTATGTAGTCAACATTTTGGATTGCAGACAATACTTTTGCCCGGTCACTTTGGGAGTTTATTGGTCTCTTATCTCCTTTCTGTTTTTTAGCTTTCGCGTCATCTTCCAATAGTATGAAAAGATGGTCTCCATATTTTTTTGCCTTTTCCAGAAATCTAATGTGCCCCAAATGAAGTATATCGAAAAATCCTCCTGCTATTACAATAATTTTATTTTGTTTTTTAAGTATACGTGTAATTTCTATAGCCTCTTGTGTCGTTAAGATCTTGTTCATTCTTTTGTTCCTCGGAGAAATACTGATTGCCAGGCAGCGTAATTTGAAACAAATGTTTCAGATATAATTTTTTTTCCGTTTTTTGTCACATCTCTTCTGAAGGAAACTTTTGATCCTTCTGCGCTCCAATCTACTTGTTTTACGGTTCCCTTTGGCAGAGTTGGATCGTCTTGGTATACGTCGGGAGGGGGAGGAGTCCTGTTGGTGACAATAGGTTTACTTAGAATAACAGATCTTCCATCAGAAGTTCCATAAAGGAATATAGAGAGTTGAGATAAGCTTGGATCAATTTGAGTTTGTACGAGTATATAATTTCCCGTATCGTTTTTGAATTTTAAATCAACACTTGGATAGTAGACCGTAGCGTCAAACCCCGGAGGACTATCTTGTTCATAATAGCCAACTCTATATGCATGAGCATGTCTTTCTGTTATGGTAAGTCCTGCGTTAAGAAGTGCTCTGAAAAAAGTAGTTGATACCTGACAAACACCTCCTCCGTCACCAAGTATTGTTTTCCCATTTTGTATAATGTATGCCTGTTGATATCCTGTGAGAGCAGAAACGTCTCCCAGGGTTTTTGTAAAAGAAAATATTTCGTTTGGTTCAATTAATGCCCCATTTATTTTGGATGCGGCTAGATTTATATTAAAGACTCTGTTTTGTATCGAATGCTGAAAAAGAGATGTTCCTATGCCAATTAGTTCTTTTATGCCTAAGTTATTTGCCTTATCTGTAGTTATTTTTGGTTCCAGAATTTTTACATTAATCGGAATGATTATTTTTTGAGGCCTTTGTCTTAATACTTTTTCAAATTGAGAATTTAAATTTTCTTTAATTTTTTCAACATCGACTGTTTTTCCTTCTTCGGATGGTTTAAAGGTTAAAACCTTTCCGTCCTGAAAACTAAAAAGTGCGTCAACAGGTTCTTTATTGACTGCTTTTATAAATGGAGAGAAAAATTTATCAAACGCATCTTCAGAATAATGATATGTGGGTTGTAGGTTCAAGCCGGAAAAATATGCTTGGCAAGCAATGCTAATGTTTGAAAGGAGATTCTTGGATTTTCCTAAGGTTATCGCTTGTCTGGCAATTAGATCTTGATTATAGCCGTACTGAAGATCTTTGGCTGAAATTGTTGCCACCATAGAATCAAGTGCGAAAGTAAACTGTGTGTTTTCTATGGCTTCATTTTCTTTTGCAAATAATTCTTCGACTTCCTTTTGGGTATGTTTTCCTACGTTGATGTTGTTTACAGTTATTCCCGGGTAAACAACTTTGGAGTTTGTTTTTTCAAAAATAATAAATGTAAAACTAATAAGTAAAAATGTAGCAAGAATAGCTCCTATGCAAAACCAAAAAATTGCTTTTAATGTTTGAGCAATAATTTTCTTTCGGGGTCTTATTTTTTTTGTTTGCTTCATTTGATATACTAAGCGTTACATATTATACTAAATACTGAATATGGATGAAAACGCAATTTTTAGAGATGTTAATATATCTCAAGGGCAAGAAAACGTTCAGCCGGAAATCCCAGAAAAAAATCCAATTGTCTCTCCGCCTCCGCCTAAACTACCCAGCGCTCCTCTTCCTTCAAAACTTTCCCAAATTTTAAAAGTTTTATTAGGAATAGCCATTATACTAGGAATTATCCTTTTGGTTTATAAGCTGGTTTTGCCTAAGCTTTTTCCTACAAAAATAGGTCAAGTTACTTTAACATATTGGGGAACGCAGGAGGATATTTCGGTAATGACTCCCGTTATTGCAGATTTTGAAAAAAAACATCCAAATATCAAAATAGAATATTCAAAACAGGATCAAGATCAATATAGAGATAAATTGGTTACCCGGACGAAAAATGGTAATGGCCCTGATATTTTTGGATTTCATAATACCTGGATACCTCAACTTTCGGATTTACTCTTACCTCTTCCCGAAAGCGTTATTTCAAAGGATGATTTTTTCAAAAACTATTATCCTGTTATAAAAACAGACTTAATAAAAGGAGGGGCTATTTATGGTGTGCCTTTGCAAGTTGATACATTAAATCTTTACATAAATCGGGATCTTTTTCAGGCAGCTGGTCTTACGGCTCCTACTACGTGGACAGATTTCGTAAGTTACGCAAAACAATTAACTGTAAAAGATGAAAACAATAATATTAAAACTGCTGGAACTGCAATGGGGACATCAAGCAACATTAATCATGCTCCTGACATAATTTCAATGCTTTTTGCCCAAAATGGTGTTGATTTAAATGATTTGTCTTCAAACACTCAAGCTGCAAGCGATGCGTTAAGTTTTTACACTTCTTTTGCTTTGCCTAAGGCAAACGTTTGGGATGAAACTCTTGATCAATCAATTAGGGCTTTTTCGGCGGGAACGCTAGCTATGTATTTTGGTTATTCTTGGGATTTCTTTACAATAAAATCTATGAATCCAAATCTTTCATTTGATGTTTATCCCGTCCCAAGTCTTCCTGGTCAAAATATAACAATTGCAAGTTATTGGGCTGAAGGCGTATCTTCTAAGACCAAGCATCAAAAAGAGGCATTTATTTTTATGCAATATTTAGCTCAAAAAGAAACAACACAAAAATTATTTATAGAAGAATCAAAAACAAGAAATTTTGGAGTACCGTATGCCAGAATAGATCTTGCTGATAGCCTGAGCAATACTATTGCCTATTCTTTTGTTCAAAATGCTTCATCTGCAATTTCTTCCTATTTTGTTGATGGTACATATGACAATGGATTAAATACAAAAGCAAACAGTTACTTGAATGCGGCTGTGGAGTCAATATTGAGAGGGACATCTTCACAGGAGGCTACAGAAACTTTCCTCAAAAACATTCCCCAGGTGTTAAATCAATATGGCTTATAATTTAGTTGTCTGCGGGGGCACATTTGACCATTTTCATAAAGGGCATAAGAGATTTTTGGATTATACTTTGTCAATTGGTAGAAAAATTATCATTGGTATAACTAGCGATGAATACGTCAAGAATTTAAAATCCGAAACTCAAAATCCAAGCCTTATAGAATCTTACGAAATTAGGAAGAAAAATCTTGAAGAGTTTGTTTTTAAAAAAAATGCTCAAGACAGAACTTCGATATTGGAAATAAATGATTTATTTGGTCCGACTCTTTCAAAAGATTTGCCAATTGATGCTATTGTTATATCTAATAATTCAGAAAAAGGAGCAGAAATTATTAATCAAAAAAGAAAAGAATTAAATCTAAGCTTACTTAAAATTCTCATTACACCTTTGGTAAAAGCGGAAGATGGAAAACCCATTTCTTCTAAGAGAATTAGGAATGGAGAAGTAAATGAAGCGGGGAGGCTTTATGTTAAAAAAATATGGCTTGAAAAAGATTTAATTCTTCCAGAGGATTTAAGACAGGAATTTAAGAGACCCATGGGTGGGCTATGTAAAAAAGAAGATATTGAAAATAAACAAAAATCTTCTTTTGTAATTTCTGTTGGAGATGAAACATCAAGAATATTTAATGAAATTTCAGCTAAGCAAGATATATCAGTTGTGGATTTCAAAATAGCGAGAATAGAAAGATTTTCTTCTTTTTCAGAATTAGGTTTTAAGGGAAAAGAAACTATTTTTACGGCTGATAATCCAGCAGGTCACGTAACAGCTGATTTATTTAATGTAATATCAAAAATATTCAGTTCAAATATTAAAAATAAAATTATTTTAAAAATAGCAGGGGAAGAGGATCTTGCTGTTTTACCCTTGATTCTTTTTTCACCTCTTGGTACGAATATTTATTATGGTCAACCTAATAAAGGCTTAATAAGAATAGTAGTTTCGACAGAAATCAAAGATATAGCCTATAGTCTTACTTCTAAGTTACGGCCTATATAAATATTACTAGAGGTTATTGACATTTTTTTCGATTTCTTATAAGATTTTCCCTATTATCCCTCAATGTTAAGAAAGAGGGATTTGTAGTAGTTAGGACTCTCTTATGGATAATAACAAGAAAATTTATTTGACAAAAGAAGGGCTGGCAAGCCTCAAGAAAGAATACGACGAATTAGTTGGTGTTAAAAGACCTAATGTTTTGGCGCGGGTTAGTCAGGCTAGAAACATGGGGGATTTGTCGGAAAACGCAGAATATGTTGCAGCGCGTGAAGAATTAACATTTATAGACGGAAGGATAGATGAGTTAGAAGTTATTCTTAAGCAGGCAGTTATCATAAAGGATATTAAGGTATCAGGTCATGCAGTCAAATTAGGATCAACAGTAACCCTTAATTCTAGCGGTAAGAAAGAGATATTTACGGTTGTCGGAGAATGGGAAGCTGATCCTACGAACAAGAAAATTTCACACGAGTCACCTCTTGGCAAAATGCTGATTGGAAAGAAGGTTGGGGAGAAGGTTCAGGTTGATGCTCCGGCAGGCAAAATCACCTACGCAATTGTTAGCGTTAAATAGCCTCGTATTTTAGATATCTACTGCAATTTTAAGAAACAGGCTGTATAATGAGTGCATATTAATATTAAAATAGTATGTTTTGGGTAGATAATGTAATTTCTGAGTTAAAAAATAGAAAATTGCCTCTGGAATGGGTAGATGACATGAAAACTCCTTCAGGTAAAATTCACGTAGGATCTTTACGTGGCGTAGTGGTGCATGATTTAGTTTTTAAGGCTTTAAGGCAGGCTGGTGTTAAGGCGAAATATACTTATATTTTTGATAATCATGATCCAATGGACGGTCTTCCCGTTTATCTTCCAAAAGAAAAATATGAAAAGTATTTAGGAATGCCTCTTTTTAAGGTTCCTTCTCCTGTTGAGGGGTTTAGTAGTTATGCGGAATATTATGCAAAAGAATTTATCGGAGTTTTTAATAAGATTGGTTGTCAGCCTGAAATTTTATGGTCGGCAGATCTATACAAAAGCGGCAAAATGAATCCTCTTATAAAAGAATGTTTAGATAAAGCTTCAGAAATAAGAAAAATTTACGAGGAGCTCTACAAAAAGAAAATAGAAGATAACTGGTATCCTTTTCAGCCGTATTGTCTAAAATGCGGAAAAGTTTCAACAACCAAGGTGAATGGTTGGGATGGCGAAAAAATTTCGTTTACATGTGAGATAGATGCTGTTCCCTGGACAAAGGGATGTGGATTTAAGGGAAAAATGTCTCCTTTTAGTAACGAAAAAGAAATAGCGGGCAAACTTCCTTGGAAAGTTGAATGGGCAGTGAAATGGAAGGTCTTAGGGGTAACTGTTGAAGGTGCAGGAGAAGATCATATGAGTAAAGGTGGCTCACATGACTTGGCAAGTCTTATCTGCAAAAGAGTAATTAATTATTCTGTGCCATACGCCCTACCTTATGCATTTTTTCTGATTGGGGGTAAGAAAATGTCGTCTTCAAAAGGCCGAGGATCATCTGCATCTGAAATGCTTGAAATTCTGCCTCCTGAACTACTCAGATTTTTGATGGTTAAGACAAAAATTGGTCAACAAATTAATTTTGATCCGAATGGAGATACAATACCTAAGCTTTTTGATGAATATCAAAGGGCAGCCGACGCATACTTTGGTAAAAAAGATGACGATTTAGCTAGAATTTTTGAACTATCACAGATAGATGAAATAAAAAGACCGCCAAATATTAGATTTTCTGTTTTATCTCAATATGTGCAAATGCCCAATAAAGAAGATGAAATAAAAACAGAAGGACTTGATGAATGGGCGAAATATGCAAAAACTTGGATAGAGAGATATGCTCCGGAATCGGAAAAATTTTCAATACAAAATTCATTGCCCGAAGATACGAAGAAGTTAACTGATGGTCAAAGAAAATATTTAAATAAGATTGTTTCTGAATTAGATAAAGTCTGGAAGCCCGAAGATCTTCAGATAAATCTTTTTGAATGGGCAAAAGAGTTAAGCTTGCCATCAAAAGAAGCTTTTTCTGCGATCTATATATCTTTGTTGAATAAAAATCATGGACCGAAAGCCGGATGGATTATTCTATCTCTAGATAGAGAATTTATTGTAAAACGATTTTCTGAAGCCGCTAAATCATGAAAAAGCTTCTTGTGGCGACGACAAACCCCGGAAAATTAAAGGAAATCTCCGGTTTTCTTTGTGATTTACGTTTGTCACTAAAAATTGTTTCTCTTGCGGACATTGGCATTAAGGATGATTTTGAAGAAATGGGAAAAAGCTATAAAGAAAATTCACAACTTAAAGCGCTATTTTATGCTAAAAAAAGCGGATTACCTGCAATCGCTGATGATGGAGGAATAGAGATTGAAGCTTTTGGTGGAGCGCCGGGGATTAAAAGTAAAAGATGGTTGGGAGGAAATGCGACAGAAAAAGATATTATTAATCATTTATTGAAAATCTCCAAAAATTTATCTAATAGAAATGCAAAATTTAAAACAGTTATCTCTTTTGCTTTGCCATCTAGGGAAATCTGGAGTGTTGCAGGAGAAGTTGAGGGAATTATTGCAGAAAAACCATACTTAAAAGCCCTTAAAGGTTATCCGTACCGTTCGTTTTTTTATCTTCCTAAACTTAAAAAATATTATCACGAAGATCAATTGACCGATAAGGAGCAAAAAGAATATAATCATAGGTATAAGGCGATTGAAAAAATAAAACCAATTCTTATGAGAGAATTAGGATTTAAGATTTAGGATTTACGAATATGTTAGACATTAATTTAATAAGAAATAATCCAGAGAAAATTCAAAAAGCTGCGGATAGTAAAAATGTCAAGGTGGATATAAAGCATATTCTAGAGATTGATAGAAAATATAAAGAATTATCGATTTCTGTTCAAAAACTTCGTGAGGAAAGGAATGTTCTAACATTGTCCATGAAGGGTAAGCCAACTCCCGAGCAAATTGAAAAGGGAAAGATATTAAAAGAAAAATTAGAAAAAGAAGAACATGCTTTAAAAGCAGTTTTGGAAGAATTGAAAATAGAGCTTTTGAAAATTCCAAATCTTCCAAAAGATGATGTAAAAGTTGGAAAAAATGATACTCAAAACAATGTTATTAAGAAAGTAGGTAAACCAGAAAAATTTAATTTTAAACCAAAAGATCATTTAGAGATTGGAGAAGGATTGGATATTATTGATATTGAAAGAGCTGCAAAAATATCAGGGGCAAGATTTTATTTTTTAAAAAACGAAGGAGTTCTTTTGGAATTTGCATTGCGTGAATTAGCATTTGAAATTCTTCTGAAAGAAAATTTTATTCCCGTGTTGCCTCCGGTTTTTATAAAAAAAGAAATAATGAAAGGGCTGGGATACATGGAAAATGGCGGAGATGAAGATATGTATATTTTTGAAAAAGATAATTTAGTCTTGGTGGGGACTTCAGAGCAATCAATTGTTTCAATGCATAAGGATGAAATACTTAACGAAAAAGATTTGCCTAAAAGATATGCAGGGTTTTCAACCTGTTTTAGAAGAGAAGCAGGAAGTTATGGAAAAGATACTAGAGGAATTTTAAGAGCTCATCAGTTTGACAAAATAGAAATGGTTTCTTTCATAAAACACGGAGAAGACGACAGAGAACATGAATATTTATTATCTTTAGAAGAAAAGCTTTTGCAAGCTTTGGAAATTCCATATCAAGTAGTAAAGATGTGTACTGGAGATCTAGGTTTTCCCGCTGCTAGAAAATATGATTTGGAAGCATGGATTCCTTCAGAAAATAAATACAGAGAAGTTACATCTGCGTCAACGACTACCGATTTTCAATCAAGAAGATTAAATATAAAATATTCTACAAAACAAAATGTAAAAGAATTTGTAACCATTTTAAATGGTACAGCTTTTTCAACAAGACCGATAATTGCTATTTTGGAAAATCATCAGCAGGAAGACGGATCAGTAATTATTCCAAAAGCTCTTCAAAAATATTTAAGGTTTGAAAAAATTTCTAAAAAATCTTCAAAATAATTTTTATAAATTTATATTTTTTTATTTTTTTTGAAAAAAAATTAAATTTTTAATTAAAAAATGTTTTTTTTGGTCATCATTTTTTTTGCTTAATTATCAATCCAAACATTTATTTTTGAAGCAGAGTATTTTACTTGACAAATAATAAAAAAATACTCACGATAATAATTAGTATTAATAAAAAAGGAGGTGATTCCACAATGGCAAAGAAAAAAGCAAAGAAAAAGAAAAAGAAGAAGAAGTAATTGGTAAGCTATTTGGAGCATTACCAATTGATCAGTTGGTAAAATCCCCTGCCATATGGTGGGGGATTTTTTTGTGATAAAATAAGTATATGTTTAATTTCATCGGAAGATATTTTGATTCTAACGAAAAAGAAATAAATAAATTAAAACCGATAATTTCGGAAATTAATTCTTTTGAAGAAAAATTTAAGAAAATAAAAGATAAAGATTTTCCTAAAAAAACAAAAGAGTTTAAAGAGAGAGTAGCAGAAGGAGAATCTTTGGATCTTTTATTGCCGGAAGCATTTGCATTGGTTCGCGAAGCAGCAAAGAGATCTATTGGTCAGCGTCATTACGATGTTCAGTTAATGGCAGCAGTTACATTGGCGAGTGGAAAAATTGCAGAACAAAAAACAGGAGAAGGAAAAACTCTTTCATCCATTCCCGCATTATATCTTCATAGTCTAACAGGTAAAGGCGTCCATTTGGTTACAGTTAATGATTATTTAGCAAGAAGAGATGCGGGTTGGATGGGTCCAATATTTAATCTCCTCGGAGTAACAGTTTCCTCAATGATTAGCGAACAATCTTTTATTTATGATCTTAATTTTGTTAATAAAGACGTACAAGATCCCAGACTTTCTCATCTAAAACCAATTACTAGGAAAGAGGCTTACAGAGCAGATGTTGTTTATGGAATAAATTCTGAATTTGGTTTTGATTATTTGCGGGACAATATGGCGCAAGATATAGAAGAAACTGTACAAAGGGGATATTATTTTGCAGTTGTTGATGAAGTTGATTCCGTACTTATTGATGAAGCGAGAACTCCTCATATTATTTCTGCTCCTGATGAATCGCCTACTCAAAAATATTATGAATACGCAAAATTAGTTGATAAATTAAATCCCGATATTGATTATAAAATTGACGAAAAATTAAGAACAGCCCATTTAACAGATCATGGAATCGGAAAAATTGAAAAACTTTATGGCATTGATAATATTTATGAAAAAGATTTTAATACCGTTTATCATTTGGAAGCCGCATTAAAAGCTAGAACTTTATTTAAAAAAGAAAAAGATTATATCGTAAAAGATAATCAGGTTATTTTGGTTGATGAATTTACAGGGCGTTTAATGATGGGAAGAAGACTTTCCGAAGGATTACATCAGGCAATAGAGGCAAAAGAAATGGTTTCTATTCAAAGAGAATCAAAAACAATGGCAACAGTGTCTTTACAAAATTATTTCAGAATGTATGAAAAATTAGCAGGAATGACAGGAACAGCAGTTACAGAAGCTCAAGAATTTCACAAGATTTATAATTTATCGGTTGTTGTAATTCCTACAAATAAATTAATGATAAGAAAAGATCACCAGGATTTTGTTTATAAGAGTGGAAGGGCAAAAATGTCAGCAGTTGCAAGTGAGATAGAAAAAATTCACAAAACAGGACAACCTATTTTAGTTGGAACAACATCTATAGATAAAAATGAATTAATATCAGAATTTCTTAGGAGAAGAGGAGTAAAACATGAAATTTTGAATGCAAAAAATCACGAACAAGAAGCAAAGATTATTGCTAAGGCCGGAGAAAAAGGAGCTGTGACTGTAGCGACTAATATGGCAGGCCGAGGAGTTGATATTATTTTGGGAGGAGAACCTCCAAAATCTGAAGATAATAAATCCAAGTTTAAAGAATGGCAAAAAGAACACGATGAAATTGTGAATTTGGGAGGGTTATATGTTATTGGTACTGAAAGACATGAGTCTAGGAGAATAGATAATCAATTAAGGGGAAGATCTGGCCGTCAGGGAGATCCTGGATCATCCAGATTTTTCGTTGCTTTGGATGACGAGATAATGAGGCTTTTCGGCGGGGATACTATCTCTGGAGTTATGACTAGATTTAATATGCCTGAAGATGTTCCATTGCAGCATGGGATTGTTTCTAGAGCAATTGAGCAGGCTCAGACAAAGGTTGAGGGCTTCAATTTTGATATCAGAAAGCATTTGGTTGATTATGATGATGTTTTAAATAAACAAAGAGAAATAATTTACAAAAGAAGAAGAGTGGTGTTGGAAAATAAAGAATCTTTGGAGAAAGAAGTATTTGAAAAAGTTTCAACATCTATAACATCATCTGTAAATGTAAACATGGTGGTAAGCGATGATAATAAATCTGCAGATGAAAAAATAATTGATGATTTTACGACAATAATCCCCTTTGATGATTTATCAAAAAAACAATTAATAAAACAACTGGAAATGGCGAATTCTTTGGAACAAAAAGTAGATTTTCTAACTAACATTGCTCATGATGTCTACGATCAGCGGAAAAAACAATTAGGTAAAGAAATGATGAGTCAAATTGAAAGATATGTTATGTTATCAGTTGTTGACACCCTTTGGATGGATCATTTGGATGCTGTGGAAAATTTGAGGGGAGGAATAGGCTTGAGAGGTTATGGGCAAAGAGATCCTCTGGTTGAGTATAAGAATGAGGCATATACAATGTTTGAACAGTTAATACAGGCCATAGATGATGGAATTGCACATAGGATTTATAAAATTCAGGTTCAGCAAGCTCCTCAAGTTCACCATCACATGAAAGAACAAGCAGCTGGTGCGGATGTAGGAATGTCTGAAACATCAACCCCAACAACCACTGCGCCCTCAAGTGCTAAAAAGAAGTTAGGGCGTAATGATCCATGCTGGTGCGGGTCAGGTAAAAAATTTAAAAAATGCCACTATCCAAACGTTTCTTAAATGAATAAAGTTCGGGATTGTATAATTCGAGCTACGGAATTAACAGCGTTAAGCGTTTTTGAGCTTATTCAGGAAAAAGGTTTTACTCCACAAGACTTATTAACAGAAGAAGAATCTCTTAAAAGAGAAAGGTTGATAGATCAGGCAGGCGCTGATGCCATGAGAGCAGCCTTAACGGATGCTCCATTTACTATTAATATTGTTGGATCAGAGGGGAGAAAACATGTTCATCAATATGGGGAAGCACTGCCTGCTTTGGATGGAACTTTTGGTAAAGGGAAATTAAAAATAGACATGGTTAATGATGTCGTAGAGGGATCAAAAGCTGCTAAATTAAATTCCCCCGGGGCAGTCTCTGTTATTGCAGTTTCTTCGGATAAAGGCTTGATGGGAACACCTGCAGATGTTGATTATATGAATAAATTATTTGGACCGCCTCAGCTTAAAAATAAAATTTCTTTAAGTAAATCAACGGAAGAAAATTTAGCAGAAGTTGTAAATACATTCAAGGTAAAACCATCTAAGATTAATATGGTAGTGATGGATCGGGATAGAAATGCTCACTATATAAATGCTTGTCAAAAGTTCGGAGTTAATTTAATTTTGATTAAAGCCGGAGATTTTTTACCATCTGTTTTATCCTGTTTGGATCCAAATACTCACAAAAAGGGAATACATCTGGTTTTAGGAATAGGGGGTTTTGAGGAAGGAATATTATCGGCAGTGGCCGGAAAAGCAATGAACGGAACAGTTGAAGGAAAAGCATGGTCTTCTGACAAGGAAATTCAGTCAAAATATACAAAGATCTGGAGTGTTGATGATTTAGTTCCAGGGAAAAAGAAAGATTGCTTTGTTTCAATATCTGCTATAACGAAAGAAAATAAATGGTTTGATTTGGAAGGGGTAAAAAAAGAAAACGGAAAACGTTTGGTTTCAACAATATCTATTTCTGAAAATGTCATGAAAATGTCAAGAAAAACTCACTATTAGTGTGATAATATAAAAAAGTGAATGTAACAATTCTAAAATCTACAGCACAAGAAATGGTAGCCAAAGGGAAAGGAATTTTGGCGGCAGATGAATCTTCAAAAACTATCCAAAAAAGGTTTGACAAAATCGGCTTACAATCTACTCCTGAAACAAATCTGGCTTACAGAAAAATGCTTTTTACGACTCCTGGCATTGAAAATTATTTATCAGGAGTAATTTTGTTTGATGAAACAATCAGGCAATCAATTGACGGGGTTTCTGTTCCTGAATATCTTTCAAAAAAAGGAATATTGCCTGGGATCAAGGTAGATCAGGGATTGGTTGATTTTGAAGATTCTTCATCGGAAAAAATTACTCAAGGTCTGGATGGATTAGAAGGGAGATTGAAAGAATATGTTCAGATGGGGGCAAAATTTGCCAAATGGAGAGCAGCAATAGCAATCGGAGAAAATGCTCCGACAAATAAGTGTATTG
>Ga0172381_10005095_pt1 | contig 13416 bp, 10 predicted proteins | sample Leawel6488metaG_FD_119754 | JGI IMG/M metagenome (GOLD analysis project Ga0172381, IMG submission 119754) | Leachate microbial communities from a municipal landfill in Southern Ontario, Canada - Leachate well 64-88 metaG | ecosystem: Engineered > Solid waste > Landfill > Unclassified | place... | reverse complement strand
TTGTATGGCTTTTTTGAGGACTGCAAATCGCTGCTTTGGATGTCTTACCCATGATGTTTCTATTGCAAAAGTCGGTAGAAACTGTCGAATAAAGATGTGTAATAAAGAAAAAGGATTTGAATACTGTTATGAGTGTAACGAATACCCTTGTTCGTTAATCAAACATCTTGATAAAAGATATGTCGTGAATTATAGTTATTCGATGATTGACAATTTGAATGCGATTAAGACAGATGGCATCGACAAATTTCTTGCCAACTGCGAAAAAAACTACACTTGTGATTGCGGAGGAATAATCTGTATTCACCGAGGGTATTGTATTAAATGTGGGAAAATAAGATATATAAATAACAGTAATTCTCGAAAAAAGATTATCTGACAAACCATTGCTTATTTCTTTGTCGGTAATGTTATTATTAGTTGAACAATACTGTTTTAGTAAAAATCAATGCCATATAACTTAACAAAAACATTTCGTAGCCAAGCGATTTTACAATTTTCGGAATAAAATACAAGAGTAACAATCGTTTTTTTTTAATAACAGAAAAAATCCCACAAATAGTAATGATTTTGTGCTTCCCACAATATATTATATGTGATATAATTTATTGTTAATGAAGAAAAAATATAGGGAAGAATTTTTTGATTTCAGACAATTATTGACACTACGTCATGGAAGGAGCGGTCGCATGAGAACTCTTAAGAACCCACTGTTTATATTCAGTGTCTTTCTGGTTTTCATATTGGTTGCTTTTTCTTATGTTTTTTGGCTGTCTTCCAATTTTATTGAAGCAAAACAAGAACAAATTATGTTAATGCACCGAGATAATGCCTCAAGTGTCATAGAATCTAATTTTGATGGCATTGAAATGGTTCTTGGTTCTGTTCGTAATTATATGACGAGCAGCCCAAGCGATAGTGATCTGTTAAATTTATTGATTGGAATTGATCAAGAACACGAAGAAATATCTTCTATTTATTTTTATCGTCCCGACTTAACGATGGTTAATTCATCAGGATATGTTCCCAGCCCGGGTAGCGATTTTCGAACTCGGTTGTGGTATCATATGGCGATCTCATCTGATACATATGTATATACTCCAGCATATGTTAATTCATCTAGTGATAGAGTAATAATCACCATTGCTATTTCGATATATGATGAGGGCGTTTTTGCTGGTGTTTTAGCTACAGACATTGATATTATGACCATTACTGATTTTGTCTCCGACATGCAAATTGGAGATACTGGCTATGCTTTTTTGATTGATACAAACGGGTCATTTATAGCCCATCCGGATTTAGATGAATCGGCAGTTGTTTTAGTTCCTGCAACTGAACTTGAGCCGCTTCTTGCGGATTTAACGGGAACGGATGTTAAATATGACTTTACAATTCAAGATAAAGAAGGCGTGCTTGCATATACCATTTTGGCAAGAGGGTCCTATCAATTAGGCGTTTTTATGCCTGCCGAAGAATTTACTCAAAATCTTCAATTACTATCGATGTTATTTTCTATTTTCGCGGTAGTTTTGGTCATTGTGGCTGTAATTATGTCGCTATTATATACTAAGACGATTAGTCGGCCGATGGTGCGTTTGCTAAATGATATTCAAGCGATTAACCTAAATTCAGACAGTAATTATCGACTACCGGAATCCAAAAATATTTTTGAGTTTTGCGATGTTAGAACCACATTAAACGCAACTTTGGCGACGATGTCAGAAGCAACAAAGCAAAACATTGCTGATAAGCGCGAACTTTTGAAGGAGAACCAACGAGTTACGCTTTTGATGGATTCAACAGCTGATATTATCTTTGAAGTTGATTTAAACAAACGGTTTTCTTTGGTTTTCGGTCGCGGTTTAAAAAATATAGGAATGACTCCCGATGATTTTTTAGGAAAAACGGTCCTTGAGGTTTTTGGTGAAGCCGGAAATGAACGCAATCAGTTATATGAAAAAGCTTTGCAAGGTGAACATCACATCTATGACTGGCAGTTGACTCGAAATAAATCGACTCTATACTTTGAATCATCGATTTCTCCGATTTATGATGAAACGGGGAAAGTCACGGGCGCTGTTGGCATCACAAGAGATACAACCGAGCCAATGTTACGACAAAAAGAAGTCGAATATTTAAATATTCATGACTTTTTAACGGGATTGTATAATCGAAGATATTTTGTCGAAGAACTCACAAGACTTGATGCTTTACCAACAATCCCATTAGCTTTAATGATGATTGATTTCAATGGTTTGAAAATATTAAACGACGCATATGGGCATCATTTTGGTGATATCGCTTTAAAGAAAACCAGCGACACTTTGACATCCATAGCCGGAAAGGACAATCGTGTTTGCCGAATTGGTGGTGATGAATTTGCAATTATTGTCCCAAAAGCCGATTTGGAGACAATTGAGAATTTTAAAACGAAAATCCAAACCGAATTAGCTAAAATCTTGATTGGCAACATTCCGATTTCGGTCGCAGTTGGTTATGATATTAAAGTCGATCCTCAAGCGAGTCTCGATGAGGTTATGAAAAACGCAGAAAACCGAATGTATCGCAATAAAGTGACCGAAGGTCGCAACATTCGCAATAGTGCAATCAAAGCGATTATGAAAACTGTGACTGATAAATTTTTAGATGAGAAAAATCATTCCATTCGTGTCGGCCAATATTGTAAATTAATCGGAGAAGCAATGAAACTACATTCAGACGATTTAAAGGAATTAGAAATTGCTGGCTTATTCCATGATATTGGCAAGATTTCAATTCCGGATGCCATTTTGGATAAACCCGATAAGCTTACCTCAGAAGAGTATGCAATTATCAAAACTCATACTGAAAATGGTTATCATATTTTGCGGGCAGCCGATGAATACTCAGGGTTGGCTGAACATGCATTATCACATCATGAGCGGTGGGATGGGACAGGATATCCAAGAGGCTTAAGCAAGACTGATATTCCTTTGTTCTCAAGGATTATTAGCATTGCCGAAGCATATGAAGCCATGACCGCAAAGCGATTATATCAAAAACAGATGAGTGAAGAAGAAGCAATTGCGGAATTGATTCGCTGTTCTGGAACACAATTTGATCCAGAAGTGACCAAAATATTTGTCGAAAAAGTACTAACTCGTCAATTAAATGGCAAAGCAGCAAAGAATAAAACCAATTCAAATTAAGATAATTTAATTACTATGTCTGTGATTCTTCACTGACTACGAAAAAGGCATGATGAAACGGGAGATTTCTTGATATGTAAGGAGATATGAAATGAGAAAATTGTTCTTAGCATTTATGTTGGCCCTTACTGTTTTTGGAGTATATGGATGTCAAGGCATCGCTCCAATGCCCGAAAAAATGCCTGACGATTTCGATTTTACTATCGCATGGGGGATTAATAAGTTAAACTCGTATAATAGTCGTACTAATTTACTCATCAAAGATATCGGTGATGAAGGTTCGGCTTCAGTTCCTTTATTCATTACCGATGACAAAATGAATGAAATCTATGATAATTTACTTGCAATCGATATACTATCGTATCCCCACGAAGTAAATTTATATGGAGAAAGTTATATGATTACTCCTAGTTTTCAAATAGAAATAATTATAATGTATAAGTGGGGAAGTTATACCATCAATATTCCGTGTGTCGACGAGATGGATGGAGAAGAGATCGTCACAGGTCAAGAGTTACTCGCTGTTTGTAAGGAAATAGTTGAGTATATCAAATCCACCGATGAATATAAATCCTTGCCTCCTTCAAGCACGATTTATATATAGTTTTCTATACGTAGTATGTTGGTAAGTTTTCTTTCGTTCCATATCTAAGGAGATTATATTATGTCATCTATTTTTCGATTGTATTGTCGAATATATCAATTTGTTTTCCGAATTACTTCGATATTTTTGCCCTTTCGTGAACCGAAAATACTTCAAGGAAATAATTGTCTTTCTCAATTGCCAGCTTTGATTTTTAATCAGGGTATTACAAATATTCTGGTTGTGACTGATTCGGGTTTAATGAAAACCGGTTTAGTTGAACCCCTATTAAAACAATTTGATGTTCATAAAATCCAATATTGTTTATATGATAAGACCAATGCAAATCCAACAATTACCAATATTGAAGAAGCAGTAAAAATGTATCTTGAGTGCCAATGTCAAGGCATTTTAGCCATTGGCGGTGGGTCGCCAATGGATATGGCTAAAGGAACAGCCGCTAGAATTGGCAATCCTCATAAATCGATTCCGCAAATGAAGGGCCTTTTAAAGGTCAGTCATAAAATACCACCCTTGTATGTCGTTCCAACAACTGCGGGAACTGGCTCAGAAACGACACTGGCGGCCGTGATAACCAACTCAGAAACCCATGAAAAATATGCTATCAATGATCCGTCATTAATTCCTGATTATGCCGTTTTAGATCCATTGATGACATTGGGCTTGCCAAAAAACATCACCGCTTCGACTGGAATTGATGCGCTGACTCATGCCGTTGAGGCCTTTATTGGACAAAGTAACACAAAACATACTGAAAAAATGGCCATTGAGGCAGTAAAATTGATTTTCGAGAATTTACCTACTGCATATAATGATGGTACTAATCTTCTCGCTCGAGCCAATATGCAAGTCGCTGCATACAAAGCTGGGGTAGCGTTTACACGAGCATATGTTGGCAATGTTCATGCAATAGCCCATACTCTTGGAGGATTCTACCAAGTTCCTCATGGCTTAGCTAACGCAGTATTATTACCTTATATTCTTGATTTTTATGGAGTAACAGCTTCGAAACGATTGGCTTATCTTGCCGATTCGGCTGGGCTTTCGGACCCAACTGATTCTTGTGAACAAAAAGCAAAAAAATTCATTGCTTCTATACGAGCGTTAAATTCATCAATGGCAATTCCGGAAAAACTTCCAGGGATTATCCAAGAGGATGACATACCTTTGATGGCAAAAAGGGCTTTTGCTGAAGCAAATCCATTATATCCGGTACCAAAGATTATGAATTATATCGATTTCGAAACGATTTATCGGTTGATAATGTAACAAAAATCATTTTTATCGAGGTTTGTAATATGACATTATGGGAATATTTAGTAGCGGAAATGATTGTGCAGTTGGTTATTGCTTCAACTATCTTGATGGTTATCGCAGTAATTATTAACAGATTTGGAATCAAATATGAATATATGCCAAAATTGGCGGATGTTTTATATTATTCCTCAAATTTTATTGCTATTTGTTCGACACTGGTAATGTTTTCAATTGCAGTTGCTTGCTTTTTAGAAGCTTTAGTTACTCAGATGGTAATATTTGGTGTATTATCTCTTGGCTTTTTTATTATCACAATTAAGATTAATAAATCACGATCATAGATAAGCTATATAAAAATAGATTGCATATCGAAAGCAGATGGGATTATCATCTGCTTTCTTTTATAATAATTTTCAGTCGGTAAAGCGGAAGAATCATTGTAATTGATCTTAGATTATGGTATATTTCGACTGTGCTATTTTTATTTTGTGGAAATATAAATGTTTGTTAATGGAGGACATAAATGACATATATACAAAAGTATCTAAAACTTCTTAGTGCTGACTACCCAACAGTTCAAGCTGTTAGTACTGAACTTATTAATTTAACTGCAATTTTAAATCTCCCGAAGGGCACGGAAGTCTTTATTACGGATATACATGGTGAATATGATGCCTTTAATCATATTTTGAAAAATGCATGTGGTATCATTCGTGCAAAAATAAATCTTATTTTTCCGGAAATGCTTGAAGCGGATAAATGCCGTTTAGCTTTTTTCATATATTATCCCAAAGAGATGCTCCGAAAGTATCAAAATCAGCTTTCACAGACCAAGATGAAAATCATGCTTAAAGATATCTTATCGCATATGATGGCTATCTGTTTAAATGTTGCCAGTAAATATACTAAAAGTAAAGTTCAAAAGTGTCTTCCTACCGAGTTTGCTTATGTTATTCAGGAATTGTTGTACGAGTCGCACGAAAATGATGATAAAATTCGATATTATAAAGCAATTATTGAAGCGATTTTTTCGACTAATCGTCAAAACGAATTTATTGTCCAAGTCAGTAAATTGATTCGAAATCTAGCAATTGATCGTCTTCATATTGTGGGTGATATTTTTGACCGCGGTAGTCAACCACACCGGGTATTACAGAAGCTGCTACCAAAAAAAGAGGTTGATATTCAATGGGGAAACCATGATATCATCTGGATGGGAGCGGCTTGCGGATCAGAATTGATGATTGCCAATGTTATTCGTATCGCTGCCCGGTATAACAACCTCGATTGCTTAGAAGATGGGTATGGGTTCAATCTTGTTCCATTAGCGCGACTTGCTCATAAAATTTATAATAACGATCCTTGTAAGGAATTCATGCCTAAAAGTGTTGATAATGATATTAACGAAGATGACCGGCAATTTGTAGCCAAAATTCATAAATGCATTGCTATAATTCAATTTAAACTTGAACAGACGGTTATCAAACGCAATCCCGATTTCCATTTAGATGATCGCTTATTGCTTGACAAGATTGATATACTAAATAAAACAATAACGATTGATAATACCACATACCCGCTTCTTGATTCATCGTTTCCGACTATCGATTTTGATCACGATCCATATCGACTGACAAAAGAAGAAAAAGTGATTATGGATCACTTAGTTCAGTTGTTCTTGTATAATGACATGCTCCAAGAACATATTTTGTTTATGTTTCAGAAGGGTGAAATGTTCAAGAAATATAATAATAACTTGTTATTTCATGCGGCAATCCCATTCACTGAAGAAGGTGATTTCCGTGGTCAAGTTATTGATGGAACCATTTATTCGGGAAAAGCTTTATTTGAGGTTTTAGAACAAAAAATACGCCACGCTTACCAAAATCGGTATGCTACAAAAAATCCTGATAGTGACTACTTTTTATTTTTATGGCAAGGACCAGCAAGTCCATTATTCGGGAAAAACGCAATGAAAACGTTTGAACGGTATTTTATCGCTGATAAGCAAACGCACCAAGAAACAACTGATCCATATTTCAAAGTGAGACTCAATAAAACCGTATTAAAGAAAATCTATAAGGAATTTGATTTAGATTGGGATCATTCTAACATTATTAATGGTCATGTTCCTCATGATGTCACTGCCACTCATGAAGTTGTTTTGGCTGATAACCGAATTTATAGTATTGATGGCGGAATGAGTAGGCAATATTCCAAAGAAACATCCATTGGCGGTTATACATTGATAAGCGACTCACATTCGATTTCACTTGTCAGTCATGAACGATTTGATTCATCCGAAGAGTTGATCGCTTCCGAACGGGATATTATTGCTGTCACCCATAATGAAGACATCAATACGAGAAGAACATATATTTATGATACCGATAAAGGCAAAGAATTGAAGGATCGCATTAATGATCTGCGTCGGTTACTTGAATGTTATTCGGATGGCTCGATCAAAGAAAAAACCCATTGATTGATGTAATTTTTTAGTTTTTATATGCAAACAATTAAAATAGATGGCTCAGTTGGGCCATCTATTTTAATGATATGAATTGTGATAAGATGTTTGTTTTAATTATAAAAATTATGGCAATATGGAACGGATAATAGATATAGAAAAACCATTTATTATATTTGCCGAGTCTTCCATTGTATAAAAATATTGGGATAAACGCTAATAGCGAAAACCATTGACTTATTCCCAAATATCGAGCATCCCAATCTAGTAGACTTAGCATCGGCCACTCGATAAAAAATAAACTCATGATGACAAAAGCAGTTAGTTGTAACCACCGATTTGGTAATACTCCAAAAATAAGTATCATCAATACGCCATACAATCCATATTGAAGCGGGAGAATGTATGACAAAACGAGAACGGGAAGAATTAACATTTTAACGAACCATTTCTTGTGAAAAATAAATATTATTGTAACAAGCCCCATGACCAGTGGGATAAATACATTTGTACTGAGAAAGTTGGAAGCATCACCGGTTGTAAGGAATACAATAAAGATTACAGCTTCTGATATCAGGGCGGCAAAGAATAGTCTTCCAAGGTAGCGCCACACGTTATGCGTGTGACGAAAGCCTTCGGCAATCATAAAAGCAAATAATGGATAAGCAACTCTACCGATATCTCGAAAGATATCATATATAATTCCTTCAGGTAATAAATGATATGCGATATGGTCAAACGTCATCGCAATAATTGCTATCCATTTTATAATCTTAATGGTCGTGATAGTTCACCCCCCCTTGGGAAATTCAGTTTTTAAAAATCATCCTTGGTATCCTGGAAGTGATGTCCAAATTATTATTCCTATGAAGCCAAAAATGATAGCACCAAGAAACCAAAATGTAATAGCACGGCTTGTTTTTGGCGTGAAGGGTTTTGTCATCCACATATATGGCAGTCCAATCGGATATAAAAAAATTAATAAAAGGATTGCGATAAGTTTGTTTTTTGGTCTATCAGAAAAGTTTTCTTGCAATTTGAGAGTCGAATTGGAAAAAATCGGTTCGACTCGCTCACCGCAAAAAAGACAAAAGTGATCATCATTTCCAATTTTTCGACCACAAATTTGACAATATGTCATGTGTTTTCTCCCGATATTTTGTATATATAAATTCATTTTACCAAATATGACTATTAGTTACAATGTGCTATTCTAAATGAAAGTCATAAGATTCAAAATATCTGAGGTGAAGTAACTTAGCCATGAACCAAGGACAAGCAATGCTAGCCAAGGGAAATATGTCATCATGTATTTACCAAACCGACGATATGTAGTAGACTATAAACAAATCAGTAAATCTTTATACATTGTTTGTTTGGACTGGAGGACTAAAATGGAAATAATTACAAAACGATTGCGATTAGTTTCGATTAGTTCCGAATTTATTGATGATATATTTGTTAATTTTACTAGTGAGATTACAAAATATATGTACCCAAAACAAGCAGCAAACCGGAGCGAGACTGAAGAATTTGTGACTTCCAGTATGAAAAACAACGCCGATGGAATCGAAAATGTTGTGGTTGTGATAAATAAAAACACTTCCGAGTTTTTAGGATGTATGGGGGTCCATTCTCTCAACACTTTAAATCCGGTTTTAGGTCTGTGGATTAAAAAAAGTGCTCATGGCCATGGCTATGGAATTGAAGGCATGAGCGCCTTAATTAAATATGCATATGAGCATTATAACTTTCATCATCTTGTTTATGATGTTGACAAAGATAACTATCCATCTTGGCGAATAGCTGAGAAAAATGGTGGGGTGATTCGTCGTGAATATGTCAAATACGGTGCTTCTGGTAATCGCTTAAATTTGATTGAATATTGGTTGTATAAGAACCCAGAAGATATTAAGAAAACCCCACCGATATTTTTATTTCAAGGTGATTCAATTACCGATTCAGAAAGAGATAAAAATTACGTATATGGACTAGGAAATGGATATGCTCATATGGTTCAAAGTCGTTTTCCCGGGAGTATTGTAATTAATCGGGGAAATAGTGGCAATACTATTTTCGATATGGCAGCGATATTGGAAACGGAAACAATTGCTCTTCAGCCGGATTTAGTTTCAATCTTAGTTGGCATCAATGATATTTTGCATCATTATCGTGATGGAATATCATTTACTCCAAATACATTTGCGGCGGAATACAGAAAAGTATTAGTAAGCATAAAAACAGCTTTGCCGGCTGCCAAGATCCTGATCATTGAACCTTTTGCTTTTCCATCTGGCGAATTTAAACCAAATTGGCAACCGGATTTAACCAAAATCCAAATAATAACACGACTTTTAGCAGATAAATATGCTGATTTTTATATTCCCATGGCGACTGTTTTGGCTGAGCAAGCGAAAACAATGGCATATGAAACGATCTTATATGATGGAATTCATCCAACAAGACTTGGTCATCAATTGATTGCTAATGCGATTATCAATACAATTGGAACAAGTTATTAGATATTTTTTTGCTAATTCTTGTTATTATACAATTAAGAAGGCCGTTTAACGATGGCTTGCGAGGATATCCAATGGAAGTATTTATTGCACTATTTGCAGTAATTGTGGTGGGGTTGATTATCGGGGAAATCAAGTGGGGAATTCTCCGGAAACCATATGATCCATCAAAGTGGTCGCATAAAGTCATATCTGCGATTGTTATTTTGCCATGTTTGGTTTTATCACTACTATTTTATGTTTTTATTTCTAGTCCCATATATAACTCGGTAGCATATCCTTTGACCGAAGGAGTTAATCATTATAACCCTTACATCCAACAGTTTGATGCTTTTCAAAAAGGTCAACTGTACATTGATTATGCGGTTGACGAAGATTTATTAACACTAGAAAATCCGTATGATCCCATTCAGAGAGAAGGAATCTATTTTTTATGGGACCGAGCGCTTTATGATGGTCATTACTATTCTTATTTCGGAATTGCCCCGATTATTTTCGTATATTATCCATATTATATATTAACTGGAGAATTGCCTTCTGATGCTTTAGTTGGTTTAATATTTTTGTTGTTGACAACGGTATTTGTTCCATTAATTATTTTTGAATGGGCAAAGAAACGAGCAAAAAAAACACCTTTTTCGCTTCTGTGTGTAGCTAGTATAGCAACAACTCTGGGCACAAATGTTTTTTTGGCAGCAAGAGGGGTTCAGCCATATTACTATATTGCTATTTTGGCAGGAATGGCTTTTCTAGCAATTTTTTTGTTTTTATTTATAAAAGGACTATTTACGGTGACAAAAACGAGATTAATTTACCTGTTTGGTGCCGGAGTAGCTTATGGATTGTTGTTTCTTTCACGCATTAATATGGCTATTTTAGCTGGTTTCATTATTTTACCGAGTCTTATATTTTTCGTTATCAAGCGAATTAAAGAGAAAAGCCAATACAAATTCATTGTTGGCGATTTGATTGTTTTGGTGATTCCGGTGGTTGCTACTTTGGTTTTTACCTGCTGGTTTAATGCGGCCAGATTCAGTTCGCCGTGGGATTTTGGCACAAACTACCAGTTGACTGTCAGCGATGTTTCTCAAAACACATTACGAATCACGGATTTAGGACCAGCAATTTACCATTATATCATTCAAAATCTGGAGATAAGCAATCAATATTCATACATAGGATTTACCTATAACACTTTGGTAAATTATGGCCATTTTGTTTATCTTGATGCGAGTATGAGTATATTTGCAACGCCTTTATTGTTGGGATTATTGTTAACACCAGCTATCATTTTTAACGGAAAACATCCGCTTTCAAGACGTATCATTTTTCTTTTGATTATCATTGGTATCATTTTTGTAGCTTGGCTCAATTTTTCAATGGGTGGTTTGATTTTTCGATATACACTTGATTTGTGTTTGGTTGGCGCTTTAGCAGCAACGATTGGCCTGTTGTTAATTTTCGAACGAATACTCGAAGGTAAACATAGATGGGTCAGTTATTGCTTTGGTTGCCTTCTTGCTATCTTCTTTTTGGCATCTAGCATCACTAGTGTGCAAATTGCGCTAATCACAAATGGCAACTTGATGGTGATAAAGGATTCTGTAATGGCTTTTTTAAAAGCAGTTTTGCCTTTTGTCAATCTATCGACATAAGTAATTATATATGATTCAAATTGTTTCTGTATGAATTGGTCTCGAATGTGATATTCACCTTGGTTTTATGTATATTGGACAAATATCATTCCCATCATATCATAATAATAATGTTTTATTTTTTTGCTAAACATATTATTGAAATGAATATGATATAATAATAACAATGATTTAGAAGTAAACACAAATATCATTCATGACTATGCGGAGAAAGAGGGTTATAATATGGAAAAATTACAAAAATTTCTTCAATCTTATCCACAAGCTAGAATTCTAGATATCGCAACTGGCAGTGGTCAATTCATTGAATTGATTACTGATTTGAATGATGGATATGAGGAAATTATCGGGATTGATCTTTCGGATCGGGGCCTCGAGATTGGCAAGAAACATTTTAGTGGTAATCCGAGGATCCACTTCGAAAAGATGGATGCTTTTGCTATGACTTTTCCAGAGGCATCATTTGATATTGTTTGTCTGTCGAATTCATTACATCATATTACTAATGTTGATCCAGCTATCGAAGCTATGAGTAAACTACTCAAACCCCATGGAATGTTGTTGTTTAACGAAATGATATGTGATAATTTAGACATTAGGCAAATCAGCCATCGCCTTTTACATCATTTTGCTGCAAAAATCGACAGAGAACTAGGCGAAGTTCATCAAGACACTATGGAACGGGCAGCAATTATAGCCTTACTTTCAGAGCATTCTGGCCTTGTTATTCATGATGCTTGGGATTTGGAATATGAACACAATCCCACCAACACTCCTGAAGAAATAGCATCTCTTTGCCAAGTTGTTGACCGTCAACTTGGCCGTATTAAAGATGAAGGCAAAGTAAATCAGCTTAAAAGTGAAGGAGAAGTCATTAAAGAATACATCACGAAAAATGGCTTCGATTCCGCAACTCAATTAGTTGTTTTGATGGAACGATTGGATAATTAGTCAATACAGTTTATTTGGCGATCATCTTTCTTAACAATGTTTGAAAGGATTGTTTTACATTATAGTCATACAAAGAAGAAGAAAGCATTTTGCTCATCACACTGTAATGAGATATTTTTCTTGAAATATGCTAAGCAATCGTGTAAAATGATTCATAGAACATTTGGGGTTGTAGCTCAGCTGGGAGAGCGCTAGCATGGCATGTTAGAGGTCGCGAGTTCGATCCTCGTCAACTCCACCAAAAAAAACGAACTTTTAAAAAGTTCTTTTTTTTGACAAAAAAACTAGTCTGATGAATTTAGACTAGTTTATCTGTATTTTAGTATATCATATGAAAAATATCAAACGAAATTTAAGAAAATACAGTGAAATTTCGCGCTGACAAGCAAAAAAAACTTATTTGTGAATTGACTTGGCTGAAGAAAAATATCCTCCAACCATAGTCGATACATCATTTACAACAATCATTGCGGATGGGTCAATAAGTAATATTTGATTCATAATTTTCTGACTTGCTTTACGATTGGTATATATCATCAATATTGTTCGAGCTTCGTCCTTTCCACAGGCGGCCACAGAAGTAACGCCACAGCCAAGTTCTCTCAACTTTTCAGAAATAATTATACTCATATGATCGGAAGTAATTGTTTGTATCAACAACTTACCAAAAGCAAGTTTTTGCTCAACAATAGAGCCAAGATATACTCCCGAAGCAAAACCAATACCATAAGCGATGCCTTTCATTGGTGATTCTGACAACCCCGTTATTACA
>Ga0172381_10005093_pt1 | contig 13417 bp, 23 predicted proteins | sample Leawel6488metaG_FD_119754 | JGI IMG/M metagenome (GOLD analysis project Ga0172381, IMG submission 119754) | Leachate microbial communities from a municipal landfill in Southern Ontario, Canada - Leachate well 64-88 metaG | ecosystem: Engineered > Solid waste > Landfill > Unclassified | place... | reverse complement strand
GTGGTCGTAGCCGGCGGCCTGTGCCAGAACGACCTCGTTATTGGGCAGGCTCCCGGCCGGCACCTGATGGATGGCGAACATCCACAGCTTGACCGCCGCGCCCAATTCTTCGTTGCTGGCGACATGCAAAAACTCCGAATGCCCCAGTTTGAGCATGTCCAGCTTGAACCACGGCACCGCGCGAATGTCGGTGTCCGGCGGGGTCAGGGGTTCCAGATCCGATGTGCCGATGATGAATGGCAAAAAGGAGGCGAAATTTCCAGATTTCTTGTCAATGGACGGCATGGCGGCGCCCTCCGCTTTGCGTCGATGCTTTCCCTGTTCGTCCGTCGCGCGGTTTTTTTCTGGCCCTACGGGCGCGCGCCGCGTTGCGCTCTTCATCGGCCCATTTCCGGGTGTCTTCCCCCACGAGGAAGGCGAAGACCATCCGTGCGGTCTCCTGGTGGTAGAGTCGCCCGTCCGAGCACAGCGCCCATCCGTAGAGCGCCATGGCGCGAACGCGCTGCCAGGCCTTAGCGCGATGATCGCATCCGGCGAGTTTGGCCAGAATGATTTCGTCATTGGGCAGACTGCCGGCCGGCACTTGGAACAGACTGCGCAGACACAGCCTGGCGGCCGCGCCCAATTCCTCGTTGGTCGCCAAGTGGATGAATTCCGAGTGGAGAAGGTTGACGATGTCCACCTCGAATGCGGCACCGTGGCGGAGATCCGTTCCAGGCGGCGTGAGCGGTTCCAGATCAGATGTGTCGGTAATGAATGGTTTTAGGGTTGCAGACATGGATACCTCCCACTGTTACGGGTTGTGTGACGTGGCGGAGTACGGAAATCAACTTCGCCATAAGGAATCAACGACGGGCTTGGCCAGGGCTGTAGCGGGCGTGGTGAGTAATCAATTGGCATGTGTGCCTCCAAGGGGCCGCACCGCGCTGCCTTGTAATTGCAATTTGGCGGGAGGCTCCCCCTGTATGCCGGTAGCTATAGACATTTCGCCTGGAGTTCCAGAAACTGACTCAAGGAGTGCATGTTTATGAACTATGCCTATCGATGGGCAGGAGGAAATGGCGTTGGACGGACTGTCTATATCGGTTATCCGATATGTAAAGGATGTATCCAAGATGCTCGCGGCTCCTTGCGTCGGAATCGCGTACTTCCTGCAAAGCGGCGGTCCAGAATGGAAATTCCGTCCGTATTTTATCCTGCCGAACCAAATGCCAGGGATCCACTCACTTGTACCCCTGCCGGACTTCTTATGGATATTCTTTGTCAAAGTGTTTTTAGGCAGCTTTACGTTCATTGTCGGCAACGTTTCTATTACCTTCTTGGTGAATATGTTCCTATCTGAATTCAAATCTGGGGAGGAATGGCTCCTTATCGGTGGCGGAATCATTCGTATTCTCCTTCTGGCTTTTGCCCTGTTTGGTATATTCTTCCAGGGAAAGTATGAGGTGTTGGCCGGAATCAATACTTTTTGGTATGTCGCATGTGTCATTTGGGGGTTGTCCATATCATTTGACTCGTCCGGAGTCATTCCGCCAGTCAATCAACCACCGCCTTGCTAGCAAGCCAAGATATAAGGACTCTATGGCAAACAAAGCCGCGAGCAACCAACTGCCAGGGGACACCAAGAAAGTCGCCACTAAAGCCTGAGCTAACAGCAGCAGCGCAATACTGCTGATTTTTTTTGCCAGCGGCGCCGGGAGATCGGTAATTTCAAAATGCTTTACCTGTGAAATGGACAGCCACAACAATGCAAAAGGACCACACGTGGCTATAAAATAAAATAGGAAAATGTCTATGTAATCCTGAAATATCACTATCGCGTGGTTCATCTCAGCCCTCCCCACCCAGCAGCTTCATCCTCGCCAAGCCCGTTGTTGAGTTGTTCATATCCTTTTCCGTAGAAAATCGTTCCGAGTGGGAGAAAAGTCTCCCCGCGCGATTTGTAGCGCGTGGCGCTCCTGCATCACCCATTGATGTACCCGCCATTCTTTAAAATGGCCATCTTTTCTGGTATCCAGTTGTAGGTCCCGGTAGGCTTCCTTGTCCACAGGGTCATACTCGGCTAACTTCATATCGATCAGATCAAGCCACCTGGATGGGTAGGTGAACCGAAAGTAGATCCAGCAGAAGATAGAGATGAAGATAGAGATGCCCCCCAACAGCGGCAGATAGGCCAAGGGTAGATTTGGGTAACCCGGCAAATGCTTTAACCAAAGCAGAGAAATAAGCACCAGGCCGCCACCAATGAACCCTCGGGCAAATGCCCGATATAATCGTGGGCTAGCGACTAGTCCACCAACTTGTAAACATGCCCAATTGATGGTGTGTAGCTGCTTTCTTTTGTCCTTGATTTCCGCCAGGGTATAGGCAACCTTTCCGCTGTCATCAGAAACAGGATTCGTATCGTCCTGTCGTTGTGGTATGTACGGTGCCGTTCCGGGCCATGGCCGGGGGAAGGAGTAAAGCCGTGGAGGATGTAAATGGATTCCCGCTACCTTTTCGATCTCGACGAGAAAATCGTCCTGCGAATGAATCCACCCCTCCACCCATGGGTACTCGCGCAGAAGCGCCGGAGCCTTGGTCTGTAACAATTCCATCAGCTCGCGGTTTTCATCGATGCGCTTGTGAATGCCTCGGCCGTTGCGGCGAACGACTTCCTGAATAGCGGTAAGCCGTTTCTTCGCCTTCGCGCAAAACATGATTCAGCCCTCCCCACCCAGCAGCTTCTGCACCGCTATCAGCCGATCTCTGGCCGCCGTGTTTTCTCGCGCCAGGTCGGCCAATCGGGAAAAGGCATCTCGCAGCACCGTGAAGGCCTCTGTGGCCGCTTCCTCCAGCTGGTCTATGAGTTCATCGGTAGCCGGAGCAGGATGACCCTGTGTCTCACGCGCAGGCGCTAGGGACATCTGGGGAGCCGGATCCATGGTGGCGGTCATATATTGATACCAGATCTCGTCATTATCCCCGTGGAACCGTTCAATGAATTCGTCGTCTCCCTTCATCTCAAGCAACGAGGCATCCAGCGCATCAACCGCCTGAAGGCCCTCGTCTCGGGTCAGCCCGGTCATTGCGCACAAGGCCGTGAGGGAGACCGTGTCGTTGGATAAGAGGACCTCCAAGACTTTCCCGATCGGATCGTTCCACTGGGAGCCGGAGCCCTGAGTTGGCGCGGTTTTGGCGGCTGCCGGCGCAGGTTCACCGGCGGGCCTATCTTGAACGGGCGGGTGGACGCTAGGGGTGCCTGGGGATGGAGCGAGCCCCACCGTCCGTTCGTCATCGCTGGGCATGTCCAACAGCCCGCCCCTTTTCACCAGCCAACCTACGGCTTTGTGGACCTGTTCCCGCAGCAATCCGGTGCGTTGCGTGATTTCGGTCGTCGTGTGTGCGCCGTGCGCCACCGCCGCCAGTACCCGGTCCTTTTGCGATCCCTCAGTGAAAACGGCGAGGGACTCTGTCGGGCTTCCTCCTGTCTTATTGGCGAGGGGGTCCGATGGGGATGCCCCCTGCAAGGGGGGTGTTCCCCGCAAAGGGGTCTCTCGGGCATCCTCGTTGACGATCTCGAAGCGGCGCTCCTTTGCGCCTGGCGGGGTAATTTCCACCAGAACGGCGGGGCGGCTTTTGGTCGCTAGTAGTAATGTGGCGTGAATGACGGCGCTGACTTCGGACTTGGTCAGGCCGGTGACCGCCGATATTTCGGCATAGCTGCCATGCCCTTGCCGCACCGCCTCGACGATCTGTTCCTTCTTCGGTAAGTGGGCAAGCGTCCCCGGATTGCAGTCCGCGATGCTGGGTTGCCCGCCACCGTTGTATGCTTCACCGATGTCTTGCGGAGGTTCGCCGGCGCTGACCGAGGGCCCGGCCTGGGGCAAGTGAGTCTCGGGATTGGTCGATGTGGGTGTCGTAGGCTGCACGGCAATGGCCTCCTGAGAGGTGGATGGTTCAGCGGAAAGCGTCGGTGCCGGCTCGTGCCTTTCAGCACTCATCTGATCTGCGTCGACGGCGGTGGTAGCCGGCCGCGCCGATATCGAAGCCTGCACCCCAGCTGGGGCGGAACCCCCTCGTGGCCCCTCGTCCCTCCGGTAGACGGGACGCTCCCCGCGATATTCCTCACGGGGACCTGTGGGCAGATAGGCGGGACGGGCGGATACGACGGGATCCAGTGCACTCATGGCTTGACCTCCTTATTGATGGGGTTGGGGCGGACAGGGTGATTTCTGCCTCGTTCCGCCATCCTGGCAAGACGGTCGAGACCGATGCGCATCAAGTCCGGCAACATCTCGCCGGGAATGTATTCGCGCATCAACGTCGTCATGCTGATTTTGTCGGTGGCTGACAGGATGGATGCGTTATGGGGAAGCGGCGTGGTCTGCGGGCGGCCTTCCGAGTCGAAGGTCAGGAGAAAACGGCCGTGCTGCAACAGATTTGGAATTTGCGTGGCCGTGTCTGAGAAACAGCCGCTCCGCCGGATGGCGGGCAGGACTTCTGCGGTGACCCACTTGCGAAAAGCCTGGGCTTCGGGCTTTCGGCTTTTCAAGAGAGCGTGATAGAGGCCCGATTCGGAGAGGATGGTGACTTCGCGGGTCTGGAGGGTGCCGTTCTCGGACCTGATCCGCATAGTGTGCGGGGCAGCTTCGTCCTCATCGAGAACGCGGGTCATATCACGGGACTCTCGATAGCCAAGAGCTTTGGCTATGTCATCAGCGACGAACCAGACCTGACCGTCTCGGTCGATGGTGCGAACTTCGGTAGAGTGGAATTGAAAGATGGCAGGCACGACGGCCTGCACAGGCGCAGACGCGCCGGGGGCATGGGTGTCCATGGTCGAACTCCTGTTGATCGGCATAACCACCGCCAACCCCCTTCTAAAAGGGTGGGCGGAACCGGACGGGTTAGAAGACCGGCAACAGGCACCGGCGAGCCTCGCGGCTCCCCGCCCGGCCCGCCCATAGGAGCAACGCCGGACCACGGACGTAAAAAATGCCGCAATGCTGCTGGCGGCCGTCCGCCTGTTGTTCGGGCTTCTAAACCCGATCACCGGGACCCCGGTGACAGGATGAGCGTAGACCCGCGCGGCGGAGGGTGTCAAGCGCCGAGGCTGCCGGCCGGTAAGGGCGATGGCTTGGCGGTTCATGCCATCCTCCGGATGCGGTACAGTGACCTCCTTTGGTCATTGCGGAGGTGACGGATAGAAAATATTTCGAAGCGCGTGCTCATGCGGATTCCCTCCCGGCTCCTGGAGCCTGGGAAGAAGTGTCGCCCTGGGTTGAGGGGAGGGGGCCGAAGATTTCCGGGTTGATCCCGGAGCGCAGGGCTGCGGCGATTACGCGGTCCCCAACGCGCGCGGTCAGCTTCTCCGGCCATTGTGAAACAGCGCTCCTGGTGACACCCACCGCGCGAGCAAGCGCCGATGCAGTACTGAAAACACGAAGGGCTTCTTTTTTTTCCATGGAAACGAGGTTAAGCAAGCTCATCGCGCATGTCAAGCACGTTTAACGCATGACAGTTTAGAATACTTATCATGTTATATTTACGGGGGGTACATAGTGAGCCTGGCCGATCGTTTAAGAGAAGGGATGGCAGAAAAAGGATTGAATCAGAGCCAACTTGCCAAACTGGTCGGCGTCACCAAGGCCTCTGTCTCATTGTGGTTAAGTTCCGCCACGCAGGAGTTAAAAGGGGAGAATCTTGTCAGGGCCGCCAAGGTGTTAGGAGTGACTGAAAGCTGGCTCCAGCAAGGTTCGCTGCCTAAGCACCATAAGAGCGCGCTCCAAGCACCTTACCCAGCAACAAAATCTGGCACTGCACGGTTAGACAATAACGTCTCGCCACCAGAACCCTCACACCGCCGCGTCCCCCTTATTTCGTGGGTTCAAGCAGGGCAGTTCTGTCCCATCATCGATAACTTCGAAGCAGGGACAGCAGAGCAGTGGGTTGCATCCCCGCGCCATGTCGGTCCGCAGGCATTCGCACTGGAGGTTCATGGTGACAGCATGGCCGACGAATTCAGGGAGGGCGACATCATTATCGTCGACCCGGATCAGGAGGCGCGGTCCGGTGACATGGTGGTAGTTCGCAACGGTGATGCTGAGGCCACGTTCAAAAAACTGACCAAAGATGGCAACGACTGGTGGCTCACCCCTCTGAACCGTCAATACGCCGCGAAGCTCATGCCGAAAGATGCAGTGATCTGCGGGCGCGTGATGGCCAAAATTCCAAAACCGGCATTTTATTAACCTAGGCCGCTCGCCCATGAAGGGCGCGTATAGCCACTTGGGGTTCCGCTGCAACGATCTGCAGAAGCGCTCGGGCCGGCCCGGTGGGGCGTACCCGCTTCTGTTCCCAGTTTTGGAGCGTCTTTACCTTTACGCCAATCATCAAGGCAAAACGCGACTGCGAGAGTCCCGTTGCCTCGCGAATTGCTTTTACGTCCGGGTCCGCAATCTCCGTCATGCGCCCAGCTTCGGCTTCTCCGCGCATATGACAGCCCATCCAATGTACGCTATCCAGTAATTCGTTAAAGCTCTGCTCATCCATCTTGCAACTCCTCTTCCATGATTTCCGCTAGGCGCCGTATCTGCTCCCGGCTCAGGTCCGTCTGGACGTTTTTCGGGTAGGCGAACAGCAAATATATGCGATCCTTGCCTGTCCACCAGTAATAGATCACGCGCATCCCGCCACGCTTCCCACGCCCCTCCATTCCCCATCGCACCTTGCGCAAGCCTCCGCCACCGGGAATCACCGCCCCCAGCGCCGGATCTTCCACCAGTGCGTTTTGCATCGCGCGGTAGCCCTCTTCATCAAGAATGGCTGCGATGATTCTGGTAAAAGCCGGCGATTCGATAATGATCATGGCATAATTATACGCTAGTAGCGTATGTCATCAATAGGCAATCACTTCTTTGCTTGTGCACAAAGCGTCACCACCAAGCATGTTGAGCACGCTTGACTATCTGTAATATGATGAGCATACTTAACCAATCAGCCGGACACACCACCTGGCACCTTGGGAGGAAACCCGTGAAACGCATCCAGATCGAAATCGACGACCAAACCGCCGCGGACCTTGCCGAGCTGGTCAAGCGCCTCAACGCCAATGCCGGTCCTGAGCCCTTCAACAGCCACGGCTCGCTCACGGTGAAGAAGCTGGCGGCCATGCTCCTGGAAGACGCCGGGATGGTGATCAGCCGTCCGGGGTCCTGGGAAGGCTCCAACATGGCAGATGTCCTTCGGGGACATGGGTACAAGGCATAACCCGATATTTCTCAAAGGAGATTACCCCATGAAACGCACCGCGATTGAAGACCAGAACACTGCGAACCGCGCGGCACAGGTCCAGATCAGGGTCGGGCACGTTTGCCCGTTTCTCTCCAGAGAGCATATCCAGCGCGGACTTTCATCCGGCAGATATGCCATGACAAGGCTGGGCCTGGAACGGCGGTGCACCCGGTGCGGGGAATATTGGCCGGCGGATACGGAGTTCTTTTATTTCCAGCCATCGGCCAGTGGCGGTTTGAATTGTTATTGCCACGACTGTTACCGGTCGGCTACGGGAAGGCAGCCAGGGCAACGTGTGAGCACCCGCCAGAAAGAGATGGCGTGAAGCACAACTTGTTACTTTTCAAAGGAGATTAACGCATGCAACACATCGGCTTTCTGGTTGTATCAAATAGCGCCTTCAAAGATTTCTGTTACCCATTGATGTGGGATGCTGAACGTAGTGTGCATGCGGTGAAATTACCCGGTCGTAGCACGTCTGACGTGTCGCTCAAGGGCGCCAAGAAGGGTCAAGCGAGCCTTGTACTGAAGGTGGATCTGGATGCAGAAACCAGGGCGGCCACCCAGAAAATATGGGGGAAGTAGGATGAACGCTTCCAGCGTGGTTGCCCTAGACGTGGACGGTGTGCTCGGAGATTTCGAGACGCACTGGCGGGAATGCGCCGAAGAAGTGCTTTGTCGCTCCATGCCCAAAGTAAATGAGCAGCACAGTATGGGGCTGCGCTATGGCCTTTCCAATAAGGAAATGGATGCCGTCTGGCGGGTTTTCCATGAGGATCGATGGGCTGACCTGCCCCTGTATGACCACGCTTCTGAATTGGTGCTCGCGCTGGAAGATCTGGGCTGCATGGTCTGGGCGGTGACCAGCATCGATGTGCAGCATCGTGCCGCACGGGCGGAGAGCCTTGCTGGGTTGATCCCGGCCGGTCGCATCGTGTGTGTTGGCCATGCGGCCCCCGCCAGTGCCAAGACAGACGTGCTACGGGACCTAGGCGCCGTGGCCTTCCTCGATGACCACCCGGCCAACGCTAACGCTGCGCTTGGCTTGGTAAGCCTGCCGGTCCTATTGGATCGAGGCTATCACGGTCTGGAGGCTCCGGAATACGGGGTGACGGTCATTGATGACGTGATGGATTTCCCGGTGCTGGTGGAGCAGTTGTTGAGACGGACGGGTAGGGCGGCGTGAACAGCACATACCTGATTATCAAATCACGAACGGTGGCTGCGCAATTGCAAAGTCTGCTCGCTGAAGTGGCAGGCGCATACGCCGAATCCCAAGGCGGTGTCGGTAGTTTCCGTATCGTAATGCAAAAGAGAAGGGTTGCGCGGATGTTCCGAGCGTACAGCCAGTAAGGTTTTTGATGCTGCACTTTGAAAAGGAGGAGTGAATCGTGAAGAAGAATCGTAACAATCTGCGTAAATCCATGTTGAAGGCCGCCCCGGTCGCCGCTTTGCTGCTGGCCGGGAATGCTTTCGCCATGGGCTTGCCGTTTCATGGGATCGCCGCAGGCCTGGGCGTCGGCACCGAGGGTATTGGCGCCCAGGGCACCACCGCCATTATCCCGAAGATCCTGAACCTCAATGTGGGCTTCGATTATCTGCATCTGTCCCACAGCATTCACACCAGCAACGTAGACTACAACGCCGGGGTCACTCTGCAGGGCGAGCCGATCACCGTAAGCTGGTTCCCCTTCCAGGGCAACTTTAACCTCACTGCGGGCGTGTTTATCAACCAGAACCGCTTCAACGTGACAGGTACCCCGACCGGTGGCACCTATATGTTCAACGGCCATACCTACACGGCGCAGCAGGTCGGCAGTCTCACCGGCAAGACGCACTTCAATGGTGCCGCACCTTATGTGGGTATCGGTTGGGGCGATCCTATGGACGGTGGCCGTTTGACCTTCACCGCGAACGTCGGCGCGATCTACGAGGGTGCGCCCAACGTGAGCCTCACCGCGACTGGTGCCGCCGGTAACCCCATGTTGGCCAGCGACGTGCAGGCGGAGCAGAACAGCCTGAATAACAAGGTCAGCGGTTATCAGTGGTGGCCGGTCATGGGCGTGGGGCTGATGTATCGGTTTGGGTAATGTTTTGGCCCGCGCCTTGCAGTCTGCAAGGCGCGCATTCACAGAAAAAGGACAATTTATGAAACACAAAATCGTTTATTTTGCATTGGTTATGGGGATGTTTGCATTGTCCGGATGCGCCAGTTTGACTAATCCAGTACCGGTTGCCGGTCAGCCTCAAACGGCAAAACAGAAGACCGCGCAGGAGCATCAAAGCGGCGTGGAGACATTTTTGAGCGAGGTGATCTGAGTATATCAAACCGCAAAACAAAATAGGCTCCGAAAGAATGTGAGCCGTTCGCATGGACATCCTGCGTGATTAAAAGCAAGGCGTTGCCGCTCGGCCTTTAACGGGGCGGCACACAGCAAGAGGGGTAGTTTATGATGAAGAGGATCGTTGGCTTGTTTGCTCTAAGCTTATTCCCGGCTATTGCCATGGCAGCGATTACGCCCGGCATTAACGTCAAGCCCAAGATGCCTGCCGCGCATTATGTCATTTCCCAGCACGGCAAGGTCGTTTATTCCGGCAAGATCAACCTGGCGTCCGCCGGGGCGCCGGAGAGCTTTTCGGTCACGGTATCGAAAGCCGGAAAAATGGTGGATGGCACTTTCAGCGGCATCTCGCTTCCAGGCGTCCCCATGCAGGTAAGTGAAGTGACCAATACCGGTTACATCGCCAAGGCGAACGTGCATTCCGTAAAAAACGGCACGGTAACCACCGGAAAGACGTTCACGCTGATTGCCTTGAAGCAGGATAACGTGCAGATCCTCGGCAATATTTCCCGGCTGGTCGGCATAAAGACGCGCAAGGTGCATGGCGAAACCATTCAGCTTCCCAGCGTGCATGAATCCGACGTCAATGAAATGGTGCATTTGGCCCCTGGACAATCGATGGTGATTCCGGTGGGCGGTTATCAGGTGAAAGTCGCGCGGAGTTAGTTATTGAGGTTTAGCCGCCTGACCTTTTCCAACAGGGCGGCGTATTGGAAATCAAGAAGGAGTGTGTCATGCAGCTGGATCAAAAGACTAAAGATGCCATCGAGGACATCATCAATCGCCGGGAGGGTATCGCCTCCATGCAGTCGCAAATCAAGGAAGATATCAAAGCCATTGCGGAACACCTGGGAGGTAAGCCCGCGCAGTTGAGCAAGATCATCGCTCTGGTTGAGAAGGAGCGTGAGAAGGGCGATGTCATTTCCGGAGAACGGGACATCATCGATGCAGCGGAAGAAATGGCCGCGCAGGCGTAATTTGGCGATTACGCTGGAAGCTGGAGGGTAGAATGTTCCTGACCCCTGATGATTTGCGCGCTCTAACCGGGTATAAGCAATGGCCCAAGCAGGTGCAATGGCTGAGTCAGCACGGCTACCGTTTCGATCTGAACGCGGCCAATCGTCCGATAGTCTTACAGGACGAGGTACAACGTCACCTGCTGGGTGTGGAGCGGGCCAAACCGAAAGAGCCACGGTTTGACAAGCTACATCGGACAGGATAAATCAATCTCATGGGTCGCCCGCGTAGCAAAAATCGTCATCTCCCTCCGCACCTGCATCAGAAAGGTGCGATGTATTACTTCGTCTCATCGGCTGACGGCAAGCGGGTATGGACTAAGCTCTCCAGTAGTTATGCCGAGGCCTTGGCCATGTGGGCGCAACTAGAAGGGGCCGCCGCACAGGACAATACCGTTGGATCTGCCATCGATAGGTTCTTGGCTGAGATTTTACAGACTTACAGCGATAAGACACGCAAGGAATGGCCGCGCATGGCGGGCCTCTTGCGTTCCGTGTTTGGCGAAATGCCGTTGAACGCCGTTCGTCCTCACCACATCGCACGCTATCTCGATGAGCGGCCAGCCAAGGTGGCGGCCAACCGCGAGATCGGCCTGCTGTCCACCATCTACAGCTTTGCCATGCGTTGGGGATCCTGCGACACGAATCCTTGTAGGGGCGTGCGGCGCAACAAGGAGAAGGCGCGTACTCGTTATATCACTGATGAAGAGTTCCTGGCGATCCAGGAAAAGGCAAACCCGCAATGGCAGTGCATCATGGATCTGGCCTATCTGACCGCTTTGCGTAAAAGCGATATTCTTCATCTGCGTCTAAGCGACATTCAGGACAACCTGCTGGTCGTGCAGACATCCAAGACCGGCAAGAAACAAGCCTTTGAGATCACGCCGGAGCTGCGCACCGTTCTGAACCGCGCCAAGGGGCTGCGGCGGCGTGTTGGGAGCCTGTATCTGTTCTGCACACAGGAAGGTCAGCCGTATAGTGAGAATGGTTCCCTGTGGGCCTGGAAGCGTCTCTGTGTTCGAGCTGGTGTGGAAGACGCCCACTTCCATGATATCCGCGCCAAATCGCTCACCGACGCGAATAGGGCGGCTGGGCGTGACTATGCTCAGGCGCTTGCGGGCCATGCTGACGGGTCGATGACAGAGGTCTATGTGCGCGCCAGAGACACGCAGACCGTCAAGCCTCTCGGCGGAGTTGTAGAAAGAAAGCGGGTTGTAGAAAAGGCCGCCTCAAAGAAGTAGCCTAAGCTTGCTGTAAACTGGTCGCGGCGATCGGATAAAGCTTATAATTTATCAAGCTCATCGATCATTTCGCGGCATCTTCCAATAAAATCTTGAGGGTCAACTCCAACGTCTTCATCCAAATGATAATCCGCAATTACCCTTTTCTTATGATAGTCCCTCAGCAATATCCCGAGTCGGCGGTCCGCCTTTTTCAAGCTTTCCGCCGCTTCCAAATGACTTGGGCCCTGATAAACAGGTAAGCCCCTGCGAGCTATTGCAGCCAAGCCCTTGTGGTATACAGCGTAATACGACCGGCTGATGGCATTTCTTACGTTGGGTTCACCTTGCAGTGCTAAAATAGCTTGAGCAGAGTTTAGAAAATCAATCGGTTTCATCTTGTTTTAAGCCATTTCAGGCGATTTATTTAATGTAGCCTGATCAGGGTTGCTCTCGCCGTTTGGATTAAACCGCTCCACCGAGAACGTAATGACATCTGCAAATATATCACCATACCTATCCAGTAGAGCTTTTGTGATTAACAAATCTAATTGAAACATACTAATGGTAGGCTCCACTACATAAAATATGTATGAGAGACCGAGACTGTTGGTGACATAGCGAAGCGCAGTTTGCCCGATATATCTACAGTTTCTTCCAACAACTTCGGCAGAAGTTGAAATAAAACCTACGAGGGTTTCTTCATTTGTTTCTTGGTGTGAAAGAAAATCGTAAATTTTCGTGGCGGCAATAAATTGTTTTTGTAGAGTTTCGACTTTTTGCATTTTTTCTAGACGGTGAAACAGATGTAAAAACAACTGCAAATGCCCTGTGTAGAGTGCAACATGGGTAGCATCATCCACAATTTCCAGATCTACATTATCAGATAAACTACTGCAAACTTCCCCGGCAGGTTGGAAAAGACCTAACCGCATCAAGGATAGCATGCGAGTAGCTTGAGCTTTGGCGCTGTAAGGGTATAGTGCGATCTTACTAATGTATTTTTGAGTGTTATCCAGGTCGCCATAAAATGAGCTTAGCGCACACAAAAGCTCATATTTTTCGCGCGCATCTTCGCCACTGGAAGCAGGTAGATGTTCCACCTCGCAGATGAGGTCTCTTAAGCCATCAAAATTCGACACCCCAAACCGCACCAATGAATTGGCTCTTTCAATGATGTCGCTAATTTTTTTCTTCGGCAAGGGCATTTATAACGCTCCGCAAGAACACCAAATATGGTGACGCTTAGATGCTTCTTGAATACTCTACTATGAATGCATGGTTTGTCAATTTCTTCTATGAATAAACATCGATCGATGTGTCGCGGCCCAGTGCCCAAAAACCGGCAGTTGTAGAAAGAAAGCGGGTTGTAGAATAAGGCCACCTCAAAAAGTGGCCTAACTTGTTGATTAATTGGTCGGGGCGAGAGGATTCGAACCTCCGACATCCTGCTCCCAAAGCAGGCGCGCTACCAAGCTGCGCTACGCCCCGTCGCGGAGGAGAATAGCCGCTCGCCCCGCTGCGGTCAATCGAGGCGCGAGAGACGACGGCGCAGACGGTCCAG
>Ga0172381_10005092_pt1 | contig 13418 bp, 15 predicted proteins | sample Leawel6488metaG_FD_119754 | JGI IMG/M metagenome (GOLD analysis project Ga0172381, IMG submission 119754) | Leachate microbial communities from a municipal landfill in Southern Ontario, Canada - Leachate well 64-88 metaG | ecosystem: Engineered > Solid waste > Landfill > Unclassified | place... | reverse complement strand
GACATTTGCCAAATGGAAATCTCACATTGGAAAAAGTAGTTAAGAAAATGGATAAAGATAGAGTATCTGCAGTAATATACGGTGTATGGTATATTAAGAAATTTATGGATAAAGCCGAAGATACTGATAACCGTGATGATTTAGAGTATCTATCACAATATATACAATGGTAAAAAACGATTAAACAAAAAGAATATGAAGGGGGATATAATGGAAGAAGAAAAAAATATTAATAATACTGTCGAAAATGCCCCCAATGCGGATACTGTGCCATTGACACAAAATGAATTATATGATGTGCTTTCATTCGCGAGGACATATTATAATACAGCAACGAGTAGTGAGTTTGCAACTGCATTTACTCCATTTTTGACAAATTATAGATTGAGTGAGATTGGAACAAAGACAAACAATATAACCCAATCGGAACTTACCAATGCTTTGCGGAATCCGATTGAAAATCAAAAGTATTTAATTGGATATAGTGAGTTCCTTGAACTTACCGAAATGATTAGTAAGCGAACAATGGCATATTTGGGGAATTTGCCGACTTTCGATTATACATTTACTTGTACCAATATATATGACGAAAAAGAATATGAAAGTGAAGAATACAAGAAAGATTTAATAATATTGAAAGATTTTTTAACAAAATTTGATGTTAAAGGTCAATTTTCATATGTCAACAGAAGGACGCTAAAAATAGACGCATATTATGGCGTGTTTAGGACAGATGGGGAAAATTATGCTTTCCAAGAATTGCCTTATACTAATTGTATAATAACTGGGAAAAGCCTCGATTGGGGGTTTCTTTATGATTTTGATATGACTTGGTTTTTAAAACAAGGTTTGTCGATTAATCAATACCCAGCGAATTTTAAAAAACTATGGCGTAGGGTTTTCGGTGGAAGAAATAATTTGCAAGATTATGACCCATCGAATAGTCTGACAAAACGTGACGGGACATTTGGTTTATGGACGCAAACAAGTCCGTTGCCCAAAGATGGAAATTTCGTGTGCTTTAAGTTCAATAGCGACATATATGCGACAATACCGTTCTTGACACCCTTGTTTGCGGACACTCTTAATAAAAATCTATTGAGAACATTGCAAAATAATCAATATATTATAGCAAGTCAAAAAGTATTGGTTGGTCTAATACCATTATTAAAAGAACAAAAGAGTGGACAAATAAAGGACGCATTGGCAGTTGCGCCAGAAACAATGGGAAAATTCCTTGGATTATTAAAACAAGGACTAAGCGAAAGTATTAAAATTAGCGGTGTCCCGTTTGATGATATAAAAGATATATCGTTCCCGTTGCCTGATAAAAATATGTATAATGACTATAATACAACATTAGCGGGAAATAGTGGAGTAACAAGTAGGTTTATATATGCAACCGATAAACTGTCCGCCGCGGAAGTAAAATTTAATAGTATGATAGACACAATAATTAGTACACAAGTTTATCCACAATATTCTACTTGGCTGTCAACAATGGTTAATAAGTTAACGTCCCACTATAAATTCAAGTTTGCATTTAAAGGTTCTCAGTTTGATAAACAAGAAAGATTGGATGAGGCAGAAAAACTTGCCAATCGTGGTATATTTGTGGACCAACTTTATGCTAATGCTATTGGTAAAAATGTATTTGAGTTACACGATTTAATGTCTATGAGCAAACATTCTAGTTTTTATGATTTATTGAGATTGCCACCGAATGCAAATACGGCTTCAATGGGGAGTGTGGGCGGTAGACCCAATGTAGATGTGGTGGATGCGGCTGATAGCACTTTAAGAAATGATGATTATGAAGGTGGCACATAAAAAATGCCACAAAAACAAATAAGGAGAAAATTTATTTATGGCTAACTATATTGGAAGTTGTATAACTCCGAGAATACCAAGTCGCCATTTTGCAAAGGTACTTGTACCAACTGGTGGACTATATGCGGGGCAAGTTGTATATGTAAATACACTATCGTCTGCTATTAGTGGAAATTTTGAAGTATTTACGGCGACACAACCAGCGACATCAGAATTATCTAAAAATACTTTAGCAATAGTTATAAACGACAATTTTGAGACGATGACGGATGGTCGTAGACCCGCGGGGCAACCCAACTATTTTGAATATGTCTATGCGGCTGGCGACATTGCGACTGTAATATTTATTGATAAGCATTTAATGTTTAATGTGGGTTCGGACAGTATTGATAGCACAACCGTAGCGGATGCGGCTGTTGGTAAATATTTAATACCACAGGATGGTTCAAATAATCTTACGGTTTCCACAACGAAACCGACAGCGATAGCGAATGCGTTAAAATTATTGGTCGCTTACAATACACCCATTGGTGGATTATATGGTGGTCAATTTGCAACAAGTTGGATTTGTGTTGCCGATGATGAATATATAGATAATGGAAATAGTTTCTTGTCTTATGGAATAACGGGACAAGAGGGAACAACCACTATAAATAACACAAATCATACGATAGCATTATCTATGCCTTATGGTACAGTAGTAACCGCATTAAAGGCGATATTTACTATAAGTAAAGACGCATCGGTAGTTGTTGGTTCCACGGCACAAGTTAGTGGTGTGACAGCTAATGATTTCACAAGTGACGTTACCTATACGGTCACTAGCGAAACTGGTGTCGCGCAAGATTGGGTTGTGACAGTAACCATTGCACAAAATCACGCAACTGAATTTTTGACATACACAATTCCTACTGGTACTGAAACGATAGATAGTGTAAACAAAACCATTGATGTCGCATTCCCGAACGGAACAGACATAACGGCATTAGTCGCAACCTTTACAATGTCAACTGGTGCTAGCGCGGCTGTCGGTGCGACGCCACAAGTTAGTGCTGTGACGGCAAACAACTTTACAAGCCCCGTAGTTTATACGGTTACGGCTCAAGACGGAGTAACGACAACTGATTGGACTGTAACGGCAGAAGTCGCTGACGCATAACGACATAAAGGTAATCCACCCCATATATTTTGGGGTGGATATAGCCTAATTGCAAAAGTCCCGAATATGACATTTGGGATTGAAGGATGGTGATAATGTAAATGGAATATATATCTGAAAAAACAAAGCAGAAAATATATGATTTGGTATCGGCGCAATTCCAACTTAATCGTTATTTTGATAGGGCAATGTCCGTACTAGATACAAAATTTGCGATGAACAAATTTGTATTATTGGCACATCCCAAATTAGCACATATTTATCCGTTAGTAGCCGATGAATATTCCGATATTTTGATTAGATGGAATTATCCCGTGATTTATGATACGACATATAGGGACGATACTGAATATGCAAGTCCAATGGAATTTTTTGAGGGACAACTAGAAAGGCATTTGTTAATATATGATTTAATAAACGAAAGCATAACTGTCGCAATAGAAAATAAAGATACTAATGTTGAGGTTGACCTAAAGCATTTACTTAGACAATGGAATAGGTTTATTGGACAATCGTATCTTTTGAGAGATAAGGCAAAATCGGCAAACGGGAATTGGGCAATGTTCGATGGCTTTTCGGAACAATATGTCAATTTGGTTTTTGACCCACTTGAAAAGGTTGTTGGTGGATAATATGGCGAAAATAGAAAACATAACTGAACTCGCTTGTAAAAAATACAACTGTTTTAGTCAAAGGCTAAGTCACGCGATACAAATGGAACTTGGGCAAATGCCAGTCAATAAATTTAAGCACACGAATGGCAAAATTGTAAATGTATTTATAATGAATCCGAAATTGAGTGTGTTCTTGACGGAATGGTCTAAAAACAAGCCGAAAAAGGAGAACGATGTATGATTGAAGATAAAACATTGGAATTTTCGGCAAAACAAAATAGTATAGATTTATTATATGACGATGAAAGATTTAGTATTGTAAGTATAGATTTAATGCACGAAGATGAGACTGAAGATGATTGTAATAATAATATGTGCAACATTAGTCACGAAGCTATCATCGCCTCTTTGCCAACTATATTTAATACGACTATAAGTTGTCGTTATAATAATAATGTATTGCCGTCAATGGTTGATTCTGTTGTTGAACATTATTCCAACGATAAGGAATTATTTGAAACTCATATTGTTGGGCATATACCTACTGACGCACGTGTAAAATTTATAAAACGCGATAATGGAAAGACATATCTTAATGTTGAGGCAATTTTGCATAAAAAACTCGAACCACAAATCATTGATATATTAAATAAAAATAATGGTGAATTAAAGGTATCGACAGTTTTAAGGTGTAAAGGCGAACAAAACAAAGATACTGGAATTTTCAAGGTTGATAGTTGGATATTAATGACTACTACACTATTAGGCAAGGATGGTTTTGGTCGTCCAGTTGTGGAAGGCATAGAAGGTAGCCATTTGGAAGTTAAAAAATTTTCAAGACAACAGCTTAATAAGGCTAATGAAATCTATATGCAATTTGCTTACAATGGTGCTAAAAAGCAAGATATTTTTGAAGAAATTAAAAATAAACAAAAAAAGGAGAATGTCATTGTGAATAGTATAGGAACAAAGGAACTCGAACAGAGACTTTGGCAAAAGTTAAAAGAATACAAATATTCCGATGGCTCTTGGCAAGGAGAAAAATATTGGATTCAAAATATTTTGCCAGATAGCAACGAAGTAATTGTATACGATAACCAAGATGCCGAACTTTATAAAATTCCATATAAAATTTCCGAAGATGGAGATATTGGGATTGACGAAAATGGAAAAATAAAGGTTATTGAAGAAATAAATTATCGTGAAGTCGCGAATAGTATAGAATGGGTATTTGCAAAAGAAGATTATGGAACCGGAGCTCCGATAGAAATTGATAAGTCGAAAGAAGCTATGTCTAATACTGAATGGGGAAAGGTTAATAAAATCTCCCAACGGAATAAGGGACTTAGCGCGAAAAACTATAAAGAAGTAATAAAAGCTATGTATCTTATAGTTGGGGATGGATGGGAAGACGCACCTAGTAAAGAACTTAAATATCCCGTAATGCAGATTATTGGCGGTAAGGCGGTTTATAATCGTTATGGACTTGCGAGTGCATTGACTTATGCCAAAGCGAATAATGAAGATGGAGTCGTTGCTAAAATTATGGAACTTTATAAAAAATTGGATATTGGCGAAGATAAAAAAGAAGATAAGACTAAGGATAATGCCGCCACTACTGAAAATAAAATAGTAAATGCAATACCTATCGTAGAGCAAAAGCCGAAAGATGTAGAAGATGGCGATAAAGAAGATTGGAAGAAAAAGCACGACGAAGTTAAAAATGCTTATGATGAATTAAATAATAAGTATAGTGAGCTTATGAATAAGTGCGGCACAATGGAAAGCAAACTTGCCGAATACAAACTCAAAGAAGATAAGGTCGAAATGTTTGCATATCTCAAATCTTTCAAGAAGAGTTTTTCCAAAGATGAATATGAGATAATAGCAAAGGAAATAGACAAAAAGACAAAAGCCGATTTTGAAAAACTTGTTGACGAAAAAGTTAAAGAGTTTGTAAGGAAAATGTCTGAATCCGAAATCGAAGAAGATGGCGATGACAACGAGTTTGAATCAAAAAATTGTTTTGGATTGATGAGAAATTATGTTGCCAAGGCAAACGATAGTAACGTTACAAGCATAGACGAAGTGCTTGAAAGATTAAAATAAATAAGGAGAGAATTTAATTTATGGCAAATTATATTGGATATTGCATTACACCTAGGATTTCAAGTGACCATTTCGCGAAAGTGCTTGTTCCTGCTGGTGGTTTGGTTGCGGGGCAGGTCGTAAACTGTATTAGTTTAGCTTCAACCGTCGCTGGTGTTTCTACAAACTATGAGGTGTATACGGCAACAAGACCCACGACTGCGACACTTGATAGTAACAATTACGCATTGATAGTAAATGGTGGGTTTGAGACTATGACAGATGGTCGTAGACCAGCAGGACAACCCGATTATACGCAATACACATACGAGGAAGCCGATGTTGCGGATGCTATTTTTCTTGATAGACATTTGGTCTATGAAATAGGTGTCGCTAGTATTTCGGGTGCGTCGGTTACTCCGACTTCGGATATTGGTAAATATATTGTTCCCGCTGATGGAACCTATACTATGGCTCTTAGCTCGACCGCGACAGCAGGTGGTTGCGTCAAGATTTTGGGAGTACGCAATTTCGCTAATGGTGGAAATTATGGTGGTAATTTTGTAACCACCTATATTTGCGTTGCACTGTAATATAGAAAAATAAAAAGGAGAAAATTTAATTATGGCAAAAGAAATTGTACAGTTTAATTTTTCAAATGATAATGACGCAAGTACAATCATTGAAAATGTAGCAACGCTTGCGGGTGCGGCGGCGTATAGGGATTATGGTAAAAACGGTATCACATCGGAAGTAACGATTGATAATTATTTTGAACTTAACGAAAAAGTTAAAACCGCGATTCTTAAATTTGCGGCGAAAAAGGCGGGAATCCCCGACATTGTGACATCGACCGATTTGGCTTTTGCGTTTGACAATCAAGTTTTCCGTTCGGTTATGAATACTATAACCACAAGAGCAATAGGCTTAATGATGGTTAGGTATAATAGTCCGCAGATTGGTGGGATTGCGACCATTGAAACCGTTGGCGCGGGCGAAAGCCGTTCGTACAAAATTGATACGAAAGCATTGCCGATTGCGCAAAGAGCCACATACGGTTCCAATGTGTCGTTGGTGCCTAGTTATGCGAAAGGCTCCGTGACTATTACGCCTAAGCCCTATACTCTTGGCGTGTCGCTTGATTATATTCGTATTCTTGCGAATGGATATGATTGGGGTGCCGCGGTTGCTCGTGTATATGCGGGTATGTTGTTTGCACAGTACAAACTTATTGTATCTAAGGTATTTAGCGATAGCGTTTTAAGCGGAACTCCGTTCTATCAATCCACATTTACTGCGGGTGCTTATGTGCAGATGGCTGATGACATAGGTATGCTGAATGGTGCAAGCGCTGAAAGCGTTACAGCTTATGGAACAAGAGTCGCTTGGCAAGCAATCGGTGCGTTGGCGACTAGCGGAGGTTTCACGACCAAGGATGATTATATTCGCAACGCATATTTGCAGAAGATTTTTGGTATCGACAGTATGATACTTGACCAGTTCACGAATTTATCTGCTCCGTTTACTTCGGCGAATGCGGAAAGTCTGCGCGCAATTCCTAACAATCTCATTGTCTTAGTTTCTACCAATGGTGATAAGGTTGTTAAATTGGTTCGTGAAGACTATATCCGTGTAATTGAAACTGCGGCGAACGATAACAATTCTAATCGTATTGAATATAGCTACTTCCAGAATTTTGATGCGGCTATTGCTACCGCTTCTTATTTTGGTGTACAAAACACAGCGAGTGGAAGCTAAAAAGCATTTGATTAAAATAGGGGGCATCGGGAAACCTTTGCCCCTTATTCCCAATATGAATTTTTAAAAATTATTATTATAGAATTAAGGAGATTATAGAATTATGGCAGAAAAAATTAAAAAAAATGAAGAAAGTCCAAATATTGATACCAATAATATCATTGGTGAGATAGTAGAAGATAATATTAAAAAGGTAGACAACATAAAAGTTGCAAAACAAAAATCGAATAAAAATGAAGTTGATGAACTTAAAGCAGAGAACAAAAGATTAAAAGGCGAATTGGAAAGTCAAAGTAATTCATTTGACGTACAACTTAATGCAATAAAAGCACAAATGGATTTATTGATGAAAGCACAAATGACAAATGTCGCCGTGACGAAAGAAGAAGAACCCGAAGCTAAGGAAATCATAATAGGGTGTAGAGCATTTTCGGGTGCGGCACTTGCAAGCAACGATGGAACTATTGTATATACATTTAATGGTGGCGAGGAAAAGGGAATAGATTCCGAAGACCTTAGACAAGTATTGCGCGAAAATGGTCAACGTAATAATAAGAAATTATTTCAAAATGGATTATTCTATTTTGTGGATGAAAAATATTATAACATATTTAAAATTAAAAAAAATGTAGATTTGTCAAAAGAGCATATTGCAGAAATTGTATTAACAAAAGATAAAGACGAAATGATACGCAAGGTCAAAGAAATGACAAACGATAAGTCAGATATGGGTGTGACCCATACATTTAAGTTTCTTATAGCTGAAATGCTTTTGGATGAGAAAAATCCGTTGGCGAGTTGGACTTATGATAATAAAAAATATCTTGAAACTTATCTGGGAAACAATTTTGATGACCTTATCGCAAGTTCGGGAATTTTCAAATATCTAAGTTCTTTGGGTAGAAGGAAATAGGGGATAAATGGAGGATAGCTAATGGGAACACCTTTTAGTACAATAATAGATATGGCTCTTGTAACCATACAAGATTATAAGATAGATAAATTGTATGAAACTTCACAAACAAATTGGGAAACATATTTGTCGGGTTTCGTTGCATTGGCTATCCCTAATTTTACTAATAGTGCGATTGATTTGGCATATAATGCAACGACATTTACATTTGATAATGTGTTGGGCGCAAGCGAAATAGACATACTTGCATATTGGACGGTATATCAATGGTTTACCAGAGAAGTTCAAAATGTAAGTCAATTTAATTTGACTATGACCCCTAACGATTTTAAGCGTTATGCTGAAAGCCAAAATCTTAGAGAAAAAAGTGAATACAAAGACCGTATGAGAGAAATTGCTATGCAGAAAATGGTTGACTACGGGATGCGTAATATCCCTTGGCAGCAATGGGGAAGTGGTAATTTTGGGGGGTAAAATATGGCTTTTGAATTTTATAAAGCATATATAAATAGTATGGCTAAAACGCCCCAAGAAGATTGGCGGGAAAGCCAACAAGAAGCAATAAATGATTTTTGGGATAACACTTCGACGGTTGAAACGATTTTAGGACAAACATCGGTTGGTGGATTAACTTATGTAAACGAGGAAATTCAACTTAATTCCGTAATAAATCCTACAACTGGTGAAAACTTTGGCGACCAATATCGAAAAATCATATATAAAACTTATGCTGATGCAGATACGAATAAATGGCTTGGCAAAATGTATCAATTCGATAGCGGATATTGGCTCACGACAAACACTAATACGGTTATAGGTGCAAATACTTCGGCAATTTTAAGGAAATGTAACAACATATTAAAATGGTATGATAGTAATGGCGTATTAAGGCAATGGAATTGCGTATTTACAAGAAATATAAATAGCAATAGTATAGATTACGGAACCGAGGGCGAGGCACCGCAAATTGAGGGTGATACTAAGGTTTTGGTGCAAATCAATGCAGAAACGATATTGATACCGTTCAACCAAAGATTTTTATTTAATGGGCACGCATTTCAAGTAAAGCAAATAGATAATCATTATAGCCCTACACTTATGACTATTTATATATTTGAAACGCAAATACAGACTAATGACGATTTAATAAATAATATTGCGGGTGCAAGTGGGAAAATTACGCCGACAACAAGCGAAAATAAAATTTTACCAGCAACCACAAAAATAATATTAAATGATACGGTTTCTTATACTGTGTATAATTATGTGAATGGTGTAGCGAATACGGATACATTTGCGATAGTTGGGAGTGGTGCGCCAACGGCAAGCTATACGCTTACGATTGTGGACGGAAATCACTTTACGATTAAGAATAAAGCGAAAGATAGTACATCGTTAGTTGTGACTTGTACGAATAATGTTTCAGCATTGACTACAAGTATTGAAATAATATTAGGGGGTGCTTGGTAATGGCTTGTCAAAATACATATAATAAATTTGAAGCTATCCGTAGTGCCCCTTATAATATATTGACATATTTAATGCAAAACAATGAAGATTTATTTAAGTTATTGAAATATATTGCACCTGATGTAAATCCATATACGCAACCAAACTTAACATTTAGCGAAAAAGTTGCTATGATTGCAAAAAATTCGTATGATACAAACGAAAGTGTAGGGAAAAATATATTATTTATTACCGAATTAAGAGAAGGATTTAGTGTGACTATTGCACAACTTAGGGTTGAGGTTGATGCAATAAAAGGCATAAATTCATATCAAGGATATACTAATATTTGGTTTCAAATAATTGTGCCGATAGTTGCCGATGTAATGGGGAACACAAATGTGACGGGCGAACGAAGGACCGATGCGATATTTTTAGAATTGGTAAAATCATTAAATGGTGTTGAAATAACAAATAGCGGATTTAATTCGCCTATGTTTATAAACAATGAGGCACCCGACGGTGCGGGGCGGCAAACTGGTTCGTATAGAAAGCAAGCAAATACTGACTATACTCAACGGTGGGTATGTTTTAGCGTACTTCTTTAATAAGGGAGCGAAAAATGGAATGGGATAAAAAGTTATATGAGCTTTATGAGAAATTCGGTAAAGGTGAAGATTTAAACCCAGTTTTTCTTGCAACAAATATGCCAATACCATATAAGGATTTAATGATTTATCCAGTAAAAACATTATATTATATGTTTTTCCATACATTGGCACAAGTTTTTTTTACAACCAAATATGATAGTGGATTGCCCGAATGTATGGGAATGAATATGTTGCAATTCTTGTTTTATCAAAATCAAGAAAAGGGCGTTGACAATCCTCAGCAGTATTTACCAATGCTTGAATGTTTATTATGTCTATGCCTACAAATATCCGAGTTGGACGAAAAGGGAAATCATAATATAGGATTTTACAAGCGAGATAAAAAATGTTTTATTGCAATATGTGGCAAAGAATATAATTGGCAAGATTATGAAAAGCTAAGGACAATTATTGCAGAACAAAATAGTATAGAATTGATAGACTATAAAATTCACCCCGATATTAGAAAAAAGATTTTGGAGAAAGACAAATTGCTTGCCAAACAAAATAAGCGCAAGATAGGTTCTTTTGAAGAATTGGTTGATAGCCTAATGCTCGCAGGTGGATATAGCGAAGAATACATATTAAATTTACCAATAAGAAGATTTACTAATTTATTGCAAAGATATGATATTATGAAACATTATGATTTAATGACAATATTGTCGCCAAATCTTGAAAAAAAAGATAGGGAAAACATATTAAGATGGAATGGTGCTTGCCCTAAACAAGACCAATTCAAAGATAAAGTACAAAATGCGGCTGAAATCGAAAAGGCTATAAATTCAGCCAACTAAATAAATAAGAAGGAGAAATTTAATTATGTCATTTGTAAGAAAGAATAATGTATATGCGGTTGGTGTTGGTGATTTTATTGCATATAAAAATGGTGAGTTCGCCGCAATGGGAAAAGTCAACACAGAAACAATGATGGAGTTTACCGCAAGCTATTTGGATATTCGCGGTGGAAAACGTGGCAAATTGGTAGCGAGATATGCACACTCATCCAACGCAACATTTAGTGTGATAGCGGCGAATTATTCGCCCACTATACTTAAAGCAAGTATGGGTGGAGAAGATATTACTTATGGTTGTGTGCCGCAAGAGGACCCATTAACAATGGTAACGCGTACTATTACACTCACGAAAACACCCATTGCCGTTGGCGATATTGGTGCGGATGTCTGGATAAAATATGATGGGTTAATGATTGGCAAAATTACCGCGTCCACAACGACAGTTGTAATCCCCGCGACGGCACCATTTAACACTATACCTGATAGTTCTTCGGTTTGTGCAATTTATAACTATCAAAATCTTGCGGCGAGTACATTTACTATGCCCGCGGAAGTCGCTCCTGAAATTTGGCATTTCTTTATTGATATTGACCTTTGCTCGGATAAAAGTGGTGCTGGCATAATTGGTAGAGAAGTTGTTGAAATTCCGTTGGGACAACTTAATCCCGAACAGACAATCAATGCAACTATGGATGGATATTCGGAAAGCAAATTAAGTGGCGTTATGCTTGCTGACACCAGTGGGGTAAATGCTTGTGGTGGGCACGGAATATATGCGTATGTAACAACAGAAATAACCAATGAAAACTGGTACGATAGTGTCTATTCTGTCGGAAACGACATAGATGATGTAGAAATAGCAAAGAGTGCGACATATGCGATTCAACTATTCGGTTTGCAATATGGCAACACATATATTACACTTGACCCCGACTATTATGACGATTTGACATTTGTGTTTGATGCTGGCACGGCGGTTGGCTCTACATTTAACGACACAACTGGCGTCGTAACGGCAAGCACCACGGCTGGTACGGCTACACTCGAAGTAAGTGTAACCAATAAAACTTCAATTCCGACATATACACTTGAAATTGTGGTTTCTTAATAATGGATAATGTCATTAAATGCCCAAACGCAATATCGGCAATAGCGAACAATACACAATATATTAAATGTAAATATACACAAGAGCGTTGTGTGTTCCAAAGATATTGTACTTTAAAAAAAGCAAGAGTATTAAGTGACGGTGCGACAAGTTGTATATATAATAAAAAATCATAGTATAGTTATGTGGCGGCGTGGAATAGACACGCAAGTTGGAAAGTTCTCATAAAGGTAGTGAAACGGTTTGCTAAACCGTCGCGCCGAAAGGCGTTGCAAGTTCGATTCTTGCACTTTCCTCCACAAAGGCGAAATTAAGATGTGATAAGTGTTTCGCTACTTATCAATTTTTATCTATGCACTATATGTAACATAGAAGGGTTTTCAAGTTTTCCCATTTGCGGACGCGCATATAAAAACTTGTTTTTTTCGGGCTATAAAAAGTGTCGTACAAAATTAAAACCTAAAACGGAATTTTTGTAACGAGGGGGCAGTACCCTCATAGTCCACCATACGAAAATATAATAACAAACTAACATATAAACATATATACCAAAAGGGGGATATAGTATGGCTAATTATCAAGGCTCGTTCACAACGAGTACGGCGGATGCCGATATTTTACAAAATATAACAATAAAACCAAGAATAATGGAGAGATTAGGGCTTACAACAGATGAGCAGTATGCCGCGGTTTTCGCTGGTAGCGACCCGATTGGTGTAAAAATGGATTTTGATATGATTTTCACAGCGGATAATAAAGTATCATTAAATAATGGTATATATAATGATTTGCTTGAAAGTATGGCTTATTCAAGTGGCGATTATGTAAAACTAACATCATTAAAGGTAAAAACGGCTGGAAGTGGCATTATAATATTTGATATAATGTAATGTGAGGGGGGAATATGAATAATAAAAAAAGAAAAGGTGTTTCCCTTGCGACCGTAATAGCAATGGCAAAAGAAATGGCACTTAGGTATGGCGTCGTTGGGATTACGGATATAAGACTAAACACAGAAGCCAACGGAATTGAGTTTGTCTTGACAAGCGGGG
>Ga0172381_10005091_pt1 | contig 13418 bp, 16 predicted proteins | sample Leawel6488metaG_FD_119754 | JGI IMG/M metagenome (GOLD analysis project Ga0172381, IMG submission 119754) | Leachate microbial communities from a municipal landfill in Southern Ontario, Canada - Leachate well 64-88 metaG | ecosystem: Engineered > Solid waste > Landfill > Unclassified | place... | reverse complement strand
GTTTTGTTTGGCTGGTGGGCCAAACCTATTCCAAAAAGAGAACCTGAGTCCGCGCGCCAAATACCCCGTTGGTTAGGCTGTCACGAGGATACGGCACGCGGTTGTTTTATCGCAAGAAGGGGAGGGCGTAAAGGGCAACCATACCTAGAGCGACAAGGATCACCACGACAGTGGTTATCCACTGCATTTTTTTTCTATTTTTACTACCGAAAAACATATATAATAGATAATAGCATTTTAGATTAAAAAATTCTACTCGCAATTCTCTTATTTAGGGTACAGATTTTTCGAAGCTTGAAAAATCCTGAAGTTCTCAGCTCGACAGCTTCGAAACCCCCTAAATAAGAGATTGCCTCGTTTCATTTTTTAATTTAAAATTTGCAGGAGGAGAAGGGGAAAATTCTAAATCATGGCAAAATTCCAAGGAAAAAGACATCGAATTTCTCATCTGTCGCCACTGGTTTTGACGATCTTGGTTATTGTCCTGATAATTTTTGCTCGGGCCACCTGGGGAGTGTACCAAAAATCGCAATTAGCCGAAGAAAACTTGGCGGCCTCGGGCAAAAAATTACAGGAAATAACTCAAAGGAAAAAAGATTTGCAAGAAAATTTAGAAAAATTCAAAACGACGCGAGGGATTGAAGAAGAGATCAGGACCAATCTTTCTGTTGTTAAGGATGGCGAAAAGGTGATCAATATTATGGACGAAAGCGATACGGCAACAACCGCCACCTCAACTGGCAAGAAATCAAATCCTTGGTGGAAAATTTGGTAAAAACGTAAATTTTTGCAGGAGCTAAATTGTGCGGGTAGGGAGAATCGAACTCCCGTCCTATGCTTGGGAAGCACATGTTTTACCACTAAACCATACCCGCCTTGGTATAAATCTATTCTTGTATTATAGTAGGAAAACAGGTTTAAAATCAATGTCAGAAAAATTTCAGCGGACAATCGAAGACTTTGTTTGTGAGCAATGTGGGCAAAAGGTTGTCGGCAGTGGGTTTACTAACCATTGCCCAAAATGTCTTTGGTGCAAACATGTGGATAATTTTCCTGGCGATCGAGCCAATCTCTGTCATGGGCCAATGGAGCCAATTGGCGTGGAACTTGAAAAGGGGGAGTATATTATTATTCACAAATGTTTAAAATGCCACAAGGTGGTCCGAAACAAAACCCAACCCGGGGATGATGTTGCTGGCTTTTTGGCGGATATGCTATAATGGATGTCTACTTGTCCTGTTAGAATTTATACTTAATCTGATGGGATGACGCTCGTTTGTCGAAGTCGAGAACGGAAAGAGGTAACTAATTACAAACTAAATAAATTTTAATAGGATGAAAAAAGTACAAATTTATTCATCACCTAATTGTGTTTATTGCAAAATGGCCAAGGCTTTTATGGATGAACATAAGGTGGCTTATGAGGAGTTTGATGTTTTAGCTGACGTTAATAAGCGGCAGGAAATGATCGAGAAAAGTGGCCAAATGGGCGTGCCGGTGATTGTCGTGGGGGAGGACGAGGTGATGGTTGGTTTTGATGAAAATCATCTCAAGATTTTACTGGAAATCTAAAACTTAGTAAAAAAGAAAACGCCGGTGCAAACTCGGCGTTTTCTTTTTTTGATGAGTTTATAAACAGTTAGATAGAAAGATAACTTGAACGGTATTACTTTGTCTGTTACCATATAACCAATGCCTAAAAAAACATTAACTAACTTAGAAATAAAAAAAATTACAAAACTTAGGGAAACGGGGCACTCTCTTCCTGAAATAAAAAAGTTAACCAGACACTCTAATTCCACGGTTTCAAAATATATTAAAGGAATATCGATATTGCCGGAATATAAAGAGATTTGGAGAATTAAACAAGGGGGAAGCCGAGCTAGAGCAGAAGAAAAATGGAGACAGTCACGCCTAGAAGCACAAAAACTTTTACCAAACATTACAGTTAGAGAAAAATTAGTGATTCTAGCTTGTTTATACTGGGGGGAGGGAAATAAAACAGAGCTTAATCTAATAAATAGTGATTCGTCATTGATAAAATCTTTTATCTCATGTGTTAATATCCTTGGGGTAAAGGAAGAAGATTTCAAAATAAGTATAAGAGTGTACGAAGATATCGATATCTCAAAAGCAAAAAAATATTGGTCACAAACCTTAAATTTACCTATATCACAAATAAAGTCTGTGAATATTTTGAAAGGTAAAAAGGTTGGGAAATTAGAATATGGGATGTGTCGGGTTCGAGTGACTAAAGGACAAAGGCATTTCAAATTAATAATGAGTATGATAGATTTAATCAAGGAACATTTATCGCTGTCGTAGTTCAATGGATCAGAACAAGGGACTCCTAAGCCCTAGATGCAGGTCCGATTCCTGCCGATGGCACAAGTATGTCAAAAAAAGATAATTTCAAAAAATTAATTCAAGGAATAGTTGAAGAATCTTCGAATCTTAAAGATAAATATACCGAAGAAAAGAATGTCCAGGTTAACTATGCCTGTGTTTTTTCGCAGAATGATAAAGAATATCAGGAGTTTTACCAATTAGCTAGCGATATTGGCCAGATTGTCAAACAAACGGATACTGGAGACTTATTCAAAATATCTGGACTTGATACTGTCGCTGGACATCTTCGTTTACTTAAAATTCGTCGGCCAGATAATTTGCGTCCAGAGAGAGGCGATGCGGACTTCACCGTTCTTAATTATGGGAATTTCAAAAATGAGAATGTCCAAAGGCCTGGATTTAAATTAATTCAACGTCCTAATATTGAAATGATTGAATTGTCAGACCCCCTGTTTAATGTTTTAACCTATTTTTCTTATCCTCCGTTAGATCAACAGCTAGGTCTTAAATAAACTTTTGGGGTAGACTTTTCTTTTTCGGTATATGTCTTATGATTAACCCATGGCTGACCTATTTGACCAAAACTTAATTAATAATCTAACTCATTCTCCACTGGCGGACCGAATTAGGCCCCTTTCTTTGGCCGATTTTGTGGGTCAGGACGAGACGGTGGGTGAAGGTAAACTCTTACGTCAATTGCTGGAAAAAGACGAGGTGCCATCGCTTATTCTCTGGGGACCACCTGGTTGTGGCAAGACCACCTTGGCGAAAATTGTGGTCAACCTAACTGGTGCCGACTTTGTCACTTTTTCGGCGGTAACGACCGGGGTTAGTGATTTGCGACAAATAATTAAGAAAGCGGAAGACGCGAGAAAATACTACCAAAAAAGAACCATCTTGTTTATTGACGAAATTCATCGCTGGAATAAGGCGCAACAAGACGCGCTCTTGCCGTATGTTGAAAATGGCGTGGTGACGTTGATCGGCGCGACAACTGAAAATCCGAGTTTTGAGATTAATTCCGCGCTACTCTCGCGTTGTCGAGTTTTTGTTTTTAATCAATTGGACGAAATCGCGATCGGAAAAATTTTAGCCAGGGCTTTAAAAGATAAAGAATTCGGTCTGGGTAAATGGAAAATTAAAATCAACAAAGAAACTCTCGGCTTTCTATCGAAGGCTTCAAATGGTGATGCTCGCAATGCTCTGAACGCCCTAGAGCTGGCCGTAAAAACTGGTTCGAAAGACGAAACTGGGAAAATTTTAATTGATAAAAAACTGGTCAAAGAATCGCTTCAAAAATCACATTTGCTTTATGACAAAAAGGGTGATGAACACTATAATATCATCTCAGCCTTACATAAATCTTTGAGAGGAAGTGACGCGGATGCCGCTTTGTATTGGCTTGGGCGGATGCTGGTGGCTGGTGAAGATCCTCTTTATGTTGCTCGGCGGTTAGTCCGCTTTGCCAGTGAAGATGTCGGTTTGGCTAATTCTCAAGCCTTGGTGCAGGCAGTGGCGGGTTACCAGGCCTGTCACTTCATCGGCTTACCAGAATGCAATGTGGTCTTGGCCCAGGTGGTAGTTTATTTAGCAAAATGCAAGAAAAGCAATGAACTTTATGAGGCTTATTTGCAGGTCGAAAAAGACGTGAAAGAAACGATCAACGATCCAGTACCGATTCATTTGCGGAATGCTCCGACCAAATTGATGAAAAATCTAGGTTATGGTAAGGACTATAAATATAGCCCGAATTTCAATTATCAAGAAGTCCAGGATTATTTACCGTCAAAATTAAAAGGTAAAAAATATCTAAAAAGAGGGGATTGATTTTGGTGCCCAGGGCCAGGCTCGAACTGGCGACCCTTCCCTCTTCAGGGGAATGCTCTAGCCAACTGAGCTACCTGGGCTTATTTTGCTTGGCTACTAAATTTTAAACGTTCATCCAATATAATAGCAATTTAAGGTCTAGTTTTCAACACCTAGAGTTTCTTAGTAGAACCGGCTATGCTATACTATAAGAATATGAGAATTTGTAAATTATGTAATAAAGAATTTAAAGATTATCAAGATAAATGTCGAAGCCGGTGTGGCTCTTGCAATACCAAAATTCGTCGATATCGGGCTAAAGTGGCTGGGGTAAAATACCTAGGTGAGAAATGTGTTAATTGTGGCTGGCAAGGGAATCAAGCGGCTTTTCAATTTCATCACTTAGATCCGAAAGGAAAAGATTTTACCATTGGAAATGCCGCCAACAAAAAATGGGATTTTATTAAAAAAGAATTAGATAAATGTATCCTGCTTTGTTCTAATTGCCACGCAATTGAACACAGCACTAAAAATGACAAAAATTTTATTCTTGACGCTGAGACCTATAAAGGTAGAAAGTTAGAATTTTAGTTATTTCTATTGTCCCAAAAGAGATTTTAGTTCAGAGACACTCCCAGCTCCACTGTTCCCATTAATTAATCCCGTGTAAGTCCCCAATAAACTACTGAGGATTGGTTGAAGGTAATAGAATACGCCGATGGTTGAAAGGATAATCACGGTCCACTTGACGACACCCCAAATCACAGAGAATTGCTGAAAACGAGAGATTTTGTTCATTATCTCTTGATTTTGTTTAGCGAGCTCGATATTTTCCTTAAGTAGTTGTTTTAATTCCTCGTCCATTTTGGGTTTTCTCTTTTCCTAAAAGCTACAACCTAAAACCTACAAGCTTCTTACTTTAATTTTCTGAGTTTTATCCTTATCTACCTTTGGCACGCGAAGAGTTAAAAGACCATTTTTTTCGTAAGCTTCCGCTTCGGCTGGTTCAACTTCGCCTGGTAAGAGGATTTTTCGGACGAAAACGCCCCAGTACAACTCCTTGATGAAATAATTGTCTAAATCAGCTTCACTTGGCCGTTCTCGTCGGCCCTCAATACTGATCATCTCTCGGGTAATCGAAATATTCAAATGTTCTGGCTTCACACCGGCAATCATTGACTGGACGACAATCTCAGTTTCGGTTTGGTAGACATCAACCGACAATTCTCCAGCCTCATCTTCCTCCTCTTCGTCAGCATCTTTCCATTTTGGTGCGGTGGCCTTGATATTTGGCGTGTATTTTTCTTCGATGGTCGGTGTTTCTTCTTCGTTGACTGAAATACTACCGGTTATTCTTTCAAAAAATGATCTTTTATCTTTGGACATTTGTTTTATGGGTTAGTATTAGTAAAAACTTTTTTGTGGCGAACGACTTTTTTGATAATTTCAAATAGGAAAATAATTAAAATTGCGGCAACCCAAAGCGCAACAAGAATTGGGAAGATATTATTGCCCTCATTAGTAATTATAAAGAAATTGAAAACAGTATGCAAGGCAATCGCCATCAAGAGGCCAATGAAAAAGTAAATGATTTTGCCCGTCCGGCTTTTGTAGAAAGAAAAACCGATGAAAGCACCTAGGATTGCCGAGGTCACGGTATGCAAAATTGTCGCACCCAAAAAACGAAGGTTGCCGGTGAAAATAAAAGTGTTCTGATTACCACTACTCACCAGAGAGTTAAGCAAAAAGAGAAAATTCTCGACAGCGGCAAAACCGAGAGCAGAGGTAATCATATAAATCATCGCGTCAACCGGCTCGTCGAAATTGACATTGCGCAAGGCGGCAATTCGGGCAGCATAAAATTTTAGAAATTCCTCGATAGCGGCCCAAGCCATTAGAGGTAAGCAGGCTAAAAATATAGGGTAATAGTCATTTGGGTTGGCGATGGCAGAATTTATACCGCCAAGGACGTCTCGATTGCCGGCGACGAATTTTTCTAGGAAAAATGCAAAAATAATAAAGAAACCGCCAACGACAAAAGTTTTAAAAATCATTCGTGAAGGCTCGGGCTTCTTTCGGTCCTCTTGGAGCCAAAACCACAACCAAAAAACAGTCGGCACTAGTCCGCCAATTACCGCATACAAAATAAAAGTCCATGTGATACTCGAAGAACCAAACATAGAGATGTTTTAATAATAACAAATAAAAGTTAGATTAGCGATACTTATGAAGACGCAGATCAACGCAGATTCACCCCGTTAAATAGCAAAGCTAAATTTGCAAGACAAATTTATTTAACCGGGTAAACGCAGAACTATGCGGAAGCAAATATTTACTTCAAAGGGAAATGCCCGCTGGCTTTAATAGGGGAATTTTTAGAGATTTTTTTGTTTTGAGTCTGAAGATAGGCGGCGACCGCGATCATTGAAGCATTGTCGGTCGAAAATTGGCCTTCGGGAATTAATAATTTGATTTTTTGGTAAGTGTTTATTTTTTCAGCAAATTGTCTTCGGAGTTCAAGATTGGCCACGACTCCCCCACCAATAATTAAATTTTTTGGTTGATATTTATCGATAGCTTTGGCCGTTTTGGCGATTAAGACATCGATACACGCTTGCTGAAAATCTTTAGCGATCGAGGCTTTGACTTGTTCATCGAATTTCCCAATTATTTTTAATTTTTGAACAAGGTACAAAACGGCCGTTTTGAGACCGGAAAAAGAAAAATCAAAATCTGGGGAATTAATCATCGGGCGAGGTAATTTTATCGCAGATTTATGCAGATGACACGCGGATTCACGCGGATCGGTTATTGCCGAAAGACTGAGGGGAGTGCTTTTTTTTATTGTGCCAGTTTGCGTTTTATCTGCGTATTTCTGCGTTAGATCGGCGATCGCTGGACCGCCAGGATAAGCAAGTCCAAGAATTCTGGCGACTTTATCAAAAGCTTCACCGACCGCATCGTCCCGCGTTCTTCCGATAACTTTATATTTAAGCCAATTTTTGACGAGAATTAGCTCCGTATGACCGCCGCTAACAATTAGCGCCAAAGCTGGGAATCGAAGCTTATTACTCTCGGTCAAAAGATTGGCATAGAGGTGGCCGGCGAGATGATTGGTGGGGACGGCGGGGATATTCCATAAAATCGATAAAGCCTTGGCAAAATTGATCCCAACCCAGAGAGCTGGCTCAAGGCCTGGGCCCTTGGTAACGGCGATAATGTCAATTTTTGGGGCGGGGAGATCTATCAGATGCTTGAAAAACAATTCTTTAAGTTCTGGCTCACGTTCTAAAATTTTTGCCAATTTATTTTGTTTTGAATTTGGTTTTTGATAATTTGGAATTTGTTTAGAAATTAGAATTTCGGATTTAGGATTTGAATTGAGTCCCGCTTCCGTTAATGATTTGATTAGCAGTGGGACGAGATTCCGGCCGTGTTCTCGTTTGGCCAAGGTTGGGACCACTCCACCCCATTTCTGATGAATTTCGGTTTGGGATGAGATATGGTGGGCAAGCACCTTAAAAACCGGCTTCTTAAAACCGCCCTTTGCCTCAACAATACTAATCGCGGTATCGTCACAACTCGTCTCTATGGCTAGAATACGCATAAAATAAAATTAAAACATCGCCGAAGGCATAAACTTAATAGTCCGACTCTCGCCCCTGAGCAATCTGCCTTTTGCCGGAGGCAAGGGACAGACTGCTTTTGGGGTCTCTATGGCTAGAATACGCATGTTTATAAACTATAACGAAAGATTTTATAAAAGGAAAGCGCCACTTAATCGTGGCGCGAAGACGGTGGGGTTTCTGTGGGGACTTCTCGTGGGCCCCGGTCGAAGCGGGTAAAATCGTAAGGCCCATACTTCTTGTCGCTTCTTCTTGTTCCTGGAGCCACCTCCACCAATATTGATCGTAGTCAGTGGTCGGGAAACGATAATCTTCTCTTGGCATAAAACCCTTTCTTTTCGTTGAAGGTTGCTACTCTGATTTAATTATTAGCATACAAAAAAGAGAGTGTCAATTTAAGTTTAATGCTACATGTTATTTTGGGGTGGGCGATACAGGATTCGAACCTGTTACCTCGTCGACGTCAACGACGCGCTCTAGCCAAATGAGCTAATCGCCCAAATTCTCTGTAACTTTTTGACAAAACTTCCTACTAATATATACCAATTTTCTCTGTATCGCAACATTGGCGCAGTCAATAACACAAACGCCTTTATAGTAAGAATAGGTCTTTGTTTTTATCGTTCTTTTGTCTATCGATACTTTTCTAAACCTACTAAGGGGCACCTTTAATTCCTTTGACCAGTATTTTTTCATTAACTCTGGGTTCTGGTCGGCGCGCAAATGCAGATAAAAAGATATTTTGTCTATTTTAAGATTATAAACAATCTGCATAACCCGTAGAAAGAATTTTAAAATTAGTGGGTCTGAATTGCCGAGGCTTGTGGTTGAACCAGCTTTAGCTCCTTCGCCAAGATAAAGGAGTGCAAGGCTTAGTTCCAATATCTCATGATTTTTGATAATTTTGCTAAGTGTTTTGTCCGCTTCATTTTCGGCTATTTTTAGTCGATCTTCTTTTTGTTTATTGTGCCATTTCACAGCTCCTTTTCTAGCTTTTACCAGAGCTTTTTTATGCCTCTGTTTTAGGATTTCCTTCTGAGATTTAGTAAGTTTTACATCTTTAAACCAGCCACTAAGAGTCGAGCGAGGGATAGCCAAAATGTTTTCGATATTTCTAATCGACCGACCTTTGCCTCTTAGTGATAGCGCTTGTGACTTCAATTCGAACCACTTTGATTTCATGTATAAATTATATCATCTGTGGTTCAGGTAAATCAAGTAAAAATCACCGTCGCATTTTTTTGAAAAAAGACAAAAAGTATGCTAGATTATGGTTTATGAAGGTGTGGTAGAGTTGGATAATCACACGATAGCACCCTTAGCTCAGCTGGTTAGAAAAGTTACGATGTTCACCCCGTTATATTTGGACGTTTAGCTCAGATGGTTAGAGCGTACGATTCACATTCGTAAGGTCACAGGTTCGATTCCTGTAACGTCCACAAAAACAAGCTTGTTTTTGTGGACGTTAGGAAGCAAATTTATTTGCTTCCGGCAGGAATCGAAAGGCTTTTCTATGTTTATGAGTTTTGTTTCTTAACAAAAAGAATAAACCAGAAAAGCACCCGCGACGGTAGTCGAGATTCCTATCTGGTGCACAAAAATTTTTTAAAACATGCAAATCATCAAGAAGACGATGATGACCCAGATACCGTATTGGATATCGCGAGTAAATTTTTTATTATTCCAAAGTTTAAGGTTGGCAATTATCGCAACAATGGTGGCGATAACCGAGAGAAGTATTTTTAACCAACCAATTAAGTTTGATGGATTATTGGCAAAAATCATGATTGAAGAAATAAGGAAAAGGATGAGGCCAGAAAGAAGAAACCATCGTCTCATTTTGACTTTGATTTGAAATAACGCAATGGAAAAGAGGATTAATAACACGCCCAAAAGGCCAACAAAATTTTCCCAAATTAATTTACCAAAAAATCTTTCTTTAACAAAAGGTAAAGTCAGGTAGGTTTTAATTGTTTCAAAAACGGTAAAAGATTCAGTTTGGCCAATAACCAAAGCGTAACGGCCCATATCTGTAGAATTACGAATTTTTATAACATAACCACCGGCGGAAAGATCGTAAGTTTGCTCGGGGCCTTGGAGATAATAATCACCACTAAAGTTTTCAAAATAAACTTTGGTAAAATTGCCAGCTAAAAACTCTTTTTTCCCTTCGCGACCAATAAGCTCAAGATTCGGCCAATCTTTTTCGTCAATTGGGATAAGTAAGCCAAGCAGGATTTTTGATTGTTTGGGTAAGTTAAAACTGAAATATTGGTCATCGCCAATGAGTTTGCCATAAAAAACCTGAGAAATTTCCGGTTGTTGAATGGCGATGGGGTTATTTAAATTTGGGTTTTGGCCAACAACCAGTCTTGGTAAGTGAGCTGAGCAGACGAGCGGAAGAGCCAGAAACGAAAACAACAAAAGAGCAATCTTTTTATCCATATTTAAATATTATCGCATAAAAGATTGTTTTGGGGCAGGGGAATTATCCACTTTTCAGTTTAAGATTAAGACAAAATCATTCCGGTTCTTTCTGTGGAAGCGATAGGAATTTCACTGCTCGTTCTCTAAATCGAACCGCGCTTTCAAAACACCACGGTTTTGAATAATTTCCTCCACGGGAGGACACCTAGTCCTCCCGATCCCACCTCTGGTTCAAATCACTCCCAATCCACTTGCTCACTTCGTTCACTGCGGTATCTACTGGATGAAGTTCGAATGTCTTTTGAATTGAATCCTGATGACAAATGATGCGCGCCTCGTCCGCTCCCTGCGGTTGCGGGAGCAAAAACCAAAAATTTTCCTTACCCTTCTTCTTTTCCTCGGCGGGGGGTGTAGGGGGGGAAGCCGACAAAAAATGGAAAGGAAATTTTTGGTTTTGCTTCGCCGCTTCAGACTACAAAATGAACATTTGTATTATAGCATTTGTGGTTCTTTGGGGTTGTTCATTTCTTCGGGCGGGCCCGAAGCGCTTCCCCTCCGCGTTCTGTGGTTGCCCTGGGCTTTGGGGCTTCGGTTACTAGTCGTGGTAACTCAAAGAATATGGATTGCTCCCTTGAATATAAAAATTAGAAATAGAAAAGAGCGCCTTGCGGATTATGCATCCGCTCGGCGCTCTGGTTGTGGGTCGTGCTCCCATTAGTTCGGGAGGTTTCCCTTGGTGAGGGCGTCGTCGTAGAGACGCCGCATGGTGCTGTGTCCGCCACACTCGCAGTCCACGACCTTGGACGAGGAGAACCCGCAGTCGCGGATCACGCTCATCTTCTTGGTCATGTTGCAGTCGCAACGAACGAATACGGCCTTGTCGGGAGTGAGGCCGTGCTCGGCGGCGAGATAGATGACGCGTTCCGCGCCAAAGCTCCCCACATAGAACACGACCTTGTCGATCGTCGGCAGCGCCTCGACCAACTGTTCCCAGAGGCCGTTGATCTTGGCGACGCAATCACCCGCTCCGGCTTTCAGCTCGGCGGAGTTCGTCGCGTTCTGGTCCACGCCCCACTTGGAACCGTCCTCGTTCTGGAGAAGCAGGACAGCGTTGTCGCCCTGTTTCTTCCAGCCGTTGCGCTCGCCATCGACGAACGCGTTGTACGAGATCATCGCTACTCTCATGTCCTCTCCTTCCTGGGTTTGAAATGTGCGGTCTTTGGGCAAAGAAAGCGCCCAGTGAATCCCGCTCTACCTTAGCATACTGATGCCTTCCTGTCAAGTCTAGTTGGTAATGTGCACCACTTATTAAAAAACTTTTCGAGACATATTCCATCAAGTTTCTAAAAGCTTGTGTTTCCAATGTGGAATTGGCAAACGATAGAACAAATGAAGAAAATGCTCATTTGTTAAAAAAAGTTGGTTCGAACTTTTTAATTAAAGATCGAACCGTACTTTTTGAGCCACGCGGAGCGTGGAAAATCTTGGCGGGGATTCAGCTCCAGGGTCGCGCCTTCGGCGCGACCGCATTTCTGGCGGGAATTTGAATTCTGAAATTTTGCGGAGGCGGGAGGAATTTCCCGCGACTCAAAATTTTCTCGTCAAAAAATTTTGGTCTGCACCACAAGGGTACTTCTATTTTTATAAATAAAAATAAGTCGAGCACCAACTCGCAAAATTTTCTACTGAAAATTTTAGGCTCCGTTGTTCAAATTCTTCTCGTGAAGCAAGCAGTTGCTTCACTCGCCTCGCTCTCGAGGACTCGGCGGAGGCGATTTTCGGAAGTTTGAACCAATAAAACGACTAAACATCAGGAATCTTGACTTGATTATACGAAAATTAAAATAATTTACAAAGAAAAACCAGAATTTTTTGATGTGCCGAGTTTTGCGGTTAAAGTTTATTGATATATGCAATATCCTATACTGTTTTGATAAGGATGATGTATCTATCGGGCTAATCTTTAGCTAACGAATAAAATAAAAATCCTTGTTTACTAGCATCAATTTTAATGCCAGTAATATTTTTATTTCTTAAATATCCCTCAAATTCTGACACGGTTTTGAATTTTTTATGACCCTTGGTTTTGGTTATTAATGATACAAAAAATCGTAATGCTGAATATACAATGCCTTTTGGTTGAGAAATACTTTCGTTGCAGTAAAACTCGCTGTTGGGTAAATGGTTTAGGAAGCTCTTAACATTTTTTAAAAATGTCTCAAATTCTGCATCATTAAAATACGAGGTCAGTCCTTCAGCTAGTGCAAGAGTTTTCTTTTCACTCAAAATGATACCTTTGGTTTTTTCAAAGATTTCACCCTTTAATACATCGATGCCAACCAGGTGATAGTTTTTAGGAAATTCAATATTTTCTTTTTCACAAATTATTTCAAGGATTTTCTTCTTTTTGGATATTAAATCCTCAAGATCGGAATCAATATAGACCATGTTTTTATTTCCGAGACAAAGATTGAAGCCGCGCAATGAATAACCACAACCAAACTCAACTATTTGTTCTGGGCTATCCTCTAATATTTTTTGATCAATAATTTTAGATAATTTTAACCTCCAGCTGAAGATTTCCCTGAGCTTGTTTTCTGAAATTAATCTTTTTGAGAAGTTGTAAATCTTTTGAGCTTTAGGAGAAATGAAATACAAATTCTTCGGATCATTATTTGATCTGATTATTGATACGAATTCAGCGGTAATGTTAATTTTAGCGTTTCCCATAAGTTCTAATCCCTTGCGGGTTCACCCATTTTAGCAAATTTTACTTTTTAAAAGTAGCTTAAAATAAGAACATTCCATTATCGACTTTCCAAAACTACTAGTGGAGGCGAGAGAAATTTGGTCACAAATAATTTCCTTGCCGACGCTCAGAAATTTTCGCGACCCCGACTCACGACCTCGCCTGCTGGCTCGGCAATCGTTGCGTTTTTCAATTCCTCTCGCCTACTCGCAACAAAAAAATCACTCGGACCGCTTCAAAGCAGTCCGTTGCGAATTTTTGCGGAGGCGGGAGGAATTTCACTGCTCGTTCGCCAAGGCGAACTGTGCTTTCAAAACACCACGGTTTTGAATAATTTCCTCCACGGGAGGACACCCAGTCCTCCCGATCCCGCCTCTGATTCAAATCACTCCCAATCCACTTGCTCACTTCGTTCACTGCGGAGGCGGGAGGATTTGAACCCCCGAGGGGTTTGAACCCCT
>Ga0172381_10005090_pt1 | contig 13419 bp, 16 predicted proteins | sample Leawel6488metaG_FD_119754 | JGI IMG/M metagenome (GOLD analysis project Ga0172381, IMG submission 119754) | Leachate microbial communities from a municipal landfill in Southern Ontario, Canada - Leachate well 64-88 metaG | ecosystem: Engineered > Solid waste > Landfill > Unclassified | place... | reverse complement strand
TCGCTGGTGTCTGGTGCGGAATCTCGATCATGGCGAACATCTCAAATACTCCTAATAGGTGGGTTCACTACAGAGTCCGTTGGAAACTCAGTCCCGCGGCGGCCGGCCGGCCGGGCGAGGTGTCGCGAGGAAGGCGGTCAGCTCCTCCTCGCTGAATAGCCAGTCCCGGCCAACTTTGCGGCCGAGGCGCCCGTCTTGGGCCAGCTTCCGAACGCGGCTCTCGGAGAGATCCAATCGTTCGGCTGCCTGTTGGATGGTGAGTGTTGTTTCCATGTTGTAAGTATATCGCCAGCAACCCGGTTGTTCAAGGGACAATTACATGGGAATTCCGAAATTGCAGGAATTACCGGCAGAGGCCGTAGAAACCACGGTAAAGCCGGGCAGAGAACCTCTTTGGCTGTTTTGCAACCGATACTTCAAGAGCTTAGGCGATCGCTGGTTTTAGATACCAGCAACAAACCCCCGGCTCCTGCTGATAGGAACCGGGGGTTTCGCGATTCTTGGCATCGTGCCGCCAGTCTCAGGACCAAGTATCCGATGTGCCAAGATTTGCCGGACCTCGCCGAATCGAGTATGGTGGAGATGGGGCAGGGGATCTCGAACGGGAGGGTAATGAGATGGTCGCGTTTCTCCGGGCGCTCCGGGACCACGGGCGGTCTGATTGGTCCGTGATATTGGCCTATCCCAATTGGCTCTTGGCCGCGTGCTGGCTCACCGGCGTCTGCGTGGCCGGATTCTACGCCGGCCGATTCGGCTGGCAATTCGTGATCGCTCTAGGAGGTGCCCAATGATCCGTCGCGCATTCACACTCATGGAACTGCTGGTCGTGATTGTCATCATCGGAATGCTCGCATCGATGGCGTTGGGATCCGTCTACCTCGCTCGAGAATCTGCACGGGAGGCGAAGACCAAGGCCACGATCACTAAGTTGGATCGGATCATTCAGGCGAGGTATGAAGAGTTTTCCAGTCGTCGCCTACCGATCACAAACCGACGCGTACCGCCGAAAGTGATGGCCGAACTACAGGTCCAAGTCCGCCGTGAAATCGTCCGCATGGAGATGCCCGACCGACTGACGGACGTAACCTATCCGCGGATCGCCACCGACAAGAACCGGGATGATATCGACGCCACTTTCCCGGTGACATCCGGGGCGGTCACTGAAACAGTCTCTCGCCCATCCGGAAATCGCAAGCTCTTTCGCAAGCTCTACGACATGAGCAAGACGGACGGGACGCTCTTGATCTCCGAGGAGTACAGCCCCGCCGAACTGCTATACTTAGTCGTCTGCACCGATTCGGAAGCCCGCGAGCAGTTCCATGAAAGCGAAATCGGAGACAGTGACGGGGATGGGTGCTTTGAGTTCGTCGACGGGTGGGAGAGGCCGATTATGTTTCTGCGGTGGGCACCGGGGTTTGTGTCCGAGATTCAGCCAGGACCGGCAGCCGTGGACACGGACCACGATCCACTCGACCCGAGAAAGATCGACGATCATGCCTATCGCCTGACGCCCTTGATCTACTCCGGGGGACCAGACAAGGAGTACGGCCTGCACACTGATGGAACAGACGACAAGGATGCCTGGGTATTCCAGTACGGATTCAAAGACACCGACGTGAGCCGTGAATACTTGCACGATTTAGCGTTGATTATTGGGCGACCCGATGGGACTGATGCCCACCTCGACAACATCACGAATCACTCTATAGGCATGAATTGACCCAGTGCGGGCAGTCTGGGGCGCCGGTTGGAAACGCTGTCTCGCCGTTCAGACACGCGGACCACTTCGTCACCCAGGTGCATTTGCCGCCGCCCATTCCGACGCACGCCGTGTGGCCGTCGACAACGTGCATCAGACCGCATCCAGCGGCTCGGCAGAGCTGGAGACGATCGACGCCGGCGGGAGCGAGGCGGGAGACGATGGTGTGCAGTGGGCACATGGGGTCTCGCACAATAGACACTCTGCAATGCGCCTTGCATTCAACTTTCACCACGCGACCACATACTGTGCATCGCCACTTCTTTTCGCGGAGATCAAATTTGAATTTGCACAACATCATGCCAGCTCGATCACTGCCTGCGTCGGAACGGTGGTGAGAGTCATCGTTCCGTAATCAGTTGCCGTTCTGTCTACAAACGCATCCCACGGGAGAGTATGAGAACCATCGAGTGCAAACAATTCCCAACAACTACCGGATGCCGCTGGGGCTGCCTCGGTAGTCCTCCACCGATAGTAGATTTGCCAATGGGTGGCCGTGGTCCATGCTGCCGAGCACGCAGCAACTGGGGCTCCAGATACAACAAACGATACCGCCCACATTACGGAATTTGCAACTGCACAACTCGGGCAGAAAAAACTTAGATCAACGCGCAGTGTCATCTGCGGAATACAACAGTCGGTGTCTGATGTTGGGCAGCACGAATTGGCTGAGGTAACTGTTTGGTCAAAGTTGAAAACTCCCGTACCCCATGAAGAAGCACCAATTTGCGGAACCAGAAAAGGACCCGAGATCGTTCCGTCGCAACTGAGAACATTTGAGTCTGCGCACGTATACGACCAGGAGAATTCAATTGCGCTGTCCAGACTGACGGTAATATCTGAATCAGGCATGGAATTGCAGGCGCAGCAGGTAACGGGAAGGGTAGCTGTGCAGCAATCCTGAAACGTCCCAAGCGGTGTCAGGAATCTCCTGGTCGGCAGCGTCGGTCGCTTCGGCAGAAACAGCCCGCCATGCGTCCGCTCCCATCGGTCGTCGCCCCTGCTTATACGCTTCGGGCTCATTGCGCGACCTCGCACGCAGCGGATGTGAGCACGTACCATTTCCCGCTCGTCCACGAGGCCGTGACGACCGTGGTGCTTGCGATCTTCTTCCCGGTCCCGAGCATTCCCGCGTGGTCGTAAACTGTCACGTTTCGCGTGGAATCAGCCAGCGTATCACCCTCCCAAATGCTCATTGCTGCGGAACTGCCGGCGTTCAGGTTCGCATCCAGCTTGCCGCGGAGAATCGGCCAGAATGGAACGCCCATCTTCACCAATGCCCACTTAGCTCCGGTCCCTGTCTGCTTGTAAAGGACCGGCATCCCGCCTTCACCGGAGGTCAGCTTGGAGTCATCAGCATTGGTCACGTCGGCATAAACGGCAGCGTCGTAGGTGAAATCGACTTGGACCGGGACAACACCAGACAGGCACCCCCAACCGATCGCGTCATCCGCCAGAGGTTCGACCAGGACAACGAATCGGCCGCAGTGCGTCGGGCTTGCGGGGGTAATGCCTGATAAGACCGGTTCGTTCTTCCACGCCGCCAAGTCGTCGGTAGGATTGACGGCGGCAATGATCCCATCGATGCCGAGAATCTCAAACCGGGCGCAGTCGGCACCGGATTCGTTCTTGATCTTGACCAGCCCTCGGTCGCGTGCGAGACGAACTAATGATGAGGACTCGCTGTGCCGCAGAATCCGAGTGTACTGGATCACGTCCAGCATTTCGGAATAGATGTTGGCTGGAATCCGGAGTGGATCCCCACGTTGCGGCCGACGTGCGATGTCTTCGGGCATGGCCTAGCTCCCGATCTGGAGAAGAGAGAAGTCTGCCAGGTCGTAGAGCTTTTCCCGATGAACGGCAATTAAAGTCGACTTGAGACGTTTTGCCGTGGCATCATCCGCTTGCGAATGCTCGAACCATAGATACTCCCAACCAACTTTCGTCACACCCGTTATTGAATCAAAAGTTACTCCCGTGATCGTGTCTTGTTGCTCGAAATTGAACGAGATCTGCGTTTCCGTGTCGCTCTCGGCATCCGACGAATAGGCTCCGGTCGCACCGGTGAATAAGACTTGCCCCTGGGGAAATCCACGAAACGTGCTCTGGTTGACGTGATACGTCAGCGCCTTCAAAACCTGAGAATACCCCCACCCGCACACACCAACCGGCAACGTATGTTCTTCGCTCCACTTGAACGACGGAATCCCTACGTCCGTTCCCTCTGCCCGGCCATCGGAAGCTACATTGATCGCCCCGTTGTGGGCCGGGGCTGTCTTTCCGGACGGCGCATAGCTCGCGACGTGAGAGATTGCCTGGGTCTTATTGATAGTGCCGCCGGTTGTATCGTACCGGATTCTGTAGACATTCTGGTCAGGCTCCGGCCACGCACCATACGGGACATCGACGTTCCACATCCCGGCCCCGAGTGACTTAAAGCTCATCGATTGGCGGTAGAGATTATCATAGACGACAGGCGTTGCCTGGATGGCGTAGGCTCTTATATAGAGTTCGTCAGCGGTCGGTCCCCCAACGTATTTCAGCGTGATCGCATCAGGAGACAGCGTAAAGTCACGCGAATCGGGCCGTTCCTTGAATATCCACTGTTTTGCCATCAGGCCCCAGCCTCTTCTATCTCCAACTGGACAATCAGCCCTTGGCCCTGAGTCCCTGTCGAACCAGCCACGGCAACCACAACGAGCAGCGTATCGCCGAAATCGATCGTGCTCGTTGTGATCGCGGCCACTTCCTGCTCATAATCGGTTTGTGTCGAGGAATAGTCGACAACGGCCGTCAACATGGTCGCGGCGGCAGCCCCAGCGTCGGCCTTTTTCACATCGACGGTAAATTTAAGGTCGCCACCGCTGGGAGCATCCGGGCAAACCACGTTGACGCTCTTGAGTGTTGCACCTCCCGCCTGGGTGCATGTGTAGACTGGGACACCGTCGCCGGTAGTGACAGCCACAGTTGCTCCGTCGGTAACTCGGTATTCAGCGAGGACCCGGTTGACCAGCTTTGAGGCAGCGATGGCGGCCGATGCGCTGACCATCGCATTCGTGATAATGCCGGTGAGGCCGCGCAAAGTTGTGACGGTCAAGTCCTTGATGAAGGTCTGTCCACTGTTGATTGAAAAATCGTATCCCATCGTGTTCTCCTGTGATTACCCGAAGGCAAATAGCTTTTTGAATTCAGCGACTACGGCATCTGGCGCACCGAGCAATTTCAGAAGCGACTTCGCCGCACTCTCGGTAGCTTTGGCTGTCCGCTGTTGGTCGGTCCCGCCACCCCGGCCGGTCATGGCCGCGGCGGCAGCCGTCGAAAATGTGCCGGATGGTCCGATTCCTGCACCCTGTTCCTTCACAACATCCTTGATTCCAGCAAGCCGCGTATTGTAGTAAGCGTTGATGTTTCCAACGTCCGCACCGGCACCACCAGACGCTTGGGCGTCTCGGATCGCCATTTCCCGCTCGAACTCGATCAGGCGACGTTGCTTTTCCTTCTCGTCCGTAACGCTTTGCTCGATCTCCAGCCGCTTCGTGTCGTCGGCCAGGGTTTGATTGGCGTTCGCCTTTGATTCCGCGTTCTGCTTGTTGAGGCGTTCCTGCTCGATCGCAGCGTCAATGATTGCTCGGGTGGCGTCGATGTCGCGGGCGTCGAGAAAGCTGCTATCGACTCCGCTACCTGTCGCCGCGGCGGGAGGTGGTGTGCTTGGCACGGCCGGGGCGGTCGGCGTGCTCGGTGGTGACGTTCCTGGTGGCAACGCGGCATCCAATCCAATGTCCAGCAGAGCCGACAGTCTTTCGTCCTTGGATAACAACTTTCTTGCGTTCGCGAGCCCGTGCAAGCCCTTTGCCGCCGCATCCACCAGGGCAGTGAATGTCTTCAGCTCGGCCATCAAGGCCGTTCCGAAAATGTCGGCGATTGGTTTTGAATCCTTGAGCAGTTCCTTGAACGCCTTGCTTAATTCCGCCAGGGCTGGCAACAGATCGTCATTCCAGGTCTTTGACAGACTCTCGAAGACCGGCAATAGAGCGGCCTTGATCTCGTCTCCCCACAAAAAGAAGGCTGCGGACGCAACCGCAACGGCAGCCGCAATCCCAAGTGTCACCGGATTCAGAACCCCGATAATCGCGGCAAGACTTGACGCAACGCTCCCGAATCCAATCAGGGCCACACCGGCAACTCCGATTCCGGCCGCAATCTTGGCTATCGTCGCGACAAGTCCCTTATTCTCCATCGCCCATTCGCTGAGCGATTTTACGACACCGACCACGTCGTCGATCATCGGCGTAATGATCGGCAGAAGCACCCCGCCAATCTCCGCAGCGGCGTCCGAAACGCTCGCCTGAAGTGATTTCATCTGGTTTGCAAAGCCGCTGGCAGACCGTATGGCATCACCTTGAGCTGCGACCGTTCCGGCGATGATGATGTTCAGCCTCGCCTGTGCCTTCTCGGCCACGGTGGCTGTCTGAGGATCGAGCGCCATATTGAGCAGCTCTTGCTTGACTGCCGCCTCGTCGACCATCACGCCGTACTTTTTCATGACCTCGCCCGAGCCGGTCAAGGCGGCGTGCAAATCCCGGAGAACATCCGCGTCGGCCTTGTTGTTGAAACTTGCGATGTCGACAGCCAGCTTCGTGACGGTCTTGCTCATGTCCTCTGCGGCATCCGACGCGAATCCCATGGGCACAAACAGGTCTTGGGAGCCTGCCAGAAAATCGGCGATCTGTTGCTTGGACCGCCCGACCTGTTTCCCGTATTCGTCGCCCCACGCCTTGACCGCCTTTTGATTGGCACCGAAGACGATGTTGAATTTGTTCATCGTCTCTTCCATGTCGGAAGCAGCTTTGACGGTCATCGCCAGAGGGGCGAGAATGGACGCGGAAACGCCCACCATCGAGCGGCCGATTCCGGACATGGTACTTCCGATGTCCTTCAGATGCCTCCTGAGAGTCCGCACGCCCCGCTCGAATTCGGTCTGATTGAGCCACAGCCGAACGTATGCAGACCCGGCTTCTACGTCTCTTCTACCCGCCATGCCGCATACCCTTTTGGCTCTGTGCTAGTCCTTCCAGAAGTGCCGGATTGTACGGGAGCACGCCAGCTCTATCCGACCCGCCCGAAGTGCTTCCAAGCGTCACACCTCCAACGGCAGCGATTACCTCAGTCACGAATTTCAACCATTCACGCCGCGGGGCAGCCATCAAGGCGAGCTGCCGCATTGTGAACGGACCAGGAGCAACGCCTACGATTCCGGCGAGGCGATAGCAGACTCCAAGTGCGTCAATGCGCTCTGTATCTCTTTCCGCACACGATCCCGCGTTGCTACCGTTATCTTCTCGATGGTCGCCGGGTCGTTCAGCGCCTCCAGTCCGATCTCCATCGCTGCCACCTGCTGTGCTGTGTCCGTCTCCAGCATCTTCCGCCAGAATTCCCGTTTCCGGCGAGGGAAAAAATCATCGAGCGCACCCCGGAGCGCCTCATATGCGGCGTCGAGCGCATCGCCGAACATTGCCGCTCCAAATTGGGCTGGGGTTACGTGTCGCTCGTCCGCCTGCTGGTCGCAAATTAGCCACATCACACGCACGAGCAGAACGTCGTCATTGGCCAGCCGCTTCATGGTTTGCCCGGTGATGTCGACCAGGTCAACGCCGATTTCTCGGACCTTTTCGACCAGGTCGACGACAACCTTGACATGCCATTCCCTGCTTTCCGAGTCCTTAAACTGGGACATTTTCGCCGCCTTTCGCTACCATCGCCTAGGGTTACGGGGTCGCATCGTCGAGACAACGAATCTTGAGCGTCCCCGCGGTCGTACTTCCGTTGCTGACTTTCGCGTATGTGATCGGATTGCCTGTCAGAGGATTTGTCGCCTCCGATGTCGAATACCACAACGCAAAAGCATTCGCTACCGGAAGCTCATACTGTTTGATGATTGCGTCTCCGACATCGTAAAACGTGATTTGAGAACGCTGGTCGCAGGACACGCCGAACAATTTGACAGCGTCTCCGTCGATCTGCGTATTGACCGTCACCCGCTCGCAGACAATCACCGCGGTCTCGTCGGCAGGCAACGCGTCTCCGGTCGCCGCAGGGGTGTCGTCAAAGGTCAGCTCCACGTCGCCCACTCCGGCCACGCTGTCGACGGTGACGGCGTAACGGGCACCTCCGGCCCAATACACATCAACGAGATCGGCCCCGGCGATGCCGTGCCCGGCGGCAGTCATAGTGATAACTCCGACTCCGTCACCTGTGCGGGTTGTGAGCGTTCCAGCCAATCCGGCGGAGAGCGCGACAGTATAGTTATTGACGTGGTCACCAGTCTCAGTGACCGGTTCCGAGCCGAGAGACGACCCGTCGACCTCGAGCACGGGCGCTACGTGTCCGGTTGGCATGGTAAATACTCCGTTTGAAATGTTCTCGTGATGATTTCGCTACGATCAGCAGTACAAGAGTGCGAGTGCTGGGTCTCGTCCGGATTCGTCCGTCGGCTCGCAGGTGAAATCGATGGTCTGCTCGCCCTTGTACGGCTGGCCCTTCGAGACTTCCAGCGTGTAGTCCATGTCCGGCCCTTTGCCGGCCGTGTAGTCCTTCCCGCGGAGTGCAACGGGAGTTCCAGCTGCGGCGGCAGTCAGGAGAGCCGTCAACGTGGTGTCGTCGGACTTGTTGACCATCTGGAAAGACAGCGTGTGCGCGATGGCAACCACACGGGAACTGTTCACTACCGGCCCGGACCCGTCGCCGCGTACGGTCGTATCGCCTTTTTCCGGCGTGTATGCGATGGTGATGTCTCGGGCGTTGGTGATCTGCGTTGCGGCGGTCGACCCGGCGGCTCCGTAGTACAGCAAACCCTCAAAGCCCATTTTGGTTTCTTTGGACATGGCGAAAACTCCTTATCGTTTGGTCATTCTCCGAGCGAGCCTTGAAACTCGTCGGCAAATCGGATCAGATTGGCTTCGAGGGCTGGGGCCATCACCGGACGCGCGGGGAAATCGGTCCCAAGGTATTCGCCACCATGTTCATGGGCACTCATTGACTTGCCCATGGTGGCAAACGTGAACCCGACAACCGCCTCGTCGGCGGCTTCATCGGCAACGTACAGGACTGCATCAGACCGCTTTGCCTTACCCCGCTTCGTGTGGACTGGTTCACCAGGCGTTGACGGCTCAGATGATCGCACGATGAGACTGCGGGCCGTTGCTCGGATAGCGGCGGCCGCATGGGTAAGCGACTTGAAGAAGCCTTTGTCAGCCAATCGCTCAAAAGACTTGATCTTCGCTTCGTCAAGTTTGACCTCGAAACCGATCATGGGTGCATTTCCGTGTCCGTCTGGTAGATCACTCGGGCAATCGCCGTGAACTGGTTCCATTCGTCGAAGTGCTTTGGAATCACGTCCGCTCGAATCGCAACGTCGTCGCTCAATACCGCGCTCGTGTAGGTCGACAAACGCGGATTCGCGTAACACCAAGTCACGATCTCTTGGAGCAAGTAACGGTACGCGTCAACGGCCGCGGTCGTGATTTCTCCGGTTGTTCCGTCTCGTTCCGTGGTCCCAAATCTATACCGCACTCCTATGTCAATCGCGCTTTTCCAGGTAATGGCCCCCCGGTCGTGTCGCTCAGATACAACACCAGCCGGGGCTACATCAACGTGGAGTGTGTCGGCGTCTTCGAGCTTCATCCGGAGGCCGTATTTGACGGCGCAGGTAAACGTCTTCGAGAACGATCCTGCGTTCAGGTCGGAGAGGAGTGCATCGGCAATTTTTCCGCCTTCGCTGTTGCTCATGGATCAATATGCTTCGCGTGGCACAACCACTGGTTCCCTGAATCATCGGACCACTCGCACTCCCGGCCACCCGGGAGCGGCAAAACTTCGTAGGTGTGCGTTACCGAGTCAATCACCCGTAAGATCCTGTCTCCTTTTCGCGGGGTCGCTACCGTTGAGGTGAACGCATAATCCGCAATCGCAATCACAAAATCCGTGAAAACAAACGTCGTTAAGAATCCTTCCTCGCCTTCGCCTTGATATTTGTGCGTTGTCACTTCGGCCGTGACGCCCGTTGTCGTAGTGCCACCGCGCACTAGCGAAACCTCCTCTCCGAATGCCTCGGAGAGGAGGTCGCTAGCAGCAGCGAAATCGGCGGCGAAACGAGACATGGTCTGCCTACAGGATGTCGGTGGTGCGGATGGCCAGATGAGCAATGTGCATCACGGCTGTGTCCGTAGACGACGTTTTCTCCAAGTGGGCGAGCAGCTTCATCGGGCCGGTTGCCGCGTCAAGTTTGAACACGGACGCCGGAAGCACGTTGACGCCGTTGATGTAGAGCTGGATGTCGGTCAACACGCGGCAGTCAAACCGGAAGTCGAAGAACGTGTCGTCGACCGCATCGACTGTGGTGTCGGCTGCCGCCACCTCTGTGGTTCCGTCGTCGGATTCCGCGAGGATGTTAAGGGATGTGCCATCCAAGTGGATGAACATGGACTCAGTGATGGAGTCGGCATCGGTCGCATGGGTGGCGTTGGCGATCCCGACGTTGAAGTCAGGGTTAGCACCGGCCGAAATGTCGAAGATGGCCATGCGACCTTCGACGATAAACGGAACTGCAATCGGAATCGACAAGTCCGACAACACGTCGATCTTCTGGGCTTCGTTCGTCGCGTCCGCAGAGAGGATGACGCGGCCGGGCGTCCAGGTGCAGGTCGGCTTCGTGGCGGTCCCGACAAGCACGGTCGTTGAGCGATCTCGGAAAATGTCGATCGCGTAAACCGGCTTGACGTTGAGAGCGACCACCAGCGTTGTGGCGGCAGATGCGGCATCGCCGACAGCCACGCCGATGAAGTAATCGGCCGTAGCAACGGCAAACAGGGGAGTCGCCGTGTTCGCGGAACGATCCCAGTAGATCGGGTCGCCGTCGAGAACCACCACACTCGCGGTCTTGGCGAGGGTCGCCTGATTGTCGACTTGCACCTCGATCGGATCGCCGGAAGCGTACGGAGCGAGCCCGAGCACGTAACCCGCCCTTCCGTCCGGCAACTGAATGACCTGCCCGGACACACCAGCCGCGGGAGCGGATACGGTGATTGTCGAGGCGTCTTTTTCCATCGTCGCTTCACTCATGATTATTGTCCTTACTGTTCGAGTTCGTTTTTTCCATAGAAGTCGGCCGGCTCGCGAGCGTGCAAGCCGGCCCGTTTGTCCTCCGCTATCAGCCAGTGCCGGCCGAGTAGTGCAGGCCGCGGTAATCCATCGCAGCCGCCCCGATATCCATGTTGATGTCCCAGCCAATGCCCCACTGGCCTTTGTCGAGGACAAACGACCGGAGTTGTGGCATCCGGTTCGTGCCGCGACGGTAGGCAACGCGGATCGTGCGAGGTCCACCGGCCGACAAGTACCACTTGGTGGCAGCACCTGCCACAACGGCTTGCGTGGTCGGGTTCCAGCAGCCCGTTGCGCCGATGCGGTCATCGACAATAAGGGTTTGGACAACGCCGTTGAGCACGTTGATCGTGTAATACTCAGAGGGAGTCGCGGCGGCGGCGGCGGCCGTGTACGCATGGCTGGTCGATGTCAACAGCTCCATCGCCGTCCACTGGAGAGCAGCCGGAACGATGAGATATTTCGGCCGGATGTTAAGCACCGCGTTTTCGTCGGTGCGATAGGCGCCCATGGCCTCGATGCCAGCCTTCAGGCCGGTCGACCCGAGAACGGCAGTTGTCAAGTTGGCGTGTCCACCGGCGGTCGTAACGGCCGTGCTGTTGAACAATGCACCGGTGTCGGTCATCGTCGGATTCGCCAGCAGGATCGAGTAGACCAAGTCGGGGCGAAGGCGACGGGCTGCGTTGCCCATCTGAATCGGCATCCGCATGATCGCACCGAGGCGGTCGTCGATAACGTCCTGCTCGTCGACGACGAATTGCTTGGCAAAGCGGGCGATGGAATACGTCTCTTTCGAGTCAGAAATTGACGCGTGCGTTGCGGTCCCGCCACGCGGGAGAATCTTGAGGTTCGACGAACCCTCAATCGAAATGTCGTCCTGATCGAGGAAATTCGCCACGTCCTCAGATTCACACCATACGGTGGTGTCAGGTTCCTCTTCCCACCCTTCGACCAGCTTCGCGTAGACCGAAGCGCTGAAGACGGCCGTGAGAGTCCCACCCGATGGAGACGAACGCTGTGCTTCCATCGCCTCCTCCACGTCCAAATACCAGTGGCCAGTGTCTTGCCGCACGCACTCACGGAAGAGGTCGACAGCCGACATGCGAGCCATGCGATGCCCGGTCTCCGCGTCCTGCGCGGTGAACTTGTCCGCCGGCGATGTCCGTCGACCGTTGTGAAACGTGAACTTCGTTGGGTCGGAGATTCCATGGGCGATCATCAGACCAGCAGCCAGACTTCTTGAGTTGGCGTTGATCGAAGACGGCTTGACGGTCTGGGCCGTCGCGAAGTAGGGAATCGGAGGTGTCTGAGTCTCGGGACCGCGTCGGCGAACCTCGGCCAGAAATTCCGGTGCGGCCCGGCCTTCGTCCCATCCCTCGTTGATGGCACGGCTGCGGAGTTCGGCGGACACGTCACTTCCGGCAAGTTCGGTGATTTTCCGAACGCGATCACGCTCGGCAATCACAGCCTGGCGGGCGACTTCGGCCGGGTCGACCGTCTCCGTGCGGACAACCGGTTCTGCCGGCGGAGCCGCGGGAGTGGTAGGCGGAGCGGATCGCTGGTCAGTTTCGGCCTCGATCGCTTCGGCGCGGGTTTTCTGTTCGCCGTCCAACCCGGCGAGAAACGTCTTGGCTTCATCGTCGGTCGCTTCGGCGCGGAGCCCGATGGACTCCAGGTACTTGCGCAATGCTTTCTTCATTTGAATTACCTCTTGGGGTTGATCGGCCCGAATCTTCGAGCGCGAATCAGCGCCGATCGGGACCAACGAAACTTCGCGAAGAGCCCATTGGGTGGAGATACGTAAGGTCCGCCCTTTGGCTGTGTATGTTTTTCCGCCAACCACGGCGGATTGGCCGGGCCGAACGTCGGTATACTTGTCGACCCGGTATCCGGCCGACACGTCGGACAGGTGGCCGTCCTTGACCTTCTGCCATGCCTTTTCAGAGTCCTCATCACGGGCAAAGTGCAGACGCCCCTTGACTTCGTGTGCGGATGCCTCGATGGAGCGAGCCGACCCAAACACGTCGTCGAGCGACCAGCGGGAATGATTGGCCAGCATCGGAACCCGAGCGGGAACCTCCAACCCGTCCATGCGAAGAACTTCATCGATCACGTCACCAGTGCGATAGTCGTAGACCGTGACTGGTTGGTCGGTGGCAATTACCGCTTCAACCGATCGGGTTTCATCGTCGGCTGATTCGGCCCGGAGCGAGAATCCACGGGTTGTAAGATCGCGGGTAACGAGGTCTTCGACAGAAACAGCGCGTGTTGAAAGACTGGACTCTGGCCGCTCGCCTTTGTCCCATCCACGCTGGGCCATCTCGGTTCCGATGATGCCTTTTTGCTCCAGGCTGAACCCATCGAAGAACGCCTTGGCCTCGTCGTCCGAAGCGGTCGGAGGCAATCCACGCCGTTCGAGAATTGCGCGTAGGTCTTTATCCATTTGCAGTTGCCTCTTCATCTTCGGTTTCGTCGTCCGTGTCGGTGTCGTCCTCTTCGTCCTG
>Ga0172381_10005089_pt1 | contig 13420 bp, 17 predicted proteins | sample Leawel6488metaG_FD_119754 | JGI IMG/M metagenome (GOLD analysis project Ga0172381, IMG submission 119754) | Leachate microbial communities from a municipal landfill in Southern Ontario, Canada - Leachate well 64-88 metaG | ecosystem: Engineered > Solid waste > Landfill > Unclassified | place... | reverse complement strand
TGCTCGGAGTTATGTTGCTCGGAGTTATGTTGCTCGGAGTCAAGTTGCCTGGACTATCCAATACTGCGCAAGCCTGAAACGCAAGGCATAAGAGCGCCGTCATAAACAGTAAAATTTTGCTATATTTCATTTTAACACCTACTATTTCTTAAATCAACTTTTTAGATTTCCAATTAACTCATAGTTTTAGGAGAAGGGATAGGCAAATAGCGATACGAATGTCAAGAATTTTTTACATCCCATCTCATATCTGCCTGATTCATTAATATATTGCTTATTTCAGTGCCTCAGCCGTCTCATTTCCTATGAGTCGTTTTCGCGTTTTCCGTATTAGTTTTTGCGTGTCCCATCTTTTTCCCTACATCAGCCTTCGTCTTCTTGACATCAGCTGTCGTATCTACATTATCATCTATCATTTTTTGAATCCACCATTTGTGATTCTAATTCTAATACAATGCCATTGAATAAAAAGCTTTTGGTATCAGAATATTAAAATGCCATAAGCTATGCACATATAAATTCAGCAAATTAAAGTTCATCAGAACCGATGGCCAAAAAATGGATATCACTTCTGAAACCCATAACCATCTAAACCAATCGAGTTATGGACTTCGTTAGTGATCATATTGAAAGCTTTTTTATGGTGTGTGTTCGTACTTCCGAAATGCTGGAATGGATCGAATTTGCGATTAATATAGGACCTTCGATAAGCGAATATTGCTCGATCCCTAAAATTGATCAGTTGCAATATACTCATCCTCGCCAATTTGATAAGCTGCGACGGGATGGCAAAAATCATGCTTCTTCGGGGCATAGGAAAATTGCAGTTTGGGCATTGTGGAATTTTTATTATTATGTAGATCAAATAGGAGATGCCTAAACTGCAAATAAATCCCGTCCATGTTAAATATATATTTGGCGTTACATTTTTCTGACAATATTCACAAAGTACCATATATCCTCTATCTTTTATTACTACTGCTGATTTTAACAAATGATTGACCTGGAGAATGTTTTCTCGCGTTTAAATTTAGACTTTTTATTGTCTATTTCGGCATCTCATCCATTTTATTTCATGCGTCGGCATTAGCCTTCCTGATGCCAGCCGACTTATCTACATTATCATCGATCATTCTCTGAATCCACAGTAAGCGGTTCTAATTCCAATAGAATATCATTAAATAAAAAGCTTTTGGTACTAAAATATCAAAATCTATGCGCATATAAAGTTTATTAAAATATAAAGTGCGTAGCCAAAGACTGCATTGAACTTGGCCGAACCAGCGGCTAAAAAATGGACCTGGCCGAGAACCTTGCAATCAAGGCGCTCGGTCTGGGTAATGAATATAATTTTTGGAGCGAATCTATCCTTCAATCCACTCAAATTTTGGATCTTTGATATTATTGAAATTCTTGATGATCATTACTGCGTCTTTCCTATTCAGCTGAGAGTCCATCATCTTCTCGCACACACAACGCAGTCCCTCTTTTTCCTTCTTTAGAGCATCGCGATCTTCGGATTTAGGGACCAGTCCGGAACTCTTAAAAAGGTGCTCCTTCTCATCCATTTGTGTGCTCATACCCCATTTGCTGAACATCACGGAAGCATTATCCAAGAGATTTTGATCAAACATCTCAGGAAGCTTGCAACCCTCTATCAACCGCATAAATTCTTCTTTCTTCAAAATGATCACCTCAATAGATCAGTTAATCTAAGGAATTCAATTCTTTTTCACAGCATTATGGATCTTTCTCGCCAGGACCATGGCGAGAGGGATTATAGTCCCCAGCATGAACAATATTTTTATAAGCTTTTTTAACATAATTAACGTCATCTCCTCAGAGCTACGAATGTTACCACCAGGAGCCCGGCTATGGCAAGTGTTGTCTCGAAGCCATGTGTCATGCTGGTAGTAGTCGTTGATTTTGTTGTATCCTCTTTCTCATGTGAATACGCAAGTCCTAGATTCCAAGCTGTAATGTTGCCAGGTGGATTGAGCCACCAAACAAAACCGATAGTACCGCCAAGATTATGAATACAATAATTAGCCATTTGGCAATATCCATCGATATTCCAGCACCACGCACACCTAATATTCCAAGTATCAGAGCTATTACAAAGAACACTATTCCCAAATAAAGTAAGTCCGCCATTTTTTTATACACCTCTCTCTATTGATAAGTGTTACATGATTTTGATTTAGCCTCTAAATTTCACAGTCTCAGATATCCCAACGAGTTCAATTATAAAGGAAGGAACAGGCAATTCGCGAAAAAGATTTGTATTGTATATTTCTGTGCATCGGCTGTTCTATTTTCTATGAAATCTTCACCTTCGCAGCATCTGCTTTTTCATGTACTAGCTTATTATCTAAATCAGCCTTCGCCTTCTGTGCTTCTGACTTTATGTCAGCCTTTGCATAAGCTGCTTTCTTGCCTAGCTCATCATCATGCCCAAATTTGGCCTTCACCTTCTCTACATCAGCCTCTACCTCAGCTTTTGCATGGGACATTATATTCCCTAAATCAGAAACTGCCTTCTTGGCATCAGCTTTTATGTCAGCCTTTGCGTAAGCTGCTTTCTTGCCTAGCACATCATCATCATGTCCAAATTTGGCCTTCACCTTCTCTATATCAGCCCCTACCTCAGCCTTTGCATGGGACATTATATTCTCTAAATCAGATACTGCTTTCTTGGCATCAGCCTTTATCGTCTCAACATTTTCATTTGTCATTCTTTAATTTCTCCATTTAAGAGTCTAAACATAATAGTCTGTTATTGCATAAAAAGATTTTGGTACCTAAATTTTCAGACACATAAGATATATAAGCACGAAGCTTTATTATAGAGAGCTATGCAGAAAACCACATTGACCTTATCCGAATCTGTGTCCAAAACGCTGAAGGTTTACACCGTGCAGTCTAAAAGTAGCTTGCGGGCCCAAAGCATCGTGATCGAAGAAGCCTTAAAAGAATTCTTTGAGAGACACAATGTGAAAATAGAGGAGTAGCCACCGCGATTTCATCAATATTCATTTTATTCTCCTTGAGCATCTCCGAAAATATTGGCTCGTTTAGATGGAAGGTGCTACGAAAATAAAAAAAAGTTCTTAGTGTCTTCTCCTCAGAGCTACGAAGGTCACTGCCAGAATCCCTGCTACAGCAAATGTTGCTTCGAAGCCAGGAGTCGTAGTCGTTGATTTAGTCGTACTTGTAGGCTCGGTGGCAGGAGTTGCGCTAGTTGTTGTTGTAGTTGATTTAGTTTCTTCCGCTGTTGCACTCAGAGCCATCAGCATCATTGTGGCAATAAGTATGGCCACTAATATCTTTTTCATATAAAAACCTCTTTTCTCTGGTGATATTTATGAATCTGGCATGTTGCCCCCAAGCATTATCTATAATGGGTTTAGGGGCAATTAATACGCAAATCCTAAAATGCAATCCTAAATTCCAAGCTGTGCAAGCTGTAATGTCGCCAAGTGGAATGAGCCACCAAATATAAGCGACAGTACCGCCATGATGATGAATACGATTATCAGCCATTTAGCGATTTCCATCGATATGCCGACACCGCGTACTCCCAGTATTCCAAGTATCAAAGCTATTACAAAGAATACGAGAGCCAAATAGAGCAAATCCGCCATTAATTTCACCTCCTAATTATTGATGACTGTGTATATTCTCCTGGGTCTATTTGATTGCATCTTTTATTGTTTTTCCTATGTCAGCTATCGCTTTTCCGGCATCAGCTTTTACATGTGCTACCTTATTCTCGACATCAGCCTTTGCCTTCTCAGCATTGGCCTTTATGTCAGCCTTGGCATAAGCTACCTTTTTCTCGGCCTCATCGTGCTCGAAATTTGCCTTGATTTTCTCCACATCGGCATTAACATCAGCTTTAGCATGTGCTACCTTGTTCCCTATATCAGCTACTACTTTCTTAGTATCAGCTTTCGCCGTCTCGACTCGATCATTTGCCATTTTTTAATTCCTCCGTTTGTGAATCTAGAACTATTACGGTGTTATTACATAAAAAGCTTTTGGTACCCAAATTTACTGACACATAAGATATATAACAACAAGCCTTGCTATGTGGGGTCGTGCAAGAGCAGATTGCGAACTTAACGTCCAGTGGTCGAAGAGTCTTTAACCAAGTAAATGTATTTGAAATGATGAAGAACGCACAAATCCAAACAAGAATTTTGATGGAGGGCGGCCTACCCATCAATCCTCAAGATTATTTAGAAATATTCTTTTTCAGCATTTCCTGGATCGCATTGAGAAAACCCTCGATCTTCTGATCAGTAATCAGAGTTAAAATCTCGGGATTTGCATCCATATAGGAGACATCTATTGCGGCTCCGCCCGGATGAGACAGAAACATTCGTATCTTGTTATCATCAGTCTTAACCAAGTAAACCTGGGCCCTGAAAGGGAACGTTGGAATACCAGAGAATTCTCCAATTGGATATCGGACCTCAAATGGCATCCTATGGTTTAGTTTTGCCTCCAGATTCATTATCTTTTCTTTAACAGCCGTACCGATGGCGTCATCCTGTTTTCTTGTGGCCGCTAATTTTTCTTCTTCGGCATCAAGTCTCTTTTCGTACTCACTGCCCAACTCGTTTATCTTCTGCAGCTCATCTTCGATACCGTTCATTGAATCACTTCTACGAAGATGCACACGTTGTTCTATTTATAAACATGGCTACTCGTAATCTTGCTCGAGAGGACTTTAAAATATCCTTGGATTGACGATCTCAGCCATGCGGTTATGCGCAAATATGCCAAATTGGCGCCATTGATCGACCTGAGTGCGAGGTCACTGATGAGACTGGCAGGGTGCATATTGTTCAGCAACTACCTTTTTGGACATAAGGTATATCTAGAATTGAACAGTTATTATCTGGTAATGTATCAAAACCGCAGATTTTATATCGTCTTCGCCGCAATTATATTTATTTTAATTGCTTTTGCAATATATATAAGCAAAGATTTTATATCAACTATTCTTTTGAGCTTTCTGATGGCATATATTTTGGACCCTGTCTTCATGTATTTCTCCAGGAACATCGGTCACCATCGTCGAGCATCAGCTTTAGCTTCCATATTAATAATATTTTTTATACTAATATTTGTCATCTTTGCGACAGCCGATGCGCTCATAACGGAGATGTCGAATTTACTGGGCTTAGGCGGCGTGGCCTATCTTCAAATACAGGCATCCAATTTTTCGAGCGCCATTAATAGCTTTTCTCAGATGTACCTGCCGGCTTCGGCTGCAAATTACGTGAAGGGAATAGGCGACATTCCCACTGCCCTCATCATAATGGTCCAACCAGTTTTACAGGGCCAGATCATGAGCTTCGCCTCAAACCTGCCCATATACTTCACTCAATTTCTGCTGGCAATTTTCTTCACCTATTACTTCCTTGTTGACGGTAGAGGGATAATAAAAGAATTTGTAGGGCTACTATCCGAAAAAGAAGTAAGCACACATTTTCTTCTGGAACTGAATCGTATCTACAAGAGCCTTTTCCGGGTATTCTTTCTCACCTCCCTGCTTATCGGAATCATTGGGGCAGTAGGGTTCTTCGTGCTCGGCATACCCTATCCATTATTCTGGGGCATGATAATAGCTGTAGTCGCCCTTGTCCCATTGATAGGACCAGAAATGATCTTTGGACCGATTGCCCTTTACTACCTGCTCACCCAAGACTATACCACGGCCATAGCCCTACTAGTCTTCGGAGTAATCTTCCTCTCTGTAATCCCTAATAACTTGATTCTTCCTCGCCTGGCATCAGCGAGCGCTTCAATCCATCCCCTCATCACCCTTATGGCATTTACGGCTCCGGTATTTGTCATCGGATTAGTGGGCGTGATAGTTGGGCCTGCTGTCTACGGGTTCATACTGGCGGCTTACAGGACAATGATATACTTTAGAAAAGTAACCTTTGAAGCGGAAGCAACCATTTCATCCATGCCCATTTCAAAGTCGCCTAAGATATAATTTTCAGGGCCATTGAGATTCATGAGATTAAGGCGGGTTAATTGTCCACCATTCGAAATTTTGCTCTTGTCGTAACTCATTTGGTGCTCTTTCAAGGTACTCGTATTCGTCCCTTCTTGTGTACAATAGTTTGATTAGACCCTGCATCTCTCGTATTAGGTGCTCTTCCAATACGGTATTTTTTGAAAGCCGAATGTTATTCCTTGAATCACTAGCCATAATGATAGTTGAAAATGCTAACGCTATAGTAGCCGCAGTAGTAAAATCTTTAGGTGACGCAATAAGTGTAGCTGCAACCAAGATTATTGCTATAGCCCAAATAATTAGATCCCTAGGCGGCAGATTCATATTTTTCTTCCTAATCTCTGACCTGTAATGTACCTTTATTTTTTGCTTTGTTTGCATATTGGCGATCCTTTGGCAATGCTATCCAGAACTTTGTCGCTTCGAAATTTAAATGGACGAGAAAGTAAGATGATTGGACCTTAAAAAAGAAAACCTGGGGTTAACTCAATTCTGCCCAGGGGCACCAGTATGACCCTCTGCATTTCCAGGCCTATCGCCGGTGGTGTCGGTAATGATGGTATGACCGTTAGATGTGGTGGTGGTTAGACCATTTGATGTAGTTGTAGTAGTTAAGCCATTTGAATTACCGAGAACGTTGACCGGTGTCTGTCCTGTTACTGGATAATTGCCTACCACTGCGTTTCCTGCGGGAGCTTGGGCAAACACATCCACAACGACTACATTGCTGGGCTGGTTGTTAACCACGAAGTAGAGCATGTGTCTTCCCACCTGGTCCGCATTGAAGTTCATGGTGTTATAACCCTGGTTGAACTGGTAAGTATTGTACTTCGAACTCGTTGTATCGGTCTGGGTCATCTCATAGAAGCCCGCCGGTCCTTCAACTGGCGCGTAGGCGATTAGTTGCAGCCAGGTTCCGACTGGGCTTACCACATACTGCGTCCAGTTTGTTGCCCCCTGAATCCAGAGGTCATTGGTCTTGGACGGCACGGTGGATGCATACTGGGTGTATGGCAATCCCACACCTGCACCGTAGTACACAGTGGAAGGTGTTCTTTGCGTTATATCGAACCTGGCAGGATTGCTTATTATCCCACCAACAACAGGCGCACCACTGGTTGTATAGTACTCTGTATAGGGCAAGAATGTATTGCCGCTATATGTTTGGCTGTAGAAGGAACCACCAGTGGTATACCAGGGGAAGTTGGGCACTGGCGTATCGAGCCAATGCAACATGCCTGCTAGTCCCGGATCTGAATTCGTACGGGTGTATACTTGACCCATGTTGGGGCTAATCCAATCTCCACTAGATCCCATTGTCTTGCCATTGGAATCTGTGCCGAGAGGGTCCTGTGCGAATGCCTGAACTGCAAGGCAAACGAGCACAGTCATGCACAATAAAATTTTGCTTTGTTTCATATTAACACCTACTATTGCTCAAATAATCTTCTTCGATTTTCTATTTGCTCACAAGGTTAAACAGGAGGGACTAGCAAGTCCAAAGCTCTTAAAAAGGTGATCCTTCTCGTCCATTTGTGTGCACATACCCCATTTGCTGAACATCGCAGAAGCATTATCCAAAAGATCTTGATCAAAGGTCCCTGGAAGTTTGCAGCCCTCGATCAGCCTCATAAATTTTTCTTTCTTCAAAATAATCACTCAAATTTATCTGTTATCTGAGAAATTTAGTTCTTTCGCAACGCTCTGAATGTCTCTCACCAGAACCAAGAGTAGCGGGATAATAGTCCCTAGTGTGAATAATATTTTTATAAGTTTCCAAATCATAGTCATTTCACCTTAATACAACCACCGCTTTTAGATTTTGAAAAATTTGGAGAATCTTAGCGTCTTCTCCTCAAAGCTACGAAGGTCACTGCCAGAATCCCAGCTACGGCAAAGGTTGCTTCGAAGCCGGGAGTCGTAGTCGTAGTCGTAGTTGTCGACTTAGTCGTAGTTGTAGGCTCGGTGGCCGGAGTTGAGCTAGTCGTAGTTGTAGTCGATTTAGCATCAGTGCCTGGAGCCGAGCTAGTCACAGTTGTAGTTGATTTGGCGGCATCAGAGCCTGGTGTTGTGCTAGTCGTTGCAACAGTGGTTGATTTAGTTGCATCCTCTGCTATACTTAGTGCCATCAGCATCATCGTGGCAATAAGCATTGCTACCAATATCTTTTTCATATCAAATCCTCATTCTATTATGATTTCTAACACGCGAATCCTAAATTCCAAGCTGTGCGAGCTGTAATACCGCTAGGTGGAATGAGCCACCCAATATAAGCGACAGTACCGCCAGGATGATGAATACTATTATCAGCCATTTGGCAATATCCATCGATATTCCTGCACCACGTACTCCTAATATTCCAAGTATCAGCGCTATTACAAAGAACACTACCGCCAAATAGAGCAAGTCCGCCATTTATATACCATCCAGAAAGATAGATAGATAGATCTTGGTTCTGATCAGCATTTTTATTTCAGAAAATCAGTCATCTTTTTTCCAATGTCAGCTTTTGCCTTCTCAGCATCAACTTTGGCATGTGCCAATTTATTCTCGACATCAGCCTTAGCTTTCTCAGCTCCTGCCGTTATATCAGCCTTTGCATAAGCAGCCTTCTTCCCAAGCTCATCATCATGCCCCAATTTAGCCTTTACTTTCTCTACATCTGCCTTTACATCAGCCTTCGCATGTGCTAGCTTGTTCCCTAAATCAGAAACGGCTTTCTTAGTATCAGCTTTCGCCTTCTCTATATTTTCATTTGTCATTTTTTGGATTCTCCATTTTATAATCTAAAGTCTAATGGGATGTTATTGGATAAAAATCTTTTGGTATCTAAATTTTTAGACACGTAAAATTTATAAATACAAAGCATTATTAAATATCTATGTGCATTATCACCCATTTATAGGCGAGAATAAGAACGAAAAGCCATATCGTGCCGATGATATAGCTACCTAAAACATCACTCGCCCAGTGTTCGCCAAGAAATATACGTGACGGTCCGATAAGAACGATGAGCATTCCGCAAATGGCGATAATGATCACACGTGCCCGTCCAGTAAAATGTATCCACGCCAGATAGGTGAAGAATCCAAAGAAGACGACAAAAAATAGGACATGTCCACTTGGATAGCTATATTGATTGATGCTCTGCAGGAATCCGCTGGCATTTTCAGCTACAGGGAATGGACGCGTTCTATGAATGATCTCCTTCAGAACAAAAGTCAGCAGTACGTTGCTGGTTGTGACAAGCAAAAAGATCGCCTCCAGCCATTGGCGCCGCAATGCAAAGGTCAGCGTAGCGATGGCGGTCAGCGTCATAGCAATCGCTAGTTCGCCCAGAGCGCTAACCCCTATCATTAGCCCGTCGAACAGCGGGCTGGCTTGCTCTTGCAACTCTTCGTAGGACTTCGAGTCGAAGGGCAGGACCGGGAACCAGGCTGCGGCATACGTGAGCAAGAGGGCCATCAAAAGCAGGAGCACAAATGCCATTGCGATATTTCTATTCACTGGACTTTCCTTGGTAAGCTCGCACTTATTATTCCTTTGGCTGATTCTTTTCAGAGACGAGCGATGAAGTCGAATTAGTTCAAGGCACTCTCCAGGGCCATTTATCTCCATGACCGCAGTTTTCAATGAGAAACACTATCTCGTCCAATCTGCCAGGAGCTTCTGGGTCTCCAATGACGCCGCTGGATTTTCCACAGATTTCAGCTTCTATCTTCGTATTTAGAGAGCTGGGTTCTAAGAGACCATCTTCGATCTTTGCTGCATATTTTTTGCTTAATGACAAGAGATCTTCTTTTTCCAGCAGAGGATTCTTTAGGGTTCCCCTTGCATCCTCCAGATAATCCTCCTCATAATCTTGTTCTCGTGCGACACCAGTCCAATTGCGTGGGTCCTTCCTGGCCTCGGCCGGGTCGGCAGGCAGCCTAGGCGGCCTTATATCTACCGCAGCTTTGGTTCTGCCATCGATATTAATAGGCTTTATCTGTTTATCGGCATTCCACCAGGGATCTGGTATTAAGCAAGAATTTTGTGTTTTGACTGCGTTCTCAAAGGCATCGAAGAATTGCCTTCCCCATCCGCCATTTGGATCGTTGAAATTGATCTGACTTGGCCAGGCAATATCCGGAAAGAGGACACGCCAAAGCCTGCGATAATGCTTTAAAACCAGGTCCTCATCTAAAACAGCACAATCAAGTTCGGTATCGCAGGTGAAGGATCTGCGATTCAAGTTTGCAGAACCACATACCAATAAACTGCGATCATACATCTGAACTTTCGCATGGCAGTAAATGCCGCCTGTTATTCGGGAATGATGCCAGAGGTTATATATGCCTACGCGCTCGAATTTACCGGGACCGAGCATTAGGCCGTCAGTTAAATCATTGAGGGCAAGCTTCCTCGCATGGTGCACTTCATGGGGATGACTGTCGGCATATGGTGGAAGTACTAAAATAACGCAAAGCTTCTTTTTCTTATCGTCCTTAATCCGCTGGTTAAGCAATCTGGCGAGGGGCCTGCTAAAGAAGTATTGATCAAATATCCAGATCAATTCGTCCGCTGCCTGACATGCATTAGCTATTCCTGCCATGATAGTAAACTCCCCTCTCATAAATGGAGACCTCTTGCGCTCCAAACGCAGGGGAATCGTACGCCACATTTGTACCAGAGATGAAGCCCCTGGTACAAGATCAACTTCTTTAGGCTCATCCAGTCTTTTTATGTCATCATCCTTAACAGCAGTTCTTGAGCTGAAGATTACTTGATTAGTTTTGATCTGTAAACTGTCCCAGAATCCAGGTTCATGCACGTTTCCAGCGTCATGCCATCTCTCACAGAACTGCTCCTCTAGTGTCTTTATGATTGGTCCCTGGAGCCAGAGGTGCTGATCGTGCCAGATTTGATTATCTTCACCGTAAACTTCTTTCGGCAGATCTGGCTCCGGGTGCGAGGGCTTCGATACGTCTCTTAACGCATCATAAATTGTATCCAGGCTTCTCGGCCAGCGATGAGTTTTGTCTTGGATATCGAACACAGGAGGTATGTTTTTCCCTGATTGCCAGTCTCCGCCTAAGAATTGAGGCGGGCTGGATTCCATAAGAACCAGCAGATCGTCTAACGTAGCACTCGGATCGTAAACGTAGGGATGGATGGCGTCTGGTGCGTCTCTTCTGGTGAAGGCCAGATCTACACCACCGCAATAAGCTACGTTTACATCGCCCACGCGAATTAACATCATCTTTTGGTGGTGCGTAGATGTTATGGGGGACGCCACCCTCAAATCCAGAGCGACTATGCCGCGATCTATAGCGCTGGGATCATTCTTGCTCAGCCTTTCGCATTCCTTGCTTACAACTTCGGCTATGTAAAAGTGATCGCTCATATGCGGGCCAAGGCCAGCAACTATAGACGCCTTTATCGGCAACCACAATAATATCCTAACATTAATCCCTGCCTGCATTAGACGCAGTATAAATCCTATCACGGTCTGATCCTTTTTTGCAGAATCCGTCTCATTCCAGGGGCGATTTTGGATTATCCAGGGATTATCATCGGACAGGTCTCTCAAGGGATTCAGTCGAAAATCGGCGATATATACGTACCCTTTCTTGCCCTTTTTGGCCTCGGAGATGGCAGCTTCCAAGGATTCCCTCATCGCAGACAATGCCTCATATCCGCCAATCATTGGTATGACCTTACAGTTTTCATCCCAGGGCTCGTAATTGCCAAGCCTTCTAGCCATGTATGTATCATCTCCCCAGGGACGCCCATCTCCGTTTGGCGAAAACTTCAGGAACCACTTGTTTGGATCAGCGACCATTACTTACCACACACCTTTTTTTTTAATACTATGAATTAAACCAATCAATCCCCAAACCTGCGTATAAACCAGGTCTTCACTACCAGGGTCAGAATCACATAGCACGCCAGCATAATGGCCAGCAGCAGCCAGTACTGCGACGGCAGCGGGACAAAACCGAGGGCATCGGCCAGGGGCGAAACCGTTAGCCACGCTCCGACCGCAACAATGATGATTGACAGTTACTATCATAGGCAGCATCTCTGGAGTCATCCCTACTGCCACTGCCACGGCAAACAAGAATGCTTCCAGCCAATCGTGCTTGGTCAGTCCATTGATGAGGAAGACGGCCGGTACCATCACGGCGATGAAACGGATCATCAGCCAGGTGAATTGATTTATGCCCTTGTCGAAACTGGTGAGTAGGCGCTGCCCGACGATACTGGCAGCCAGCGATCCAAAATAAGTTTTGTCGCCAGTGTGCACCACCACAGCAGTCGCTGATCCGCTTTCAACATTTGAGCCCATGAAGCAGATGTTGGGCAGCTCCAGAGGATTCGGATTGTCCTCGGATATGGATGCAGCCTTTTTCTCCACAGGTAGGGATTCGCCAGCAAGGGCCGACTGATTCAGGAAAAGGTCTTTTGCGAGAAGCACTCGTACGTCGGCCGGCACTAGAACGCAAGCAGCCAGCCGAATGATATTGCCCGGCACCAGCATCTTAAGTGAAACTTCGGATTCCTTGCCGCCTCGCACTAAGGTCGCGGTGTTGCTGACCATCGCCTTGAGCTTTTCAGCCGCGTTATCGGCCCGCATCTCTTGATAGAAACGGAGCACCACGCCCAGCAACACCATCAATAAGATGACAACGGTCGCCCTCGTATCACCAGTTAAAAAAGAGATCCCGCCCAGCACAGTGAGCAGAATGATCAGCAGATTCTTGACATTATCCAGCAAATGCATAAGCCCTGACTGACGTTTTTCTCGGGCAATCTCATTTGGACCATACTTTTTCAGGCGAGAATCGGCTTCTGACTGGCTCAAGCCATCCAGGCTAGTCTCAAGCTCCTTCAAGACGATATCGATGTCTTGATGCGACTTTTCCTGCAATTTTTTTGACACTTCGGTATCCTTTCCGCCCGCTGGACCGGATGTGTACTGAGATGAATCGAGGGTGGTTTTGGTTTTTGCAGGTTTCATCTTTGATATCATTAGACTGAATCATATAAACAATTTATGATTGAGAGATCTGCAGGAAACTGCGAAACGCCACCACCTTCAGGTCGGTGATGAAGTGAACCCTCGCACGTTATTTGCACTCCTTTAAACCGATAAACCCGAATCCGAAAGCATAGTTTCAATTGTGCAGATCAAGGAGGCCCTGACAACGAAGACTCGACGATTTCTGGACTTTGGAAAACAGAGCTTGCGGCCAGATGCATATCCAAAAAAAGATATGATGCATTATCTCTAAGACATTGCATGTACCGGTTTCGTTGACCCTGCAAGAGACCTGGCAAACACATCTACAACGACCGTATTGCTGGGCTGGTTGTTAACCACAAAGTAGAGCATGTGTC
>Ga0172381_10005088_pt1 | contig 13421 bp, 8 predicted proteins | sample Leawel6488metaG_FD_119754 | JGI IMG/M metagenome (GOLD analysis project Ga0172381, IMG submission 119754) | Leachate microbial communities from a municipal landfill in Southern Ontario, Canada - Leachate well 64-88 metaG | ecosystem: Engineered > Solid waste > Landfill > Unclassified | place... | reverse complement strand
GTGATGGAATTTTTGTGCAAAACAAAACTTGGCCTTTTCTGACAGGTGGAGCGAGTGATTATAATTTTCAGAGAATATTAAATGAAGAGGAAGGGATGCCATTTTGGGAAGATATTGATTTCGAGCTTGATTTGATGGTGGCTGATGCAGTTTCAAATTTTGATATTTATACTAAGCTAAGTCCAAAGAGAATTGTTTTTCATCTAGGTGCAGTCGGTGAGATAGAAGAATTTAAACATTTTATTGAAGGGATGGATGTATATATCAGAGATTCTATTCAAATAGGCTTAGCCATAGATGTAACAACTGAAGTTAAACAAATTTTTTCTTTAGTAAATTATATTGATTTTGTGCAATGCATGGGTATTGAAAAAGTTGGTTTTCAGGGACAAGATTTTGATGAAAGAGTAATATCTCAAATAAAAGATTTAAAGAAAGAATTTCCAGATCTAATTATTTCTGTAGATGGTGGAGTAAATTTTGAAACAGCACTGAGCCTTATTGAAGCAGGGGCAAATCGTTTAATCATAGGCTCATTGGTTTTAAAATCTGAAGACATAAGAGAAACTATTTTAGAATTGGAGAACTTAGGCTAGATACTTTAAATATTTAAATAGTATTTACAAACTTAGTTTGATATAATTATTAGAATGGCATATTTGGATAATGATAAAATTAATGAATTAAAAATAAAAGCAAATGAGATTCGTCAGAGTATTGTGGAGATGCTAGTAGAAGCTGGTAGTGGACACACTGCCGGAGCACTTGGAATGGCGGACATTTTTACGCTTTTTTATTTTCATATTTTAAAACATGATAGAGAGGATCCATTATGGACTGACAGAGACAGGCTGATACTTTCAAACGGACATATTTGTCCGGTACTTTACGCTACTATGGCACATGCTGGATATTTTCCAATTGAAGAATTAAAAACTTTAAGAAAATTTGGTAGTCGTTTGCAAGGTCATCCACATAGAGAATATTTGTCTATCATGGAGACTTCTTCTGGACCCCTTGGTTCTGGACTTTCTCAGGCAGTTGGTATGGCATTGGCTGATAAAATATATGTTAAAAATGGTTCGACTACGCTCACTACAAACAGTGGAAAATTTATTTATTGTTTAATGTCTGATGGAGAATTAAATGAAGGAAATTCTTGGGAGGCAATGATGCTGGCTGGAAAAAATAAATTGAGAAATCTAATTGTAGTTGTTGATAGAAATAATATTCAAATAGACGGAAACACTGAAGACGTGATGCCACTTGAACCACTCATGGCTAAATGGCGAGCTTTCAATTGGAAAGTTTTGCAAGTTTTCGGTCATGATTTTAAAAAATTAAATGAAAAAATAGAAATTGCTCAAGAAAATGAAGATGGTCCAACAGTAATTATTGCACATACTACTCCAGGTAAGGGTGTAAAACAATTTGAAGATGATTATAGATGGCATGGTAAAGCACCGAATAAAGAAGAAGGAGAGAGGGCGCTAGGCGAGTTGAAAGTTGAAAGTATAAAGTTAAAAGAATAGGCAAAAAATAAAAAAAATGTTAAATTCAAAATTAAAATTAAATACTAAAATTATTTTTTTTGAACAAAAAGAAGTTCGTAGAATTTGGCATAATGAACAATGGTATTTTTCTATTTCTGATATTGTGAAAGTATTGACTGATTCTAGTGATGTAAAACAGTATATTAAAAAGATGCGAATGCGAGATAATGAACTTTCTATCAACTGGGGTACATTTTGTACCCATGTTGAAATTATCTCAAAAGATGGCAAAAATCATTTAGAAAATATGGCAAATTTAATGGGTATTTTTCGCATAATTCAATCAATTCCATCTCCAAAAGCAGAGCCTTTTAAACAATGGCTCGCTAAGGTGGGACAAGAACGGATTGAAGAAATTCAAGATCCAGAAAGAGCAATTTTACGAGTAAAAAAAATATACGAGCAAAAAGGTTACAATGATGATTGGATTGCCAAAAGAATGCGAGGCATAAATATTCGTAATACACTGACTGATGAATGGAAAAATCGTGGAGCAAAAGAGGGAATTGATTTTGTAATTTTGACTAATGAAATTTATCAAGGCACTTTTGATATGAATGCAAAAGAAATTAAAGATTATAAAAATCTTAATAATCCAGATAATTTACGAGATCATATGGGTGAATTGGAAATAATTCTTACTATGTTAGGGGAAGCAACGACAACTAAAATTTCACAGAAGAAAAATTCTAGAGGTATAAAAAAGCTTAAAATTGATGCGAAAAAGGGTGGTAAAATAGCAGGTAGCGCTAGAAAAAAAATTGAAAAAGAAACTGGCGCAAAAGTTATGACTAAGCAAAATTTTTTACAAAATAAAAAAAGATTGAAATAATATATGTTAAATCCAAGATTAAAATTAAATTCAACAATCTTTGGTAACTCAGTAGAAAAAATTTCTATGCGGGAGGGTTTTGGTCATGGTCTTTTAGAAGCAGGAGAGCAAAATAAAAATGTGGTGGCTTTGTGTGCTGATTTGAAAGACAGCTTACAGATGAATTCATTTGCCGAAAAATTTAAAAATAGGTTTATAGAAGTAGGAGTGGCTGAACAAAATTTAGTAAGTGTTGCTAGTGGTATGGCTGCAATGGGTAAAATTCCATTTTGTGGGTCTTATGCCATTTTTTCTCCAGGTAGAAATTGGGAACAAATTCGAACTACAATTGCTTACAACGATAGACCAGTAAAAATAATTGGTAGTCATGTTGGTGTTTCTGTTGGACCTGACGGTGGTAGTCATCAAGCATTAGAAGACATTGCTTTAATGCGAGCGATGCCAAATATGGAAGTATTTTCTCCTTGCGATATAAATGAAGCTAAAAAAATAACTATGGCTATAGCTAAAACAAATAGGCCAGCCTATGTACGTTTATCACGTGAAAAAACTCCAATTATCACTACTGAGGAAACTCCTTTTGAAATAGGTAAAGCTGAAATATATTGGATGCCAGAAATTGGAATGGCAGAAGTCGGCATCATTGCAACTGGCGCACTTTTATATAATGCTATTTTAGCAGCCAAAGAATTAGAAAGTATTGGCATAAAAACAAAAGTAATAAATTTATCTTCGATTAAACCAATTGACTTAGAGGCTATCGTAAAATTAGCTAAGGAAACTAAAGCAATAATTACAGTAGAAGAACACCAAATTGCTGGGGGGATGGGCAGCGCTGTGTCCGAAGTTCTAGCACAAAATTTTCCTGTACCAATTGAATTTATCGGAGTTAAAGATTTATTTGGTCAATCAGGAACACCTGAAGAATTGATCAAGTTTTATGATATGGACAAAGATTCTATTAAAGAGGCAGTTAAGAAGGTTTTAAAGAAAAAGATTAATTAGCTTCCGAGTTTTGATTTTTTGTTTTTAAATTAATAAAAGATTGAAGTTTTTCAAAATCTTTTAGTTCTTTTTCTAATTTTTTAATTTTTTGTTCAATAGTTTCAATTTTTTCTCTCAAAAATTCTTTTTCGGTTTCATTTGCAATATTGAAGGATTTTTCTAGTTGTTTTAGTTTATCATTACATATTTCGTATTCAATTCTTTTTTCTTCATCTATGTAAGGCAAAAATTTGTCTGGATTAATTACTTCAGGTTTTTCTTTTATTCCTTCTCCTGGTTGGTTATTTGTTTTTTGGAAAATACCTCTTAGTTCATTCATTTTAATTTATCTTTTTAATTTTATAATTTATAGGAGCGTTTTTGAGATATTCTTCTAATTTTTCGCGACTTAATAATCCTGCTTGTGCACCAGTTTTTTGAACTACCGACATAGAGTTCACTGGTCCCCAAGTAAATGCTTCAAGTGGGTTTTTTCCAAGAGCCATAGCCGCTGTAAAGGTTCCAGAGAAAGCATCACCTGCACCTGTACGTTCAAATGGTGGAGCTATGTCTGGATAAATAGGAAGTTGCCAGAGTTCATCATTTAAATATAAATATGCGCCATTTGGTCCATCACTAATTGAAACCATTTTAGGTCCTAATGCGTGAATTCCCTTAGATAAAGTGAGCACATCTTTATTTTGGTTATTTAGAATTTTTTGTGCTTCTTCTAGATTACAGAAAAATATTTCTGTACGAGTATAAATATCTTTTAATACTTCTGTACCAAATTTTATTTGAAAAGTTCCAGGTTGAAAAGCTAATTTTACATTTACATGCCTTTTTAAATAATTTACTATTTCATCATGAAAACGCAAAGAGTTTTCACCTAGTGAACTTAAATAAATCCAACTAGGAGAGTGATATTGTTGTGATTCTTCTGTATTTGTCCATTCACGGTTGAAGTCTTCATGTTTGATTAAAATTGTACGATCTACATCATAGCAAAGAACGTAATGGTAGTTAGTTTTTTTACCTTCTTCTATTTTTACAAAAGTTGTATCGACTTTTTCCTCTTTTAATCTATTTAGACAATCTTCACCATCTTTATCTTTTCCAATATTGGTCATTATTGCAGAATCAAGACCAAGACGAGCAGCAGCTACAGCAGTGTTTGGACTATTACCAACAGCTGGAATGACAGTGACTCCTTCGTATGGAACTTTATCACCAAAGCGTAAACATAATTCACAACCTTCTTTGTCTATATTACAATGCACGTGCGCGTCTTTTAATTGAATAAAAGCATCGACTACAATGTCACCAATAGCTAAAAAATCTATTTTTTTCATAGTATGATTATATCATTTCATTATATATTTGAACAATATATGTAATAAATGAATGGAAAATATAATATAAAATGATAAAATTGTATTTATGAAAAATTTTAATAAATGGAATGAATTAAAAAAAGAAATTGATATAAAAAATAATGTGCCAGATAATTTTCCAAAAGAGGGAGAAGTTTGGATGAGTAGTGTTGGAGTAAATATTGGTTATGAACAAAACGGAAGTGAAGATAATTTTTCTCGCCCGATGTTAATTATAAAAAAATTTAATAATCATATGTTTTGGGCTATACCACTGTCTACTAAACAAAAAGATTTTGATTTTTACTTTAATTTTACTGACCCAAATAACCAAAAAGTTTCTGCCATTTTAGCTCAAATGAAGTTAGTAAGTGTTAAGAGATTAAAAAGAGATATTTACATTTTACCAAAAAATACTCTTATAGATATTAAGGAAAAATTAAAATTATTTTTATAGAAAATCGAAACCCCGCATAAAGCGGGGTTTCTCGAAGCCTTTCGGCACTTTGTATACACAGTATATCAAAATTGATAAATAAGTCAAGATAAAGGTGCCAAAGTACTTCTTTTTTAAAAAAAACTTTGTTAAAATTAATAATATAAAAATAGTTGATAAATTTTAAAATTTATGTATAAAAAATTTATTTTAATTTTGGTAGGTTTTATTTTTCTTTTTAGTTTTAAATTAGTAAATGCGAGTATTATTATCAACGAAGTTCAAATTAGTCCTACAGCAGAAAGATTTGTGGAACTATATAATACTGGCAGTGGAGATATTGATTTGACTAATTGGTATTTACAAAGAAAAACTGCCACTGGATCAGATTTTTCCTCATTGGTTTCAAAAACATTTTTTGAAGGTAAAAGTATTGGAGGTAATTCATATTTTGTAATTTCTAAAGATAGTTTGGGCCTAACTAGTTTTACATTAACTGAATCTAATGTAATTCAATTAAAAAATTCTGCACAAGAGATTGTAGATAAAATTGGTTGGGGCAGTGTTGATTCTAGTGTGGTAGGAAATCCGGTAGAAGGAAAAAGTATACAAAAAACTGGAGGTAATTGGATTATTGCTTCACCGACTTCTGGTAAAAATAATAATACTGTTGCTGATACATATTTTAATGAAGCTGACAACCCTGATGATGATTCTCTATCTAATACTAATGGTCAGATCAACACTGATGAAACTTTTATTAAAAATAAAACTGTTCCCAGTATTAAAGCAAAAATTTTAACAAAGAGTGTATCTTTTGTTGGAGTACCACTAGAGATAGGGTCAAATATTTTAGGTTATAAAAATGAAACAATTTTGCCTGGAAAATATTTTTGGAATTTTGGTGATGGTACTTCGCTATCAACTACAAATCCTGTAAAATTTTTACATACTTATTTTTATCCCGGTGAATATAATATTTCCTTGGAGTATTATTTAAGACCATCATCTCAAGTTTCTGATGCTCTGGACCATTTTGCTTTAAAAGTAGAACCGCTCTCTATTTCTATTTCCAGAGTAGGGGATACTCAAGACTTTTTTGTTGAATTAACTAATAATTCTAATAATGAAATTGATATTTCTAATTGGATTTTAAATACTACATTAAAGAATTTTATTTTTCCAAAAAATAGTTTTATTGGACCAAATAAAAAAATAATTGTTTCGAGTAGGATTACCGGCTTTGTGTTTGGTGATAAAAATAATTTAAAATTAATATCTCCAACAGGTGAGATTATTTTTGTTTATAATTCTTCGCCTACTCAAAATAAAATTGTGTATCAAAATTCAAATACAGCGATAGATCAGAATATTCAAGAGATTAAGAATAATATTGGTAATATTCAAGAACAAAATGATATACAAGACTATAAAAATAATTTACCGGCTTCGGCTTTACTAAGTGATGTACAAAATAAAAGTAATTCTAATAACCATTTATTTTTTGGAATGTTTTTTGCCCTTATTTTGGGTGCCACCACTTGTGTATATTTTATTCGTCGAAAGAAAAATATTTTCAAAAAAGATGGAGATGATTTTGAAATTTTAGATGAGTAATGTATTATGTATGTATTATGAATTAATTTGCTAGCGCCTAGTGCCTAGCAGCTAGAGCCTAAATTAATGTTTAAAAATTTTTTACTTAAAAAGATGCTTCGAACTCAGGGTGTTCCAGATGCCCAAATAGATATGGTCATAAATATGATGGAAAAAAATCCAGAATTATTTAAAACTATTGCTAAAGAAATACAAGAAAAAACTAAAAGTGGTATGGATCAAACAGCTGCTTCTATGGAGGTGATGAAAAAATACGAAGCTGAACTCAAAAAACTAACATAAAAAAATTTGCCCCGTACGAAGAAGTAGACTTTCGTTTGGGGTTATCCCCAATTCTACAAAAAAAACACCACTTCTGGTGATTTTTTTGATATAATTTAAATGTAAGTTGTGATTTTATTATTTAATAGATCACTTTGTTTTTATATGAAAATAAAAAATAATTTTAATTTACTGAAACTATTCTTTGTAGTTATTTTTGTGTTCATTATGGTTTTTCCATTTTCCACTTTTGCTACTTATGGAGTAGATGAATATTTTCCTGCTGGAACACTTGCCCCGACCTGTACTCCCGGTAGTAGTATTTATTGTTCTGTGGTAAATGGATCTGGAGTTACGGTAGAGGTTGATCCAACTGCACTTAAGAAAAATAATAATTTATCTGATTTAACAAATATTGCTACTGCTCGTACAAATATTGGTTTGGGTAATGTAGAAGATACAGCACTTTCATCTTGGATAGGTTCTACAAATTTAACAACATTAGGAACTATTATTTCTGGTATTTGGAATGGCTCAACGATTGATATTACGAGAGGTGGTACAGGAGCAACCTCTGCTAATGGTGCTTTTAATGCATTAGCTCCATCACAGACAATTCACGCTGGAAAATTTTTAACTACTAATGGTACTAATACGAGTTGGGCTGATGTGACATATACAGAGACAGATCCATTAGCTTTAAAAATTTCTAATAATTTATCTGATGTTGATGCAGATAGTGCAAGAGGAAATATTTTAGCAGCAAAGAGTGGAAGTAATTCTGATATAACTTCTTTAGTTCAAGTTGGTGCTTTGACTCTTACAGCAGGTGCGACTTCAACGTGGGGAACAACAACAGGAAATTTAATTTTACAATCTGCAGGTAGTTCTGCTGGAAATGTGCAAATTGGTACAGGTGGAGGTCTTGGTGGTTTGGGAACAATTACTCCAGACTTTCTAGCGCTTGATGTAAAGTCTACGGTTGGTGACCCAGCTGGATATGATGGTGCCATGTATTATAATAAAGATGCTGGGGAGTTTAGATGTTATGAAGATGGAGAATGGATGGATTGCGATGGTGGTACTAAATATCTTTCTTTACAAGATTCATATACTGGTAATCCAAATATTGAAACAGCAGATGATGTAGATATTGATTTTACTTTAACTAGCGGAGATTTTTCTGTAGGAGGTGCAGGCGCAGTAAACTTAACACCAACAGCTACTTCACAATTCACTTCTGGTGGTGCACTCACACTCGATGCAGGTACAGCTCTCAACCTCGGAACAACAAATGCCACTTCAGTCTCTATAGGTAATACAAGTGCTACAACTACCATAAATGGAGGACTTGCAATTCCAAAATATATTGATTTAACTTCTTCATCTAATCCAGCATATGCAGAAGGTAGAATTTTCTATGACGATACTTTAAAAACAATTTCATTCTATAACGATGTAAATGGAGAAAAAGTTGCATTAGGTAGAACAAGTTCTGTAAGAGTTAAAAACAATACTGGTTCAACTATTTCAAAAGGTAAAGTTGTATACGTTAATGGTTCTGATGGTACATTCGTAACAGTAGCTTTAGCAAAAGCTGATAATATTTTAACTGCTCAAGCATCTGGTATTGCAACACATGATATTTTAACAGGAGAATATGGTTATATTACTTTTATTGGAAGAATAGATAATTTAAATACATCAGGATTTTCTGAAGGTGATTCTCTATATTTGTCCGCATCTACTGCAGGAGCAATTACAAATGTAAAACCAAGTTCTCCAAACTATAGTATGCCACTCGGTGTAGTTGCTAGATCAAATGCAATTGATGGTGCAATTATTTCAAATGTTACTTCTGTAACTGTCGGAGCATTTACAGAAGGAACAATTAATTTCGGTAGCGCAGATGGTTTAACAGCAGAAGATACTACAAATCTATTTTGGAACAATACAACAAAACGTTTAGGGATTGGAGACAATACTCCTTCAAAGACACTTACTATTGGTGATGGTTTAGGTACTGAAGTTTTTTCTGTTGATGGTTCGAATGGAAATGTAGTAATGTCAGGGAGCTTGTCTGTGAATGGAGGAATTATAAATACAGATGGGACTTTTGATATTAATTCTTCTGGTACAAGTGCTATTACTTTGGATTCGGGTAGCACTGGAAATGTAAATGTTGGAACAGGAGCAAATGCAAAATTAATTACTATAGGAAATACTACGACTACAACTGGATTAAATATTAATAGTGGCACGAATGGAATAAATTTTGGGGACAATGCTAATCTAAAAACTATTGATATAGGTGGAGTTACAAATTCAGGTACTGATACGATAAATATTGCTACAAATGGAACAGCTGCTGATGTTATAACTATCGGTAATAATAATGCCTCGACAACACTTGGACTAATTGGTGGAAATGATTGGTCCATATCTAATGATGGTAATTTAGTTTTAAATGGTGGAAATATTACATCTTCTGGCACTTTTAATTTTGCTGGAGATGGAACTGCCCAAAGTATAAATATAGGAACTGGAGCAGCAGCCAAAGGATTGACACTCGGTTCTACAAATACGACTTCTTCAACATTGATTCAATCAGGTAGCGGAGATATTACTCTTTCGACTGGAGATGATTTAATTTTAACTGGTTTTAATACTTGTACTGCACTAGAGACAGATGGTTCTGGAAATTTAATTTGTGGATCAGATGCCTCAGGTATAGGATCAGTTGGAACATTAAATGATGTTTATGCTAATGGAGCAAGCATTACTACAAGTGGTAATAATATTTTATTTACTCTTTCTTCAGGAAATTTTAATGTGTCTGGAAGTGATGCAGTAAATTTGACTCCTACTTCTGCATCTCAATTTACATCTGGTGGTGCTCTTACTTTGACTGGAGGGGCAACTTCGACATGGGGGACGACAGTTGGTAATTTAAATTTACAAGTTGCTGGTACGGGTGCAACTGGAAATGTTCAAATTGGTGTTGGTGGTGCAGGTTCTACAACTCCTGACTTATTAGTGCTCGATGTTAAGTCAGATGTAGGAGATCCAGATGGAGTCGAAGGAGCGATGTATTATAGTGAAAATTTAAATAAATTTAGGTGTTTTATAAATGGTTCGTGGGCTAATTGTGATACAACTGGTGGTACAGTAACTTTACAATCGGCTTATAACTCTGGTCCAACCATAAACACTGCCGCTTCTACTGACGTTGCTTTTACTTTAGCTTCAGGTAATTTTACTGCTTCTGGTTTAGGTTCAGTCAACCTAACTCCCACCGGTGCATCCAGTTTCACTTCATCTGGTGCATTAACATTTACAGGAGGTGCATCTTCAATTTGGTCTACATCCTCTGGTGCACTTACTCTCGATTCTGCTACAGCACTTAATCTCGGAACAACCAATGCCACATCTATTTCAATTGGAAAAGCTGGAACAGTAGCTACAGTGAATGGATCATTAGCAATTCCAAATTATATTGATTTTACTTCTACTTCTAAACCAGCTTATGGAGAAGGCAGATTATTCTATGATCCAGAAGAAAAAAGTTTAGCATATTACAATAGTGTCTCTGGACAAACATTAAATATCGGACAAGAAAATTGGGTGCAAGTTAAAAATGTCACTGGTTCTACTATTGTAAGTGGTAAAGCTGTATATATTAATGGTGCTAATTTAGGAATTCCAACTGTTGCTTTAGCAGAGGCAAATGCATTAGCTACTTCTCAGGTTATTGGTGTTACAACGAATGATATTTTAACTGGTGAAATTGGTTATGTCACTAGTAGTGGTTTCATCCATGATATGGACACTTCTTCTTTCACTGCTGGAGATATTTTATATCTTTCTGCAACGACACCGGGAGGTTTTACTACCACTAAACCATCTCTACCAAACTATGGTGAGATACTTGGATACATTGCTAAATCAGATGCAACGACTGGAGTCATTTTAGTAAAATTAACTGATGCTAAAGTTGGAAAATACACAACTGGTTCTGTTGCTTTTGGTGATTCTAATGGTTTAGCTATCGAAGACAATACAAATCTATTTTGGAACAATACAACAAAACGTTTAGGTATTGGAGACAATACTCCAGCATCTACTTTAACAATTGGTAACGGAACAGCAGGTAGTAATTTATTTAGTGTTTCTGGTTCAAATGGAAATGTTACAACTGCTGGAACTTTATCTGTGAATGGGGGGGAAATTAATTCGAGTGGATCTCTAACTATTAATTCAAATGATACAAATGCTTTAACCTTAGATTCATCAGGAACTGGTACGGTTAACTTGGGAACAGGCACAAGTGGGAAAACAATAAATATTGGAACTGATAATACAAATGCTGATACTATAAATATTGGTTCAGCATTAGATTCATTTACTCTTAATTCAAGTGGTTTAGATGTTTCATCAAGTGGCGCACTTTCCGGTGTTACTTCTATTACATCAAGTGGAGCAATTTCAACATCTGGAAATATTTCTACTGCTGGAACAGGAACAATTACTTCAGCTGGATTATTGACTGGTAGTGCTGGTCTTACAGTAACTGGGGCAAGTAATATAAATACAACTGGTACTGCTAATACTTCTATTGGAAATGCTACGGGAGCTCTAACCCTAACAGGAAACTCAAGTTCTACTTTAGTTTTGGATGGCACTATTATTAGTGCAACGGAATTAAATAGACTTGATGGGAAAGATGCAGCCTTGGTGGATACCAATGATGCTGTAGCTTTGGCTATTACTGGAACTGGAGCATTAAATGCTGGTTCCATAACTTCAGGTTTCGGAAGTATTGATACAGGTGCAGATAATATCACAACCACCGGAACTATTTTTGGTAACAATTTAGATAGAAGCACTGCCGGTGCATTAGGACTTGGAAATACAAATGCAACTTCAGTTTCAATTTGTAATTCTGCAAATTGTGACACATTAACACTAGGTACAAATACAGATGCAGATACTATTACTATTGGTGATACACTAGATACACTTTCTTTTGCTTCGACTGGATTGAATGTTTCAACTGGTGGTGCTTTAACTGGTGTGACTTCTATTACTGCTTCTGATGCAATTAGTACATCTGGAAATATTTCTACAACAGGTGTAGGTACTATTACTTCTGCAGGATTATTAACTGGTACAAGTGGAGTAAGTATTGGTAGTGGACAATCATATTCTGGTGCTGGAGCAGTCACTTTAAGTTCAGCTTCTGGAACTACTCTTACTGTTGATTCAGGTACAACAGGAACCGTAAACATTGGAACAGGTACAAGTGGTAAAACAATTAATATTGGAACTAATAATAATAATACAGATACCATAAATATTGGATCAACTCTAGACACTTTTGTTCTTAATTCTTCAGGCTTAAATATTTCTTCAGGTGGTGCATTGACTGGTGTCTCTTCAATAACAGCTAGTGGTGCTTTACCATTAGTTTTCGATGGAGCTACAGCTGATTCAATTAAAACAACTTTTGCTATTACTGATCCGACTGGCTCAAGTAAAACTATTACATTTCCAGATGCTACGATTACTGTAAATGCTGCTGGAGATCTTTCTGGTACAACTTTAGCGTCAAATATTTTATCTTCTTCTCTTACTTCTGTTGGTACTCTTTCAGGTTTGACAGTCACAGCTCCAATTTCAGGTAGTGTAACTGGTTCATCAACTTCGACTACTGGTAATGCTGCGACGGCAACAGCACTTCAAAACGCAAGAACAATCAACGGAGTTTCATTTGATGGAACAGCAAATATTACAGTTACAGCTGCTGCTGGAACTTTGACAGGAAGTACGTTAGCTTCTGGAGTTACTACTTCCTCACTTACTACTGTTGGTGCACTAGATGCCGGATCCATAACTTCAGGTTTCGGAAGTATTGATACAGGTGCAGACAATATTACAACCACTGGAAGTATTTTTGGTAACAATTTAGATAGAAGCACTGCTGGAGCATTAAATCTTGGAAATACAAATGCAACTTCAGTTTCAATTTGTAATTCTGCAACTTGTGATACATTAACTTTAGGCACAAATGCTGATGCAGATACTATCACTATCGGTGATACACTAGATACACTTTCTTTTGCTTCGACTGGATTGAATGTTTCAACTGGTGGTGCGCTTACTGGCGTGACTTCCATAGATACAATTAGTACTTCAACTACAGCACTAACTTTTGCCGGAGCCGGAACCATTTCATCTACTACAAGTTCTGCTTTGACCTTGGATTCTACTACAACTGGCGCAATTAATATCGGTAATAATTCAAATGCAAAAACCATAACAATTGGAAATACGACTAGTACAACTGCTGTAAACATTAATTCTGT
>Ga0172381_10005087_pt1 | contig 13422 bp, 18 predicted proteins | sample Leawel6488metaG_FD_119754 | JGI IMG/M metagenome (GOLD analysis project Ga0172381, IMG submission 119754) | Leachate microbial communities from a municipal landfill in Southern Ontario, Canada - Leachate well 64-88 metaG | ecosystem: Engineered > Solid waste > Landfill > Unclassified | place... | reverse complement strand
ATCACGAATATGTAAATTGATATTGCCCTCATAAATCAGATGAAAAATAAAACCATAGCAGTTGACCTGTTAAAACTCAACCCAGCCAATCCCAGGGAGATTACGCCTGATAAATTTGAGGCGCTAAAGAAATCAATCAAGGGTTTCCCTAAGATGATGGAATTGCGCCCCATGATTGTTGATGCGCACAACATCGTGCTGGGCGGAAATATGAGGTTACGGGCAATCAAAGAACTAGGAATGAAAAATATTCCTATGTCGTGGGTTAAACGTGCGGACAAGTTGACTAAATCAGAGAAACGCCGCTTCCTTGCCGTAGATAATCTTGAGTTTGGAGCATGGACGGATGATTTTGCGAATGATTTTGATTTAGAAGAATTGCTTGAATGGGGTTTTAGTGAGTCTGATTTGCAAATCGCATTAACAAATCAACCTAGTACCGATGCACCGGCTGACGAATCAAGCGAAACGGGGATTATATGTTGCCCTAAATGTGGGTATAAATTTACAATATCTGATAAGGCAGAATAATATTAATGATTTCCTCAAAAGATAAAAAGAAAATCGGGGACGCGGTACGACAGACCAAACTGATTGAAGCATCGCGTAAGCTGGCAAGGATAGTGAAACATATTGACCCCGATCCTGCCGCGCTCAAGTTACGGACGCGGCTAGAAAAGTCTTTGGCGCAATGGCTTAAATACTATTTACCGGAGGCTTTTTCTGATCCTTGGTCGGAAGATCACAAGAAGACGCTGGTAAAAATTGAGTCGTGCATTAATAACGGCGGTTTGTTCGCAGAGGCATTGCCAAGAGGACAAGGGAAGTCAACGATATGTAAGGGCGCGGTGGTGTATGCAATTTTGACGGGCAAGAGAAAATATGTAATTAGTCTTGCCGCCACAGCGGAATTGTCACAGGCAATTGTTGATTTTGTCAGGCAACAGATCATGGAAAATGATTTACTGCATGAACATTACCCGCACGTCACGACTTACGCCAGGGCTACCGATGGAAAAGCTATTAAGGCGCGGTATCAATTAAGGGGTGATGGCAAGGTTAGCGGAATAATGTGGAGCAAGAACACGCTGGTATTGCCGGAGGTATTGACTGTTGACGGGCGTGAATATCGCAGCAATGGGGCAATTCTTGAGGCGCATGGATTGACGGGCGCGATCAGGGGAAAATGGAAGGATACCAAAACGGGTAAAGTCTTGCGCCCCGATTTTGTGATACTTGATGACCCGCAGACAAGAGAGAGCGCGGAAAGCCTTAGTCAATGTGACATGCGGGAAAGAATAATTACGGGTGATGTGCTTGGTTTAGCGGGACCGCGCAAACGAATCGCCGCCGTAATGCCGTGTACTATTGTCCGCAAGGGTGATTTAGCTGATAGATTCTTGGACCATACCATACACCCCGAATGGCAAGGCGAAACGTGCGCACTTGTGTATAAGTGGCCGGATGCACAAGAAACATTGTGGAAGGAATACGGGCAGATTTACAAAACTGAAACAAGCGAGGGACGGGGTTTTACCGTTGCAACTGAATATTATCAGGCTCATAGATCGGAAATGGATGCCGGATCGAAATTATCATGGGAGCATCGCGTAAGGGATAAAGAAATAAGTGCGCTACAGACTGCTGAAAATTTACTCTTGGAAATGGGGCCACAGTTTTGGGCTGAGTATCAGAATCAGCCAATAGACATTGAGGCCGAGAATACGCCATACATTCTAACACCAGAAATGATAATCTCCCATACGGTTGACACGAAACGATTAACCTTGCCGCCAACAACCACAATATTAACCGGACATTGTGACATAAACAGGGCTGGATTGCATTGGTGTATATCTGCATTTGACCAAAGCATGACCGGACATTGCGTTGCGTATGGGAGATACCCTCAACATGGCGATTTGTGGGCCGAGAATGCGCCGGAATTAGACAGGAAACAAGCGATATTCAGGGGATTAAAAATAGTATGCGACACAATAGCTCAAACAAATTTTATAGGGCCGGTGCGTTTGGCTTTGTTCCTGATAGATTTAGGGTATGAACGTGATGTTGTAATGAGATTTACAACGCAATCACGATACCCGTTCAGGGTTGTTGCTTCCGGTGGTAGAGCGTCGCACAAGTATTTTGTCAATAAAGCAAAATTAATCGGCAGGCCATTTGAGAATTGCCACATTGAAAAAGCTAACGACGGCTCCGGCCATTATCTCGTTTTCAATTCTGACGTATGGCGCGAAACGGCACAACGCGCATTTTTGGCAGACGTTAATGCTCCCGGGGGATACACATTGCATTTTACAGAAGACCCAAGGCAACACAGGCATTTTGCAGAACAGGCTTGCGCGGAAAAATTAAGCAATAAATATTCAACCGATCAGGGTTTACGGTGGGAGTGGCGACATATTCCAGGCAGTCATTGGGATTATGGTGACGCTTTAACTGGCTCATGGGTTGCCGCCGCTGCATGTGGGTTAAGTGCCAGTGGAATAGTAATCAAGCGTAAACGCTACGTTGAACAGCGAAAGGCTAAAATAAGGGTGGAAGAATGAACGAAACCTGTCTCAAGTGCGGCGCAAAGTGTTGTAAGGTCGCATACTTCCAATGTTCCGGCGAACATCAACGCTTTATTTTAGCTACACGTCCAGCCTCTCCGGTGCGTGATGGTGTTCTGGTCAAATGCCAGTGTCATCAACTCGGCGATGATAACAAATGCACGATTTATCAGTCACGACCCGCAATTTGCCGTGATTGGTTGGTTGGCGGGGAAGGTTGTCGAATGGTGCGCGAAGCATTGGGGGATAAAGTATGACCACTCAACAAACGGGAACAACGCTCATCATCGGCTATCCTGACATATCAAAACTTGTCGTGCCTAATGGTTGCACTTGGAAGATTAGGGTAACGTCAAAACCTTATAATGTCGCCATGATCTATCTCCGTTATCCTGACCGCATAGAGCAATGGGCGTTAGGGCCGAAAAAGGACGGAACTATTCAACCAGTAATATGTATTGCAACGAAATATTCACAACCAAAAGAGGAAAGATGGTATTGAGGAGAAAAGGTGTGCCGATTTTTAAAAAAAGAATAAAGGCGAATATGAATACAAAGAAACAGAGATTAATCGCGGCTAGGGCCATAAGAGAATATTACCAAAGTGTTAAGCAGGCGCACGACGGACTTATAGATAAAAAAAGAATTTTAGATGATAAGTTTGAAATGGATCAAAAGATATATTTAGAAAACATAGAAAGAATAAACGAGCAATTAAATGAAATGGCACGCAAGGGGCAGGAAATTGAAAAAGAATATTTTAAGGTAACAGGGCAGGCGGAATGAACCACAAATCAATCAGCGTAGTTATTACAGTTGGCGAAAATGAACCTTATCTTGAGCAAACTATTGCCAACATCAAAAACAATATTGCCTGTAAACATGAAATCATTGTCGTGTATGACGGGCAACAGCCAAACAATGATTTACCTGTTGACCAAATCATACATTTGAAGTCATGCCGCGGGGTAGGTCCAGCCCGTCATGTTGGCATAAAGATTGCCAAACACAGCCTTATTTTTCTGACTGATGCGCACATGGATTTTTCAAACGGATTCGGGAAGACTATTCTTGATTGGCACAATCAATCTAAAGTGGCGTCCGAGTCGCATTTGTCGTGTGGTCGTAGTATCGGCTTGGTGAGGGCGGGGGATGAATTAAAGCGTGATACATCACACAACGCGACAGGTGCAAGGTTTTCGTTTAAATCCATAGAGTCAGAAAATCAACACTGGATCATGTCTGGTAAGTGGGCCAAGCAAAACGTGAATGGTCTAATTGGGTGCGTGTACGGGGCTTGTTACGCATTTTCAAAGAAGTGGTACAAGGCTATTGGCGAACCCCTGGCATTGTTAAGGGGCTGGGGTATGGACGAGGAATATTTAAGCGCGGCAACATGGTTTGCTGGTGGTCGTGTTGTCCTGTTGGATTACGAGGCCGCGCACTTTTTCAAGAATAAAAAAAGTGGAGACGTGCCGGAAGCAGTTAAGCGGCAATTTCTAATCAATCAGTTACTTTTTTTAAACTTACTGCCGTTACCGGAAGCAGATCGTAAGAATCTACAAGAATGGTTAAACCTTAATACATTACTTTCCGGACATTCGATTGAAGCAACAAAAACCATCCAAACGGCAATGACGCTCTGGAAGTCTTGGGAGTGGAATAAACTTGAACCGTGGATTGACTACACAACTGCACTCATAACAATGCCTGGCCCGCTAAATAACCCAATACATAAGCGTAAACAGGCAACATTGCTCAATTTATCGGTTCCAAAACAATCAAGGTATGTGCCGAGACTGAAACGAAAGGCGGTTTAATCATGGACGCATTGGACGCAAGAACCGAAGAATATAACGACAATGTGAATTACAATGTAATTCCTCACGAGCCAAGGCCGGATGTTCGCAAGGAATTGTGGGAAATGTTGTCTGATCCCAAACTGGATGAGACTTGCAGGAAAATCATCACAACGGTTTTGACGAGTGAGGCCGCTACAAGTCAAAGGAAGATTGCCGACTTTGTTGGCGTTAATGTTTCTCGCATCAATGCCGCTATCAAAACTATGAGGAAATGCCATACATAAACGTTTTTTACTTATAGTAGAGGGTTGTGTAGTTCCGCTGACAAACCAACTCGGCGTAGTTGCGGAGCGGGTAACTAAATAAGCCTCTATGTTGTTTGAAGTGTTTTAGGCCGTTGTCAGTAGGGAATAAGGGACTCGGCAACGGCCTTTTTAGGTTTAATTGAGCCATTAGGGGATAAGGGAAATGGCGGTTTTAACTACTGCGCAAGAGTACGCGGCTGTTCGTGAGGCAATTCAACAGCTTACTACTCTCGACTCTACCGGAAAACGTCGGGACATTATTTCTTTCAATGTCGGTGACGTTCAAGTCCAATATTCCTCCGCTCAAATAACTTGGCTCCAGGATCGAGAGCAGGTTTTAGCAAAGCGTCTTACTCAAAAGAACGTGCGAAAGCGCGTAACTCCTGATTTTGCAAATGATTCCACCACGGACTACTAATGCCTACATCCCGAAAAATGGCCAATATAAAAGCATTGCGAGTACAAAACAAGGCGGCACATCTCGCATTGGATACCATTTTGACTAATCGAAAAGCCGCAATCCTCGCAAAATACGACGCGACAGAACCGAACCGACACAGGCGACAGGGGCAAATTGAATTTCAGAATGAGAATGAAATATTCGACATGACGAAACGGCTCAAGGGTTGCAACCTTGGGCGAGACTTAGAGCGTAATTATTCTCCCGCCAAATCCATAATTCACCAGTTCAAAGTCAATGTTGTCGGCAGTTTAGGAAAACTACGCATCAACTCCAAGGAAGGTACTGACAGTGCCACAAGTGACGAAGGCGCGGCATGGTTCAATGAAGTTTACGCGAAAGATTGTGATTACCGCGACGACATTGATCTTTCCACGATGTTCCAAAACATTCTTTCAAGCGTCATCCGTGAGGGTGACGTTCTCGCTGTCGTTGATGATAATTTGATTGAAGATACTGGCAAAATTCTTACATGGGAAGCAGATCAGATTGCGCCCGTTGGTGATGCCGTCATTAAAGCCACAGAATACGCGAACTTGAAACAGGATAGCGGAATTTTGCGCAATAATTGGGGCAAGATAGAGGCGTATTGTGTAACGGGGAAGCGTGGTCTTGCACTAATTGACAGGCGTGAGGATGTAACATTTTGGAAACGTGGCATTGCGCGACTTCCAAAAAATCCGTGGAGACTTAATCAGGGGCGCGGCATACCTTCGTTAATAACTCCATCAACCAACTTTATTGACCTATACGAAATCCTAGCCAGCGAATTACAGACTGCTAAAAGAGCGGCCAAACAATACGCATTTGTTAAACGTAGCAACGCTGTAACCGATTGGGATAATCCCGTAGGTTCCCCCGAATTTCTGCCAGAAAATGATGGACGTTCCAGCACTTCGGTTGCGACGGATGGCGCTAACCAGACTACACACACGGCGCGAAATTACGAAGCTCTTGAAGCGCTTACAGGGGGGCATACTGATTACCTCGACAAAGACGATGAAGTTGAAATTCCAGATTTAAAACATCCTAACCCCGAAATCGCCGCATTCTTGGAAACGGTACACGGGTACAGCGGGGCCGCGCTCGGACTTGCACGAGCATACACCATTCTCAGGGCAGACAGTTCTTATACCGCGTTTCGTGGTGACATGATTATGTCTTGGGTCACGTTTTACTGGCTCCAAAAATGGCTTGAACGCTCCGTTGCAGATTGGGTTGCGCAGAAAGTCTTAGCATGGGCGCAACGCAAGAAAATAATCGACACGTTACCTAAAGGGTGGGAGCGGTCGCTTTCGTGGACATGGCCCGTCATGCCGGAAGTTGACGAACTTGACGCGCAAAACGCCATAGCCGCCGCACTCAAAAACGGAACCACTGATTATTCAAAGTTGCTTGGCCCCGATTGGCGCAAGCGTCTTTCTGGTTTCGGGGAAATGGTCGAAATAATCCGCAAACTGAAGCTCCCTTTGAAAATTCTAGAAACCGCGTCAGGCGGCATAAACGAAAATCCAAAGAAAGAAGAAAAAACAACCACAGGAGCAAGTAAATGAAACAGGGAATTTTTGCGCGAACAATGGCGGCTGAATCAACGGAACAGGTGATTGACATTATAGGTGTTATAGGGTGGGAAGTGGGATACCAGACTTTGCGCGAAATTCTCCGCGCTATTCCTGAAAATGTTAAGGCCGTGACGTTCGAAATTTATTCCCCTGGTGGCGATGTTTGGGAAGGCAACGGCATTGTTCAGGAGATTGGGGAACTGTCAAAGCGTGGCGTAAAGACAATGGCCCGCGTACAGGTTGCCGCAAGCATGGCAACCCTTATTGCTGTGGCGTGTGACGAAAGAACCATTGCCGCTAACGGTCGCTTTTTAATTCACAACGCTTGGGCTGGCGTGACGGGTGATGCGGCAGAAATGGAAAAAATGGCTAAGACCCTGCGCGACTGCGAACAGGAGGCGGCCAAGTTCTATGCTGATCGTACCGGTGCAAAATCCGAAGACATACTGAAACTCATGGCAGAGGAAAGATGGATGTTGCCGGAGGAAACGCTTGCTTTCGGTTTTGTTCAAAAGATTTGTGACCCATTTAAGCCGGAAGAATATGCCGCAATTAAGCAGGAAATTGTTGCATCCGGTAAATGGCCTAAAGCACTCATTGAAATGCCCGTCACTGTATCCACGCCGGAAGGAAATCAAAATGCAAGTAACACAGATAAAAACACCATCGCTATTTCGACAGTTAGCGCGAGTCAACCGGATAGCGCCTCAAATGATGCCGGATATATTAGAGGACTTGCAGAAGGGGAAAAAATCCGCGCTTCGGAAAATGAGAAATATACTGTCCAGTTGTCCAAGCAAAAGAAGTTAATCAGCGATCACCAGAGCGCAAAGGACAAGGCAGAAGGGCGTATCAAGGCTCTTGAGTCCGATCTTGTTAAGGTTGCTAATGACGCCAAAGCAAAACTTGACGCAGTTGTTGCAGATTTGACCGTCAAGCATACGGCAGAACTGGACAAACTCAAGGTTGACAATCAAGCAGCACTCGCCGCCTTGGATAAGAAGTTATCTGACAAAATCTCCGAGCTTACCAATTTATTGAAGGAAGCCAATGACCGCAACAGCAAGTTAATCACAGGTAGTCTGACTTTTGAACCCTCGGTCACAACGTGGGAAGAAGCTCTAGCCGCCTGCGGTGGGGACCATGTGAAGGCGTGTCAACGGTATCCCGAAATACAAAAAGCACTAATCGAATCAGCAAACCAAAAAAGGAAAAAGAAATGAAGAAACTCATTGCGGTAATCAGCGTTGCGTTAATCGCTGGTATGAGCTACGCGGGGATGGATGACCCCACTGTAACCACATCCGACTTGACCAATGGCAAGGCGTACACAAACAACATCACAGTGCGCGGCTTTCTTGAGGGCGTGTACGTCAGTTGCGATAGTTGGGGCGGCTGTTCAAATGCTGTGACTATTACGGCTGACGGGCAGACTTTGTTTTCAAAAACATTCACGGCAAACGCCATGTATTACCCGAAAGTAGGGGTACACGGGACAACGGGAACGGCGCTGACTTATTTCAGCGGCACAACCGGTGATCGAAACACAAATACGGTTTACGGCTCAATTCCTATCGCTGGGACTGTGACCATCGTACAGACGCATACCGGAACTGTATCCACAAACGCATACAGTTGCAAAATGATCGTGAACAAATAACCCGACTCAAAACATCAACATAGAAATTTAATCGAAGGAAATCACAATGGAATATACACAGAATGGTAACAGGCCTGATCTTGCGGCACTTGAAGTCAACCCGCCAGAGGGTTTTATCGGATCAAAAATAATGCCTATCGTTCCGGTGGCTGATAAGTCTGGCACGATTTACTACGCCACGGTGACGAGCGATAGCGCGGCACAGACAAGCAGGACTGCCGGATCTGCCCCGACAGGTACACAAATCAGCGACAGTAACACCACGTTTTCTTGCCTTGAGCGCATCAAGCGCGGCTCTGTAACACCGGATGAGGCCAAGCAAATGGGTGGTATCGCCAAGGCTGATGTTGTTGGCGCGAAGTGGGCCAAGCGTCAGGTTATGCGAGCGTTTGAAACCTTGGTATGTGCAGAGGTTCTTGCACTCACAAAGAGCGCAACCTTTGACGCCGCCAAAATAATGAGTCAGTCGCAGACCGCGCTCGACTCAATACGCGCTTACGAGGGCAAAACGGCACTTGTCGGTGCAACTTCCACGCTGAAAAAGATTGTCCAGGCGGTGCTTGCCGATGACGGTCAGGTGCAGATTATGTCTCGCATTATCTCCGGCACTTCGCCGCAGGTAGCGGCTTCTGGTTTGAACTTCCAGCAGTGGATGAACGCGCTTGCAATGTATCTCGGCGTTGATGAGGTGCTTGCTGGCGATAGCAATATATGGGCGGCGACTGGTTACGATGACAAGTTTGCTTTCATCAAAATTGATGCAAGCAATGATCCGTTGTCCCACAAATGGACTCCGGTATTCGGGAAAACTTACCAGTTCCTTCCTGATGGTTCCCAGCCGTGGGAAATCACATCAGTGGCCGATCTCGTGAACATAAACAACCATTACGATGCCTGTCAGTGGTTGGATACCGTCGCGCTCAATACTGGCGCGGCTTATGTGTTCGATGGTGTGAATTAACCGATAGCTGGCTAATGCAAGCGGCTCCTGGTTACACGCTGGGGGCCGCTTTTGCAAGGGGATGAAATGAGTTTACAGTCAACAATCAGGGACGCAATAGGATCAATAGGGTCCATGTTGCCTGAAATTGCTGTGACCGTGATTTCCAACGGCGAAACAGCAACAGGAATAAATTGCATTTCCGATTATGGCGAATCGTTTGAAAGCAATGGCGAACGCGGCATAACTCACGGCAAGGTTATTCTGGATGCAAGTAAACTCTCCACTCCCGAAAAGGGGGCAACAATTTTAGTCAATGGCATTTCCGCAATAGTTGGCAGTACGGCACTTGACGCGGTTGGCGCACATTTAACCATTAATTATCAACTCACAACTCCGGTAACACAGGACAGCTAATGCAAGCAGCAAGTTTTCAAATGGTGGGTGATTGGCGCAAGCAGATGAGGACAACGCTTGACCAGGCTATTGCTGTGTCCGTGGATGTATTCAAGCGCACTGCACCAGAAGCTTGCAAGCATGGTGTTATTCTTATGGCACAGTCGCTTGCGTCGGGCAACAAACCTATTACGCCAATTTCTAAAAAGACAAGGCCCGTCCTGCACGATAGTAGGGGGCTTTCGTATGTTGAGTTTTGGCGGCAAGGCAAAAATACTCCCAATCGAGTTTACAAATTCACATCCTCGTACTTCAAGGATGGTAAATCACACGGCGGAGAATATCCTAATTGGGAAAAGGTGCAGATAATCCGCAACGCTGGACTTGCTCGCAGATCATGGATGTGGGGGCTTGCGGCGTTAGGCGGCAAAGAAGAAGGACGGGCTATATCAGGTTTGTCTGAAGTTTTCTTTACCGAGACAAAACGGATGGTGATGGCAGTTAAGCGTAACAAGCTTGGGTACATCGGGAAGATCATGCCCGCTGGCTGGATAGAGGAAGTTTCGCAACGGGCAACCAATAAGATCATGGGACAGGCGGCCCGCAAGATGCAGCAACAATTTTCCGCAGCGTTACGCGGCCCCAATGCCGGACTTGCGCGCTCAGTTCAATCATTCTTTTTACCGGAGGCTGCATAATGTCTTTGAGGTACGACATAGAAGAATGCGTTGAGGATTCTTTCGTAAAGTATTTAACAAGCATCGTTTCGCAATCGGTCAAAATGAAAGTGTATCCCGCTTATGATTCCTCAGTTATTCAATATCCTTCTGCCGTTGTCATGGCAGGAAAAGCTAAGAAGATTGTGGAGGATGGCGCATGGAGTACATCGCGGGCGCTGGATGTTGATATTGCGGTGATCGTTGAGGCTGTAAAAATAGTAAACGATCAGGCTCAAGTCATTACTGGCGTAAGGGAACAAAACAGGGATTGCCGTAATGCGATATTAACCGCGCTTGCCATTGAAGACACCGATGCAGGGCCGTCAGATTTTACCTCAGTTTGTCAATGCGATTCCTCGGATCAACCAAAAGGCTTGGCTGCGTACCTCACATATCAACGGGTTGATGGTATCTGGATCAAGTACGCGCAGATGCAGGACGCCGAACGCGATGTCGAAGAAGAAAAGAAGTGTTTGAAAACAATTATCAGGGTTGCCGTCATTGCGCAACCCGTACAAATCGGTGGTTATAACAGTTAAAAAAGGAGAGCAGTCATGGCAGCAGGTGATTTAGTCCAAAAAGGTACTACGGTTGTTGTGGGATATAACGGAGTTACATTCGGGACTTGGATAATGCAGGGAAGCGGTGAGGAGCCACTTGCCGACACCAAGGAAATTAAAGGGCCGCAAGGTGCAACGGTGACGGTGTTGGTCATCAATCCGCGCAAACAATACACCGTGAATGGGGTGATATTGTCTGCTGATCTTACCGCAGCCAGGGCCGCGCTCATTGGCGGAACAGCAAGCGTAAACAGCACCAATTGCCGAATCCTCAGTCTTAAATTGGATTTCATTGCGGAAGATGCGCGATGTTCCATGACCGTAGTTAAAGAAGATTCCATGACGTACAGTTAAGACGGGGCGTGTTGATGAGGGGGAATGATGCAGCAGGTTTTCAAAAACGCTCTATTCCACAAGGAGCCGACCGTACTTAGACGGAGGCTCCTGCCCCTTTGTTGCGGTCATGTAATGACGTTGATGGCTGCTGATAACCCTTACGCAGTTCCTCAAACAGAAAAACCAAACCTGATTCATTTGGCCTTTGCTGTCGGTATTTGCTCAAGAACGCACGAAGATGGCGAGGCATGGATGCGTTCAGAAAATTTACTCCCCGAAGTCAAAAAATGGGGGAAGTCGTGCCGCAAGTTAAATTTCCCGCAAGAAGCCAAAGCATTTGAAACGTATCTACGCGACTTTACCATTTTCCCGCTACGCGCAACAAAAAGCCCAAGCTCTGAATGTCATCACCCTTGGCCGTTGATAATTGCTGTTTCAATCATGCCGATGGTTGGCGAATCACGCGCATGGAATATGCCCTTGCCAAAAGCAATATCACTATGGAGCGCCTATCAAGAAACGCAGGGAGATGACAGCCTTGTTACTGATTGGGAAATCAACAACCTTGCAAGAATGAAGGCAGAGAAAAAAGCAAAGGATAAACAAAATGAAAAATAAGATGTTTCGTGTCATAGCAATATTGGTCGCAACGGCAAGTATGGTCTATGCCTCCGGTGAAATAAGCGTACAGGGATTTATAAAAGCGGTTAAGGGTGCTAGGGATGTATCACGCTCTCCCGGCACAATAACTCTAAACTGGACGGGTGACAAATACGCGGGGCCGATCATCTACACAGCAACGTCAAATTATACACCTATGGCTGCGGTATCGTTTGTGACAAATGGTATTTGCTGGATTAGAAATGTTGGGACTAATTCGGGTATAACATTCTCTTTTGATAACGGCACAACCGCGCACATGGCAGTCAAGACAAACGAATTTTGGAGTTTTCGTCTTGCCCCGAATTTCACACTGACAAACCTTAATTACAAACTTACCACGACATCAACCAACTATACCGGCAATGATTTTGAAATGCTCATTTTGGAGGATTAACCGTGGGGCTTACCGCTGTTGAACTTAAAGCAATCGCCACACTGGAAAACAAACAGTTTCAGGCTGGTATTGCCGAAATAGATCAATCTGTCAGTAAATTTGGTGCGGGTGCGCTCAAGCAGATAGGCGGAATGATTGGAGGCGCGTTTGCTGTCGGTGCAATTATTAATTTTGGTCATCACTTGATGCAGGAGTCGGCAACAGCAGAACGCTTTGCCCGTACAATAGGCATGTCGTCTAATATGCTCCACGAGCTTGGAACGATAGCAGTAAAGACGGGGGCTGATGCAGATGGATTCAGCCAGAAGATAGTCAAGATGTTGGAGGCGCAGGACAAAGCGACTACCGGAGATAAAGAACTTGTAAAGGCGTTCAGTAATCTCGGCGTTTCCATGCAGGACTTGACTAGCCTTACCCCGGATGAATTGTTACTCAAGGTTGCTGATGGTGCGCAGAAAGATTCAACGGCTATTCACGACTTAAATCTTGTCATGGGTAAAGGTGCGGCTGGTGAGTATGGCGCGGCGTTGAAGGACATTGCCAACAATGGATTGCCTGCGATTGATAAAGCTGCCGAAGATGCAACGCGCAGCCTTGCCGCCATGAACGCGCAATATGAAGGCATTAAAAACAAGGTATCAGATAAAATAAAAGGGGCGCTTGTTGATGCGTGGAATTTCTGGATACCAGGGGCGCAGGATGAAGCAAGTCAGAAGTCCGCACAGGCGGACAAGCAAAGGGCTGCACAAAATGCGGCTCGACTTGCCGGACTGCAACAGGAACACAATGCCGCTATAGCCGCAATCAGTCTTGACGCCACAGAGAAAACGGATAAGTCCGAACGGCGTAAACAACATGATCTAGACAATATCACCGTACAAGCTCCACGCGCATCAGATTCAATGGCCGCTTACGGTCGAATGATTGGGGGACAATTCCAAGGATCTGGCGTCGTTGCAGAACGGCAACTCAAAGAACTTGAAATCATCGCCAAATATGCAGAGGAACAGGCTGAAATAGCCGACAAAGCAAGAGAAGCGATTGAAGCGCTT
>Ga0172381_10005086_pt1 | contig 13426 bp, 22 predicted proteins | sample Leawel6488metaG_FD_119754 | JGI IMG/M metagenome (GOLD analysis project Ga0172381, IMG submission 119754) | Leachate microbial communities from a municipal landfill in Southern Ontario, Canada - Leachate well 64-88 metaG | ecosystem: Engineered > Solid waste > Landfill > Unclassified | place... | reverse complement strand
TTATAAAATACAATAAATATACTTATTCTGAATTAAATTGTTCATCAAATGTTTTTAAATTATATGATGATATAGAATTAAAAAGAGTCTTTTTTATTTTTTTTGCTATCATATATTTTAAAATTGTTTCTTTTTGAGAATCTGTAATTTTTTTAGTCTCTTCCCAAAAAAATCTTAATAATGATATTTTTATCCATCCTACATTATCTAATATAATTTGTCCATCTTCATCCGATTCTTTTTGTTTCAATCCGAAATGTATACACAATTCATCAGCAAAATTAATATGCTGTAAATCAGCACATGCATAAAGTCTTCCTTCTCTATCAATATACCCTGAAGTCCATTTAGTATTTTCTGGATGATCTGGTTTAAAGCGATCTTCACGTTTGCTATCTTCAAGAAGATTATGGACATAAGCCATAACATCTAAAGATTTACCCTTTTCAACTTTTTCAATCAAAGATTCTGATTTATTCTCTTGATCTCGTTCTTCAAGAGCTAATTTGCTAATATTTGATTCTTTTCCTCTTCGTTTTTCTTCTGCGGCAACATCCCATTTATTGAACTGAGATAATCCACTGTAATTCATTGTGTCATTAATATGAATATGACCTTCATATTTTGTTTCAAAATAAATTCTTATCGGTGTAAGAATCGCTTCAATCTCATCTTGTAAATTAAAACATTGATCGATGTTTCCATTAATTTTTTGAGATTTAGAAAAATATGCTTTTTTGGTATTGAATGTAAGAGTAACAGGAAGTGGAGCATCAGGTGCTGTAAGTATTTGTAAATCCAGATCCATTTTCAAACGCATTGTTAAATTCCTGATTTCTGACCAATTATCACTTACGTGTTTGCGATAAACATTTTCTACCTTATTTTCTTCTACCGCTTGTTCCCATCTCATAGAATTATTTCCATTGCCTTTTTGAGTAGTGGCAAATCTTCTGTTCAATCTGACTGCTCGAAGATCCATCTCGGAAAAATACAATTTTACTTTTTTTAGGAGAATTACATCTTCCCAACTTTGAAGTAGAGGAAAATCAGTATTTTCTTCCCCATCTTGATATGTACTCCAATATTTTTTATCATCATCCACAAGGTCATATTCATTATTACCAACAAGTTTCTTTCTGCCTGACACGACATTAAGAAAATGTGTTTTGATTATTTTTTCACTAGATAATTTGGGAAATGCTCCACACCATACATTGACAGCTTTTACTTCACTGCCTTCTACCCATAAATGTCTGAGCATCCAAGTTAGCCATTCACCTGTAATCGTAAAATGAACTCTATTTATTTTTCTCATTCATAAATTCCTTCCTCATTTAATATTTTTTTACATTCGTTGCAAGCATCATTAAATGCTTTTCTAAATTCAGTATTTTCAGAATCTAATTCTGGAAAAATACCTAACCAATATGGAGTCCCTTTTGGCCAAGGCGGTTCGATTTTTCTTATACTTTCTATACATTGATGTTCATTCTTTTCTATTTTTCCATTGTTTATAAGAAATGAATATATTAACATGAGATAGTATTTCTTTCCATGATAGAATAAATCGAATTCTTTTTCTATAAAACATACTCTCATTTTTTGAATGCAATCTGTTATCTTTGCATCATTATTCATTCCGAAAGATACTTTTGCTTTAGAAGATTTAATTAGTGATTTAGTAAAAATCTGTGTTAAATTTTGATCTTTATTAACACTTTTTATATCTTCTGTAGAAATAATTGATACTATATCTTTAAGAAATGATCTTTCTAATTCCTCTAACTTTTGAGATTTTGAAATTCTTTCCAATTGATCATCTCTTAGTAATTTATTATCAATAAATGTTTTCCAAAACACAAATATGAATGGACGATTGTATTTTTTAATAAATGTTGTTGTTATGTGTCCAAGGAATGATCCATACTCTATTGAAGATATACTATCATTTTGTTCCGTAGAATGATATACATCTATTAAAAAATTACATGACTCTAATAATTCTGCTAAAGCATCTATTCTGTCTGGGAATTTTTCTCCAGCGTATCTTATCGTTTTTGTTTTCTTTTCGTCTAATCTTAAATTTATACGATCCAATACATGAGATAATATTATAAATACTTTAGTAGTAAATAAGTCTGGAAATTTGACAAAGAAGGTGCCTTTGTTAGTTGTATTACCTTCTCCATCTTTATCAGATATAAAAAAGATTCTTAGATATTCAAAATTAAGAAGTTGTTTGTCTTTGTTACGATTGAATCTTATTATTAAATAAGTTGTGATTTTGTTTATCACTTTTATAACCAAAATACTTTTTCTTAATTCTGCATATGTTTCTTTTTTTGATATCTTCTTTTCATAATTTTCTGTTAATAGATTTTCAATGTGGGCAGTTATAAGTTCATCTGCATGTTCTTTTGAACACATCATTTGAAAATTATCAAGAAATATATCAATGTAATAATTAATTTCTTCCGTGATATTCATATTCTTTTACCTTTCTGTTTAATATAATATCGATTTCTTCTGTATATTCGTATGAATCAAATAAAATTACTTTTTCTAATAAACTTATTTTATCAACTCTTTTTAAATCTGTTTGCGTTATCTTGTTTCTAATTATAGGATTAGAACCAATAATTTGTTGTTCTCTGAATTTAAAATAATCATTAATTTCTTCTAGCATGGTAAATTCCTTTCTTTAGTCTCTTTTAATTTTTATTTTTTAACTCAAAATTCATTAATAATTCTTTCCAAGCAACTTTGTTCTGCTCAGTATTAATAATGTAAAGATCTTCTGGAAAATTAAATTCTTTCTGTAATTCTCCATTCTTCCATATCATTCTAAATCTAGAAAATGTATTTAGTTTGCTATAATGTTCAAGTACTAATATAATATCATGATCTCGATATTGTATAGATGTGTTTTCACATATCTTTTTTATATCATTATTTTTTTGTATAGTTAAAAATTTTTGCATAGGTTTTCTGTCGTTTTTAGTTATTACTATAATCCAGTTCATGTTTTTCCTTTCTTTTTATATTAGTTTTTTATAAATATTATATTTATTGTCAATTTTTATACGTTTCCATAATTTAATTTCTTTGTTTAATACTCTGCATAAATTCTTTTTAAAAATAATGTATTTGTATACTAATTCTATGTTGCATTCTTTGTACCATTTTAGTAAAAGATTTTTGTTAAATACCCCTTCTTCTGGTATTTCTGATGTTAAATATTGAATGATTTGTTTAGTTGTCATAGTTGTCTCCTGTTTTTTTCTAAGTAGTTTTTATTACTGGTTCTATTTTTATTATTTTTTTTGTTGATTCTGAAATAAATATTTTATAAGTTTCATAATTTACCTCAATTATCCATTCCCCTTTCTTTTTTTTAATAATTTTAAAGTTTTTAAGTTTATTACTTAAATTTCCTTTGCCAATTTTTAACATGTCTATTATATCCACACATGCCCCATTCATAAAAGATAATCTTTGTTTAATGAAATATCCTTTATTGTAATAAAAAAATTCAATATCAGAATTAAGTTTGTTGTATTTTAAATGTTCATATTGTATGTTTTTATTAATCAATGTTCTTTTTGCATATTCTTGAGTCATATCAATATAAAAATTATTAGCAGAAAGTGTATGAATTATCATGCATAATAATATCGTAGTTATTCGTTGCATTTTTTATATTCCTCTTAATTTTATTGTTCTAATAAAAGATGTGCTAATTTGTAATCTCCTTCTAGTTTGTTTACAACTTCTCCTCTCACTTCCCAATTTTCATCAGTTCTCATTTCCCAAATTTCATCTTGTGTTTTATTTTCTAACATATTAATGTCCTTTTATTGACGCATCAATTCAAATATAAGTTGAGCATCTTTCAATTTTTGATTTTTAGATTGTCCAATACATGATTCGCATATATTTTGATATCTTCTATTTTTCATATGATAATCTATCAATCCGCATTTATCACATATTAAAATATGATATTTTGTTTTTATCATATCTCCATTTAAAGATTCATATATATTACAAAATCTATAATTATTTATTGTGTATAATTTCCCTGGTAAACAGACTATTGATGAAATTTTAATGTTAGCTTTAATATTCTTTGATATGAATTGTTCTGTAATGCTTTTTTTAATAATTTCACAATCAGATTTATTAGACATTGTACAGCATCGAGCATCGATTCTAAATGCGTATGAGGTAGAATTTATGTAATGATAGTATAATTTTATATATTTTTTATCAGGTAATATGACTCCATCACTTAATTCAATATCAGAATTGTCTATGTATCTTTTTAAATTATTATATTCAAAAATACATTCTATTATAGCTTTATTAGATATTTTCATATTCTCCTTTCTATTGATATATCAGTTTATATGCTATTTGTGCAGCTTTTATTTTCTCCTTATCCTTTACTTTTTTATTTCTACATACATCACATATACAATCAAAATCTTGAGTATCGTAAGTTATATTACTAGCATTAATATTGCATTGTGTACATATGGTTATTTCATTTTTAGTAGTTTGATAGGATTCAAAATGATTAGGTACTTCAGATTCTATAATAAATTCATAATTTCCAACAGTTACTAATGTATAATAATAAGAATGAAATAAAAATCCTACGTTTATATCCAAATCTTCCTTTTTGCAATAATAAGTCAATAATGCAATAACATGAGAAAAATTAAGAGGTGAAGTTGATATATAATAATTATTGGTATATTCAATTTTTCTTCTTATTGATATTGGATCTATTTGTAACTCATTAATATATCCTTCCCCATTGCTAGTTTCTATTTTTATTATATCTGAATTAATTAACCATTTTAAAAGATTTAAATTGTGAAATTTTACTTTTAAAAAATTCATTCCATGACTAATTATCATTTATCTCCTTTCTATAGTATCAATTTTATTTCTTTATCAAATCCTTTTATTTGAGATTCTTTGTATAGTCTGTCACCTTCTGTTTCTGATATCTTTTCTATTATAAATGTTAATATGTCATTTTTTCTTCTATAGATCTTATTAACCATGGTTTTGATCTGTATATTGAATATAAGAATCTCCTTGGATCAAAATATTGAATTGTGTTCTTAGTCCATCCTTTTGTATGAGTTGGATCTAATTCAAATAGAAAAGATCCAGCTACTGGTGTTGTTATGTATATCTTTCCAGTTTCTATAAGTATTCTCCACATTTCATCAAATATGTCCATTATTAACCATGGTTTTAAATGTTCTACTACTTGATTGCATCTGATAGTTTCACATGAATCTGAGCTGAGTGGATATGGAAATGTTTCCATGTCATGAACTATATCAACATGTCCTTTTATATCTTTTTATCCATCCCTACGTATCCTTGAATCTTTCCATATCCACATCCTATATCTAAATGTATACCATTCATTTGCATTGTATTCATACGTTCTCCTTTCTACGAATTAATTAATTTTAATGCTAATTGTGCATCTCTTATTTGTTGATAAAATTTGTGGTTTTTATTTTCTTTACATGCTGGACAACAAGCTTTATCACAATCCATCTGTACATCTATATCACTAAGATCAATTCCGCATTTATCACAAATATGAGTATACGTTGAATCTATCTTATTATCTAATATTATATGTCTAGTATTATATTCAATTGTGAAAAATCTATATATTCCTATGTTATAAATAGATGGTATATTTATATAAATAGTATATATTTTAACATCTGCTTTATAATTGTTGATTAATAGAAACATATTAAATTCTACAATTCGAGATTTTAATAAGTTTATACTTGTGTAATAATATGTTGGATTTTTAGATAGTTTCATATTGTCATTTTGAAAATATAAAAAATAAATGATATATTTATTAGTGCTTTTTGTTAAATACGTATCTTCATCCATCCATTTGTAATTCCAGAACTTTGTATCTTGAGTTGTTATTCCTATTATGTATTTCTTTTGTATCATCATTATTTATCTTCTTTCTTGTTAAGTTGTTAGTAGTTTGTATGCTATCTGAGCATCTCTTATTTGTTGATAAGATTTGTGATTTTTGTCTTCTTTACATACTGGACAATGTGATTTATAACAATCCTTATGTACATCTATATCACTAAGATCAATTCCGCATTTATCACATATATAAATATACATGTTTGAATCTACTCTATCATCCAATATAGTAGTATTCCTACCATCATTATTAGAGTTCAATTTTATAAATCTATATGTTCCTATATCATGTATCTTTACTTTTATGTAAATAGAGTAAATATTAATATCCACTGTATATTCCATTGTAGTTATATATTCATGAAATTCTTTATATATAGATTCACATGTTGGTAAATCATCATAAAATGTTTCATATAAAGATAATCTGAATGTGTTATATTTACTAGTTAACCAATAAATATATTCTTTGTTCTTAGTTAACTTAGTTAACATATATCCATCGTTGTCTACCCAATTACGATTCCAGAAGTTAATGTCTTTTGTTATTATTCCTATGCAGTATTTTTTGTTTATTATCATCTATTCTCTCCTTTCTTGTTTTTAAATAGTTAAGTTGTTAGTAGTTTGTATGCTATTTGTGCATCTTTAATCTTTTGATCATTGCTGGTCCCATTGCATACATGACATAAATGGTGATCATCAATTTCATGTAAGTGGTTATTATAATATTCAGCAGACGTTGTTAATATGTTGCATTTATTACATGCATATAGTGATTCATATGAATTGTCTCTATTTGCACCTCTGTATGGAATTATAGTATATAAATCAATATGCATATAATAAAACATGTATTCAGATATGTTGTATATTTGACCTATAAATATGTAATTTAATAGAGTGTCTATTCTGTAAGAGTTAGAATCCAAATAAGTTCCTAATTTGTGACTTATTAAGTTGTAATCGTTTTTTGTATCTTTTAATTGTCTATAATATGTAGGATAATTAGTTTGAGTCAATTCTCGACTTGGTAATGAGGGTTTGCTTAAATAAAATTCTAATTCAGATTTAGTGTAATGTTGATTTGAAGAATTGTTAAATAATGTGTCTTTGTAAAATGTTAGTAATCTATTTAATTCATTTATAGTCTCCTTATTCTTAAATGTTACTTTTATATTGTAATATGGGTACATCTTCATTAAATCCCTTTCTTTGTCCTTTTAAGTAGTTAATAGTTTATAGGCTAACTGTGCGTCTTTAATCCTTTGATCGTTAGATGTGTTATCACATACTGCGCATATATGTTGATTATAACTATTACCTTTAGATGATCCATAATATGTTAAAATATGACAGTTGTCACATATGTATAATGGTGTATGTATATTTCTTTTAGTGTTGTTATCATTATATGGAATCATAATCCAAGATTTTATATCTCTACTGTGAAACATATATTCAGATATTATTTGGATTTTGCCTTTTATTATATAATTATATACAGATTCTATTTTATATGTTTCTGATGGTAAATAAGATTCCATTATTTTACTGATGTAATTGATAGTATCTGTTGTTTCATGTAAATAATTATAATGTGTTGGCTTTTCAGTTTGAGTTAATGCCATTGCAAATGGAGATGCCAGAGATGGGCTCCGATCATAGTAAAATTCTAATTCAGAACAAGTGGAATCTTTGTTCTTTTTGTTTGTTATTGATATAAAATTTTGATTACTTTTCCTTCTTATTGTCTTTTCTATTATTGTCTTTTCTATTAATGTATCTAATGTTAATGCGTCTTTAAATGTTACCTTTATAAAGTAAAGTTGTTCTATTTTCATTCCTTCTTATCCCTTTCTTTGTTAAGTTGTTAGTAGTTTGTATGCTATCTGTGCGTCTTTAATCCTTTGATCGTTAGATGTGTTATTACATACTGAACATAAATGATGATCATAATCTATGGATGTTCCATAACATGTTAAAATATGACAGTTGTCACATATGTATAATGGTAGTTGCGGCAGGTGTTCAAATATTATTGCTGAGTATGGAATCATGCTCCAAGATTCAATATCTGTACTGTGAAATATATAATTAGATATTATTTGTAATTTGCCTGTCATTATATAATTATATACAGTTTCTACTTTGTATGTTTCTGATGGTAAATAAGATTCTATTATGTTTTGAAGGTAATTGATAGTATGTATTGTTTCATGTAAATGTCTATAATGTGCAGGGTTTTTAGATTGTGTTAATGCTATTTCAGGTTGAAATGTTTCATATATACTATGATAATAATAAAATTCTAATTCAGATTTAGTGTAGTGTGTAGATGATTTGTTTTTTATTGTTATGAAGTGTTTAGTCCTTTTTTCTTTTAATGCCAATTTTGTTAATGTATCCAAAGTTGTTTGATCTTTAAATGTTACCTTTATAAAGTATAATGCTTCTTCTATCTTCATTAAATTCCTTTCTTTGTTAAGTTGTTAGTAGTTTGTATGCTATCTGTGCGTCTAATATAGATTTGTATGATTCGTATCCTTTGTCACCTAAACATGTTGGACAGTATCCTGGATATTTTAAGTAATGTGCTGTTGTTTTTGTTATGTCTATATTACATGTACAACATGTTACTATATATTCTGTTAGACCTTCAGTTGATAATAATCTTATAAATCTTTTGTTGATCTCTGGTATAGTAGTTTCATCCACTACTAAGTTAGATGAAAAAAACATTCTGGGATCGTTTGTTGTTATAAATCTGTATGTACCTATGGTAGTTATTTCTTTTACCCCTATATATACTGTTAATATTTTTAATTCCATTTGATCTGGATATATGCCTATGTTGTTTAATCGTTTATTATATCTTTCTAAATCTATTAAGATTATATCCTTAAGTTCTATTTCTATTGGTTCTTTTGTAAATATAAAAAGTTGATGCATATCTGATATGTAATATAATGTGTCCTTTTGTATCCTTTCTGTTGTGTTGTGTACGTAATATCCTACTTCTATCCTAAATGTTATCCCTATTGTGTACTTTTTGTATATTATCATGTTTCCCTCCTTTCTGTTGATTTAATTAGTTTGTTGAATAAAGTCCTATATTCAAAGATTTATATATATAACAGTGATCCTATATTCAAAGTAAGTCCTGTATATCTTCCTTTATCCCTTTTAAGTCGTTTAATGTGGTTTTGTTAGTGTTGTTTATCCTTGGTTATCTTTCTTGTTGTCTCCTGTCTATATAGTCCTATCTTTGTTTTTTATGTTATTTTCTTAATTATTGTTTGTTTTTTGAGTTTGTTAGTTTTTGACTCTGCTAAGTAGCTATATAATACTGTTATCCTTGATAAGTAGTTTCTGATTCTTGTATCCTGGTTTTTTTGCAGTTTGTAAGATCAAGTTTTCAGATTGATTGATTTCTGTTGAGAATCAGATTTTTGTTTTTGATTCTGATCTGTTAATGAATCTGTTGTTATGTCGTTTTTGATTCTGTTTGATTGCTAATGAGTAGATATTTGTGAGTAGAAGTCCGAGAGATTGTTCTACTCAGAGTAAGTTAAAAGACTACTTATCACAATCTATCATCTACTTAAAACTGCTCCAAAACCCTTATTTCTACTCATCTAAATCCCATCACCAATCCAAATCTAAACTTAGATACTGGCTTACAAATACAACTACTTACAAATATTTTACAGAAAGCCAGATCCTTTCATATTCTATCTTATCACAAATCAATCACTATTTTACTACTCTACTTAATTTAAACTTAGATACTGGCTTACAAATATTTTACAAAAAACAAAAATAGATGGAATAAAACTTAAAACTGGATAACGGCTAACAAGTTCAAGTGGTTACACATATTATACAACTAACAAATCAAAACTATCAACTACTCAACAGAAAACACATTCAAGATAATCAGAAGACAAACTACTTAACAAAGGAAAATAAAAAATCATGATGACCTATACAGGAAAGTCATTGAACCACAATAATTATTAAATTAAACCACTTTAAAACAGAAATGGAGTGGAATGGATAGATCAATCAAAAAGGTTTTTAAAAGAAGTTCTTCTGTAACGGCTTACAAGTTCAACTACTTACAAGAAAATTATGAGTAATAAAGTGGAAAATAAAAATCATTGTGACCTATATAGGAAAGTCATTGAATGATAAGGATAAAGAGATAAGATTTCAAGGTTGCTTTAATAACTACTTTATAACAGATTAAATCATTGAAACCTATATGGAGAAGTCATTGTTTATATAATAAGGATAGTTATAAGTAAAATTATTATAAATGGTCTACTTTATTATGGGTTATTTATATTACAAGATGTTATTGAATTTATATACTTTACTTATGGTTTATATACAAGTTTTTATAGTAAGAAGTAATTTTTTATCCTTTATAAATAGATTTTGTAATTTAGTTACTTATTAATGATTGTTATATATAAGGTTTAATGATAGAGTAGTTTATTATACATATTAATTTTTTTAATAACTATATAATTTCTACTTAATCTAGATTTCTTTTGTTTGTTTAATGTTTATCTTATTATATTTTTTATTAAATTCATTGTGACCTATATAGAAAAGTCATTGTTTTATTTACTTAAATTCCTCTACAAGCTCTTATAATGCCATTGTTGGTGGTTTATACATATTTCATATACTGTTTCATGAATTGTATTTTTTATTAATAATTCGATCTTATATGTTTCAATGAATAAATTATATAGAGTAGATTTTAAATAACTTTAAGTAGTTATTAAGGAAATTTAATTCTGTTATCTTATTTTAAGATGATTATAGGTGCTACAGGATAAGTAGTATAGATCGGTCAATAACCAAACGCTGTCCTATATAGTTTTATTAAGATGGGTGGTTGCAAGATGTTATAGATAATATAATATCTTGGGTGGATTAAGTATTGTAGATATAATTTAAATAGTATAGTCTTATTTCTACACAAAAAATTAGAAGGAAATTAATTATGACCAGAATTAAGATAATAGAAAATAAACTACTCATAGGGGATGAATAACATCTAATGATCATAAATCATTTTCAAAAACAAATTAATGATTATGCATTAGCTCAATGTTATAAAGAAAAAAAATATCTGCTCTTTTATTCATGCTGTGTATCAGTCGCGCAAAAATAAAAGCTTATTATATATACTACCCACAATTGAAAATTAAATATCATAAAAATAGTGATATATTTAAAAGAGATGATTATGGGAGTTTCATGGATTTTAAAACAAGAAATTCAAAAAAACAACAAATTATTATAAAGTTAAACAAATTAGGTTATGTATCTAAATAATCAATATAATTGTACTTATCAAAATTCATATTAAATGTTTAGGAAATAAAATATGATAAAAAAACTGGATCAATTCTTGTTACTCATATTAAAAAAGTATGTATCATCATTGTTTTGATTTATGACTATGTGGATTTTATAAACCCGTATTGTTAATTAAGTGATGAGTAGTTTTAGATGTTTGTTTTGGTATCTAATAAGTTCAGTTAGAACTGTAGTAGAGGGTGGTGGCCCCCGTAGCCTAAGATATGTTTGATTTGTAACCCCGTAGGGTGTAAAAGTACGTGATCTAATAGCTGCCTCAGATTTTCCTATTTTTTGAAATTTGAAAATGAATTTTATAACAAAGTGACATTATAGGAGCTTGTAGATTATAATTTCAAAAATATAGGGATAATAATAAGTAGTACACCCTATAAAAATTTTTTTATAAAATTTTTCAATTCTACTTACAATGGTTTTTAAAGGAACTACTCATCTCGGATTCAAAAAGGATCAACTATAATTACTTACAACGGACTAACTAAAAACTATAACACCCTTAAAAAACAAAACCACAGAATATAATAACCAAAATATAAAGGAATGAATACCATATCCTACTAAACAACCAACAACGCATTAAAAGGCTTAATTTTGAATTACGACAAGTGGAGACCAAGAAATCTTACTATCATCAACAACAACGAATTTTACTTTTTCATTTCTAATAACTTATTAACATTATACATTTATATTAACTAAAACAAATCCTTCAATATCTTTAAGAGAATCTGAAATAGACACTTGAATTCATAATTCTTACTAACATCTTTTAAAGGCTTAAATTTACAATGTCCATATACAAGACACAACATATCATTTTTTTTGAGAGATGGATTTAAGAATACAAATGACAAACTAATTACAAGTATCACTACTACAAATTTAATTATTAACTTCATCATCTATTCTTCTTATTACATTGATTTTCTCATTTATCTTTTCCAACAATAGTATTATATTACATAACAAAATTCCTAAAATTATAGGATACATTAGACCACATATTAAAGCCGCTAAAAAATTTTCAAGATAGTTAACTTTATTCTTAAAATGTTCAAGACAAAATACAGTAGTTCCAACTATTATAAACACATCCATATATTATACTTTCTTATAAACTAATTTTCTACATTGATATATTTTTAGTTTATTAATTTTTCAACCCATTTTTCAGAATTACAAAACTGTAATCTTTTTCCTCCGTCAAACTGATTAAATAAAACTGCATAATGAGAATAAAGTTTTACTGACTCCTTTATAGCAATTATCAAATCTTTTTTGACAATTCTATTTTAAATTAATTTGGTTTTCATTCATATCTCCTCCACTAAATTATTTTTAATTACAAGAAACAATTTTTTACTTAACGATTTATATAATTATAAATTTTTTTAAAGGCATACACTTCCACTAATCTAACTGTTAACAAGGAAAATAGAATGAAAAGAAAAACAACAATAACAATGTCAATAAGATCAAAGATGAACCGAAGTGGAAATGCAACATGTGACATATGTAAAACTAAGACAATATTAATAACACATCATTTAAATGGAAGAAGAGTAGAACATTACAATCAATCAAACAATATAAGTAGCATATGTGGTACATGTCATGATAAGGTACATACAGGAGAAATAGTAATAGAAGGATGGATAGACACAACTATGGGAAGAATCAGGAGATTGAACCGAATAAAGCTAGTTATCGAGTAAAAGGAAAAAAGTTAATAGTGTATGCTCCGATAACATTTAATAAAAAAATGTTAGAAGAGATAATTTCCAAAATGTAAATAACTTTAAAATGAAAAGAGATTAATTATAAAAATTAATCTCTTTTTATTAAAGGAAAAATATAATGAAAATTTCAGATTATAGGAAAGAATATATAAAAAACTGGCGCAAAAATAAATATAAGACTGATCCAGAATATAAAAAAAAAATTTCACAACGAATGAAAGAAAGATATGCAACTGATCCAGAATATAGAAGAAAACATTTACAACGAAAGAAAGAAAGATATGAGACTG